>Ga0172382_10011560_pt1 | contig 11647 bp, 7 predicted proteins | sample Leawel138RmetaG_FD_122245 | JGI IMG/M metagenome (GOLD analysis project Ga0172382, IMG submission 122245) | Leachate microbial communities from a municipal landfill in Southern Ontario, Canada - Leachate well 138R metaG | ecosystem: Engineered > Solid waste > Landfill > Unclassified | place...
AGGAATTAACGACCACATCAAAGAAATTGTCAACAGGCTTAAAATGCCCGATATCATTAGATTTAAACCTACAATGACAGGGAAATAGCTTACACCATACATAGACGTAAATCAACCCCTCATATTTTTATCTATTAGCTGACAGACAGGAAGATGTGTAGATTATAGTGGTAAACATGGGATATAAACATTAATTTTTATTAATGTTTTTTATCATACAGGCGAACGCAAGCATCGAGACAAATACCACACATATACCAGAATGAAAAATCCAGGAAAAAAAGCAGTTCACCAAACATGATGTGAGACTGCCTGTAATTGCCAATGACATGTAACCAGTATCACGACTAACATTAGTCGTCCCCGAAAATGACATTTGAATATGAAAAAAAATCAACCAAAAGAATGCTGCCAATCCCAATATTCCTAATGTTGATCCAATTATCAAATAACTATTATGCTGATTTGGTTCAGCCGTATTGATCTTCGGAAAGCCTTTGTAATAGTTTGAAATCAGTTTCTGAAAATTCCCAGCACCTACACCTGTTAAGGAGTGTTCTGACAACATATTGAGCGATGCCTGCATTTCTAGATATTGATTTTTGATGTGTTTTCCGGTTTCCATATCCGTGTATGCTTCTCCCTTAACAGACTCTAATAATTTTACGGTAAAAAAACTACGGGTTTTTATTCGCAAATAGTTACCACTCATTTCTTTACTCAATAAGGTCATTTCCCCTAAATCTCCGAGCAAACTCAGCCTTCGGTAATAATTTTTGCTTATGCTGCCTTGTTCATAACCCGATGAAAACTCTTTCACAGCTTTCACATTTTTTGAAGGCAATACAAAAGGGTATAGAGTTGCTGTAATAACAACAATAACCAAAAAGCGAACAAATATCTTTTTTTCTGACCGCCAGCTAACTACACACAAACCTGCCAATGCAGATAAAATAGCGCTTCCTGATGTTAAAACAATAATACTCAGAATTAATAAGAGAGCCATCCATATCTTTCGGACAATTCGTATTGAATATATCAATTCAATATAAATAATTGGTATCACTATGCAAAGAAAAGTCCCAAGGATATTATGATTTTCAAAAAGTCCGCGGATAAGATATGCATCGCTATCCGGGATCATATACTGGACAGATGCTATTATCAAATTTATACTTGAGGAAAGCAGTAAAGTATTTTTGAAAGCAGATAGGCTTACTGTACTTAAATTATTAATAAAGGCCATATAAAATAAAATAAAGTATTCTACCATCTGTACTGCTTCTTTTGCCCATTCACTAATTGAATAAGCATTTACAAAAGAAAATAACCCAATCCCTACAAAAATCAAAACCGGAAGTGGAGACAATTTAATTGGTGTCCGTCCCTTAAATAGCTTTAGTGCCCACAATAAAAGAAGCATTCCGATGAATATATCAGCCAGGGAAAGGTTAATTGCGATCAACGGATGTCCCGGATCTTCCGCGGAAATTAATGCAATATTCATCGATAAAGGAAAGACGATCAAAGTGGATAATAATCCGTAATCAATGATTTTTTGGAAAAGTCGTTTGTTCATGTTTCATTTTAACTATGACAGATGCATGGAGCCAAAAACATGGTACAGGAGGGAAAATACTACAGTTTGAGGCTGTTACCTTACATTAAATCTTCATGACTTCAAGCCCAAACTTTATTAAAGAACCACACGTAAAATTACCGCTGTACTCAAACTTATTACAAATCCAAGACACAGCCGTTTTAGTTTGCCCTCACCTGAAAGATAATTTGCAATAAGCACCAGAATCATCAGGTATTTCAATATCTTGTTCAACAACTGAATATCCTGACCTAACTTCATTTGATAAGTATCGTATAAAAAAGGATAAAATAACATCATTAAGACAACCAGAAAAACACATGTATAAAGGAAAAATCTGGCAAAAAGGTCACCGGCAATTTGTACTTTCCCTTCGATGGCCACTTCTATTAAATACGCCAACATCCCAATAGCCAAGAGCACAGTGGATAAAGGTATTTGTCTGGTAATTTCTAAAGGAATATTCAATTGATATATGAAATTGACCTTTTCGGCAAAATCAAAAACAAGCATAAAAAGCAGGGCAAAAACAACTCCAGGTATTTTTTGATCGACTGTTTTTGTTCTCCCTGCAAAAAGCAAAAACATCAATCCTACCACGAATACCGAAAAAACTCCGCTCCATTTCGAATTAATATTACCGTAAGAGAATGGAAAGACAAACAGGATCAACAATAATACGATTTCTATCGTCTTCTCACAGACTTTGTGAGCCGTCTTCATATGTTTTGATTGTTATGTTCTTTAATGAATTACCCCGGGGCAAGCCCCGATGAATTCTTTTGATTAAAACCTGGTTGTCGGACATGGCTCCGCCAAAGAAAGTAACAATTTTAAATTCCGACTTTTATAAGGAATGAGTATGTATTCATACGGAAACCAAACTAACGTTTGCTTATTTTGATCCCGAATATGATAATACCAACAATCATGCCAATCAATAAAATAATCAAGAAGACCGTTCCTATGATATTCGCTTTGGCATTCACCTGGATCCGGATCGTTTTATCATCCGTTTCAACCCTTCTGTTATTGGCGTAAGCTTCTGTTTTTATTTTTACTTCCTGCGCCCCGACACTGACATCGGCAGGAGGTATAATGGCGATCTTTATCCTTTCTTCCTGTTCCGGGTCCAACGAACGAATCAGCTTAGGCTCCACATCCGATACCCAGTTTAGAGGGTTATCCGTCCCTACTTTAATATTATCGATGCGCCTTGTTCCATAATTTTTCACGGTAATATCCATATCAATTGCCTCGCCAACCGTGATCTCATGATATAAATTTGTTGCCCTGACTTCCAGTTTACCAATTCCCCCCGGGATTAGTTCCAGTCTGATCTTTCCGCCCTGTATCTCCTTCAATTCTTTTTCCTCATAAACCCGGTAAGGATCTTTTTCAAATTGTTCGTATCCTTCGCCAACGATCACCAGCGCATAGAAAATAATTGGCCGGTCAATCACGACTTTTTCATCGTCGCGTTCGGGCAAATAGGTTTTCAGGGAGAGTTTACGAAGATTGATCCCCTGGTTGAATTTCAGGTTTGAAAGACGGGCCCCGGTTTCCGAATCTTCAAAACTGTAACTGATCTGTCGCGGAAGATTGACCACCAGCAATTTAAACACATCGTCCGAAGAGGAAAAGCGCTCGAGGCTCAGATCATAGCTGGCTTTTGCTCCCAGATCGGCTTCCTGCGAGAACTGGGTGGAAGCGATATCGATAAAGTTTGTTGAGGCATCTTTTTCCAGGAAAATATTTTTTTCATCCTTTTTACTATTGTAGCTCAACAAGACCTGAAGGCTCTCCACATCCCTTAAAAGACCAAAATCGACATCCGAGCTCTCGCCCAGGTCGATCGCCGGGATCCTGATCTCGTAAGGTGATCCGATAATGGTATGGTCCTCGAGATGATTCAACGAAACAAAAATATTATAGGTCTTCCCCGATCGCATCTCCGGGGTAAACAAGTCAATGTGTTCTTTGAACTGGCTCAGGTAGTCCTGATTCCCTTCCATCGATGAACGGATCGTTACCCGTACCCTTTTGTCGCCCGTGCGCGTTTGGTACTTGATCGCCTTTTCCACGACAATATACGACTGCTCTGAAATTAATTTCAGCATCAGTTTCTGGTATTCCACTTCGGCGCTGAGCAACTCATTTTTCGATTTCGTATATTCCATCTGTGAAATAGCCTTCTCATTCAACAGTTTATCGTCATTCTCAAACTTACTTTTCGCCATCTCATAGGCTACTTTTGCTTTTTTCAGATCAAGAATTAACGATGCCCTGTCCTGTGCATTTAGCTGGACGATTTCCCATGCCAGGAACGCGATTATGAATAAAACTTTTACCTTCATTTTCTTCTATTGTTGTTGTTACTTTTTTGTCTCACGACTCGCTACTCAATACTTCCGGTCTCCTGTTTCCGGTCTCCTGTCTCCTAATTTACTACCTTTCCAGTCCACCCTATATGACCTGTCATTTTGAAAATTCCACATGGTTTTTCGTTTAAGGTCGGCAAGAGCAAGTTTATTGTCAATATATGCATCCAGGTAATTCAACTGGATCGCTGATAATTTCTCGCGTTGAATGGCAAGTTCCTGGCTCGATATATCACCGTTTTCAAAACGCATCGTAAATATCCGGTAGGTCCTTTGCGCGAGTTCCCGGTTCTTTTCATGAATCAGCAGCCGGTTTTGACTCTCATCCACCGATCTCACAATATCCCTTACCTCTTTTATAACGGTATTTTTCGTGTTTTCAAGCCTGAGCTTCAGGTTTTCCAACCCGACCTTTGCCTGCTGAACCTTTGCCTTTCCCCTTCCCCAATCCGAAACCGGGTATGAAAGTGTAAGCATAATTCCCCTGTTCTGCGGCCGGTCGCTCAGATTTTCTATGGAAGAATTGAACAGGTCGTTCAGCTTTCCCGAACCGAGGGTACTGACACCTGTGAAATCATAATACCCTGATATACTGCCTTTTAACTCCCGCACCCGCTTAGCGCGGTCAACCTCGATCTCCTGCAGATCAATATCGATCTTTACTTCCTCCAGTTCGAGCCTGTTCTGCAAGGCTTCCCTCAAGGCAATATCCGGATCAATGATGACAATTTCATTTTTTAATTCAGCCCGGATCGTGATATCCAAACTCAGATCAATACCGATCAACTGTTTAAAAATGTCTTTCTCCCGTTCCAAATCACCTTTTGCATCCGAAAGTCCGGCATGATCTTGGGCAACTTCAACTTCAGCAGTAAGGAGATCCCCTTCCGGAATTAACCCTGATTCCGATTTTAACCGGGCTACCCGCAAAGCCTCTTCAGAGTTCTTCAGCCGTTCTTCTGCTATTTCAACCAGCCGTGTTGCCCGGTAAAGTCGATAGAATCCCTTAGTCACTTCATAAATAATGTCCATCTGCCCCCGCGTGTACTGGTCCGTGGACTTTTCAAACTCCAGTTCCGCTTCTCTTAAATTTTCCCTTAAGGTATTTTTAGTAAAGACGGGTTGGGAAAAACTTAGAGCAAACCGGTTATAAAAAAGTTTATTTTTTAATTTCTCGTTATCGTTTAACGTGAGTATGGTATGCTGATCGTCGAAATAGGAATGAGCGGAAAGAGAAAGGTCTCCTCCCGAAGGCAACACGTAAGTAAACTGGAGGTTCCCTCCTGTCCTTATGCTGCCTGTTGAATTGTAAACCGGTAACCCGTCGGCCTGGTAAATGGTTTGTACAGACTCGCTCCACGATGGGGTAAACAGGTCAAAGTCAAGGCGCGGCTTAAACATGGCCCTGTAATACTCATACCAAAACCGGGTCATAGCCCTGCTGTTCTCATAAGTCTGTATTGTGTAACTCTTATCAAGCGCTATATTTATCGCATCTTCACAAGATAATGCCACCGGTTGTGCGAACGATCCTTTCAACGTGAGCGAAACGCAGCAAAAAAACCATAAACTATTTTTCAGCATCATGTTCCCGACTTGAATTTTTCTCTTATTGTCAAACGAAATGCCAAAAATCATCCAACTTCCTCGCACAAAGCCATAACACACAATTATTCTGATACTTACGATCTAAAGAAAGACAAAGTTCACCTGGTGCTTAATCGCGCATTGAGTAAAATCATGTTTATTGTGAGTAACTAGTTACCCGCGTCAATTGTTTTTTATTCCCGGATTATTTAATTTTGAGATGATGAAGATGATATCATTCCATAAAAAGAGACATTATACCCGGCAGTTCTATCAGGATCTGCTTTTGGAGTTCAACAGGTCTTTAAAAATCATTGAGGATACTGAACTCCTGAAGGACTATATTGCGACCAAAATAAAACAGGCCACAAACGCCAGGCAAATCCACTTTTTTCTCCTGAACAATGAGTTAAACCGCTTTTTTATTAACGGGAACCCTCATATAAACAGGGAATGTTATTTCACGTTGAATGACAAACTCATTTTTTGGTTAAGCTCAAACGAAACTTGTTTAAACCTGGTCAAACGACCGGACATTAAGACTTTCTTCACGGAACGGGAAAACAGCGTGCTGGACCGGCTGGGCGCCAAATTTATTTATTCGCTTCGTGTCATGAACCAGACAAAGGGGTTGGTCATCCTGACCGACAAATCGGATGGACAAACCTTTAAACAGGAAGAAATCGACCTGCTAAGTACCCTGATCGACCAGGCTTCGTTTGCCATGGAAAATGCCTGGCTATATCAGCAACAGGCAGACCGGCTAAAAAGGATGTATCAGGCAGACCGGATGACCATCATGGGACAACTGGCCGCCGGGGCGGCTCACGAAATTAGGAACCCGTTAACCTCGATCAGGAGCACGATCCAGTTCCTGGAGCGATACATCACAGAGCCGGAGAAAAAGCAACTGGCCAACAACCTGATCGGCGAAGTTGACCGCATCAATGAAATTATCCAGGGACTGCTTTCGTTTTCAAGGCCTGTTGTTCCGCAAACAGAACGAACTAACCTGGATCATCTCATCCGTCAAACCCTGCAGCTCATTTCAAATACCGCCATTAAAAAGAATATTCAAATCGACTATTCCTTAAACGCTCAAAAGAGCCTGATTAAAGCGGATCCTCATCAGTTAAAACAGGTCTTCCTGAATGTGATCATGAACGCGATCCAGGCAATCAAGAATAACAACGGTAAAATAATCATATCCATTGAAGACGCGGAACGGACAAGTACCGTTTCACACGCGATCAGGGAAGAAATTTATATCCTGATCGAAGACAACGGGGAAGGGATCGACCCGAAAAACATCGACAAGATCTTCGACCCGTTTTATACGACCAAAGATGACGGCACAGGCCTGGGATTATCGATCTCTTACGGGATCATTAATCGTCATGGCGGCGATATTAAAATAAAAAGCAAGCCCGGAGCCGGAACTACGGTGATCCTATCCTTGCCATTACACTCATAAATTTCACATCGCTATGAACGAAAAGATATTGATCGTTGACGACGAATCGCAAATACGGACTATCTTAAAGGTTCTATTACAAGACGCAGGTTACCTGACCCGTTCGGCCGATAACGGGTACAAGGCCATCCAGCTTGTTCAAGAATTCCGGCCCGATTTGATCCTGATGGACCAGAAAATGCCGGGGTTAGACGGAATTGATACGATGGACAGGATCAAGGCGCAATACCCGGAACAGACCATTATTATTTTAACGGCTCATGGAGCGATCTCGCTGGCCGTGGATGCGATAAAAAAAGGAGCATACGATTACATTGAAAAGCCTTACGACAACGAGAAGCTATTGATCCTGATCAGGCGGGCGCTCGAACATAACCGGATATCATCTGAACTGAACCGGTTAAAAGATTCTATTCATAAGAAATACTCGTTTGAGAACATCATCGGGCAAAGCAAAGGCATGAAGCAGGTTATAGAACAGGTAAAATGCGTGTGTGAAAAAGACGTAACGGTGTTGTTATTGGGTGAAAGCGGTGTCGGAAAAGAAGTCATTGCCAATGCGATACACTATAACAGTCAGCGGAAAGATAAGTCGCTCATTGCGGTCAATTGCGGCGCCATACCATTGCATTTAATTGAAAGTGAACTGTTTGGTTATGAAAAAGGAGCATTTACCGATGCCAGGGAAACGAAACCGGGTAAATTTGAGCAGGCGAACGAAGGAACCATTTTTTTGGACGAGATCGCGGAACTGCCCCTGGACAACCAGGTAAAATTACTCCGCATCCTCGAAGAGCGGAAAGTGACCAGATTGGGTGGCAAAAAGTCTATTCCGGTTAATTTCCGGCTGATTTCAGCGACCAATCAAGACCTGGAAGAGCTGATCAAACAGGGAAAATTCAGGCTCGACCTGTTTTATCGTTTAAATATCTTTCCCATTACGATACCGCCATTAAGAGAACGGAAAGATGATATCCCGTTGCTGGTCGATTTTTTTATTCATAAATTCAACCAGCAACTTCATTTAAATCTTGAAGACGTGTCGCAACAAGCCATTGAGAGCCTGATCAAATTCAACTGGCCAGGGAATATCCGCGACCTGGAAAACGCGATCCAATCGGCCGCCATTCTCGCGCAGGGAACCTCGATCCGGGAAGAGCATCTCCCATTAAGAATCAGGGGCTACAGCGCTTTAGATAAAAGTACGGAAGTAAAAGGCAGCCTGGATGAAAAAGTAAAGAAGATCAATTCGCAGGTCGAGAAGGAACTCATTCTTGATGCGCTCCGCCAATGCAATTACAATCGTACAAAAACCGCCGAATTTTTAAAGGTCAGCCGGAAAACATTGTTCAACAAGATGCAGCAATATCAGATTTAATGAGTTCAAAATTACCCAATAAAAATCTGCAATCACACACCAGGCTCCTTAGAATTAAGCGTTTCGTGCAGGATACTGATAGCGGGAACCCAAATACTTGTTTTGAGTAATTAATTACCCGACCTTTTTTTACGAATCTTGGTTTGCTGTTGATTCGATCCGGATTCTCATCCATCCCATTGATTATAAAGAATATGATAACCAAGGCATGGTATTTGTTTTCTTCATCGTAACAGTTATTCTATAATTTCTAAAAAATCTGCATCAGGGCAGAACCCCGGAGAAAATTCTTGTTATTTTCTTTAGCGAAGCTTTGTTAAAATCAAATATATGGAATCCTGGTTCGTTTTCTACACTTACCCCAAGGCAGAAAAACGCGTATCTGCCCAATTGGTTAAGGCCGGTTACAATACGTATTTACCCTTACAGGAAGAAGTCAGGCAGTGGCACGACCGGAAGAAAAGGCTTCAACTCCCGATCTTCCCCAATTACGTTTTTGTGAAAACCGATCTCTACAAAATTTACGAGGTATTAAAATTCCCGAGGGTCGTCCGTTGTATCAAGTTTAATGACAAACCCACCCGGGTAAGGGAAGATGAAATCGATTTGATCAGACGCATAGAGCGGAATTGCACCAATATTGTCCTGTCGAATAAGCTAGAGAAAGGCCAAAAGGTGATTATCCAGGGAGGGCCATTAAACGGGTTACAGGGGGTGATTGAAGAATTTAAGGATTCCCGCTATATGATCATTCACATCGACTCCATTTCGTATTCTCTGAAGGTATCTTTAAAGTCCAACAAAATAATTTATGCGACGATCAGGGAGCCGGAAGGCAAAATACCTTGCAGAAACTATAAGTAAATGAAATCTGCGCCAAAATTGAAATACTATCCACTCTCATTGCAACAGCAAAGGATATATTTTGAAAATAAACTATATCCTGACAAAGGTGGGTGGAATATATATTTTCAACAATCATTCGATGGAAAACCTGATTTAATAAAATTATGCAAATCAATGAATTGCCTGTTAAAAAAATATCTGATATTAAAGACAGAGTTTATTTTAACTAATAGTTCTATTTGTCAAAGGATACTAAAACATTATAAATTAAGGGTAAAAGAAATTGATGTCGTCGATCTTAAGAAAAGTTCAAAATCATTTAAAAATATTTTTGAAGAGGCAATAGCAAAACCTTTTATGCTAGATAAAGCTCCTCTTTTTAGGAATAAAATTATTATTTCATCAGAGAATAATTTTGTTCTATTATTTGTTATACATCACATTATATCAGATGGAACTTCTTTAGATATACTGAAAAATGAATTGAATTCTTTGTACAAAAACAAATATGGCCAAATAAAGATGAAGTCAATTCTTCAGTATCATGATTTTGCTTATTCGCAACATGAGTACTTAAAAAATAATCATTCAAAAACTAAAAAGAAGTATTGGGAGAATTTGATTTCGAAAATAGCAGATATTGAGCCTATTAATTTGCCTTTTGATTTTAAACGTCCATTAGATCAATCTTTTAAAGGAAAGAAACAAGGTTTAGTTATTGATATAGATATAGTTAAAAAAATAAAAAATTTTAGTATTAATAAAAGAGTTAGTTTGTTTTCAGTCTTTTTAGCAACATTCTCAGTTTTATTTTCAAAATATAGCAGACAAGATAAGTTTATAATCGGTTCTCCTTTCGCCGGTAGAAACAATCCAGATTTGTCCGGCATTGTCGGTTGTTTTATTAATTCAGTCATATTTTATATTGAAATTGACGAAAAAGATAAGTTCATTGATCTATTGAAAAAGATTGAGAAACAAGTACAAATGAGTTACGCAAATCAAGAATATCCCTACGACTTACTTATGAATCCAAATTTAAAAAGGGATAAACACTTACCATTTTTATACAATGTCTTGATCAATTGCCAGAAACTTAATAATGATGAATCAAGTCTCACAACAAGCAGAAGCCATTACAAATCTGAAAAGATTATTAACATATTGCATGATATCAATATAGACATCATTTATAGTAATAACTTAGTTGATCTGAACTTTATAAATATAAGTATTGAATACAATATTGATTTATTTAAGGATACAACCATCGCAAAATTAATTGAGCACTTCGAAACCTTATTATATGATGCATGCACAAATCCTAAAAAAGAAATTAGTGAACTAGAACTTATTACAAAGAATGAAAAAGAAATGCTTTTTAAATACTCTGACAGTTCTGCTAAAATGTCGGGTATTTCTGCGTTTAAAAATGTTATTACTTTACTTGAAGAGCAAATGGTTGAGTCTCCGGAAAATAAAGCGATAAAATTTCTTAATGAAACTATCAACTATCAGAAATTAGATGAAGAAGCGAACAAAGTCAAAAGTGTTTTACTTAAAAGAAATATTCAGGCAAATAGTATAGTCGCAGTTTTACTTAAAAATTGTCCTGAATTAATCATCTCAATGATCGGCATTTTAAAAGCAGGCTGTGCTTTTGTTTTAATTGATGTCGAGTATCCAATCGCTAGAATTAAATATATACTGGATAACTGTGAAGCAAATTATCTTATTACATCAAATGAGTACAGAGATAAAATAGACTTATTAGAAATTCCTAAAAAAGGTATTTTATTTATGGAACAGATTAGGCTTGAAAAAACTATAGATTCGCGCAAAATAAATATTTCTGCGAATGATATAGCATATATTGTATACACATCCGGCACAATGGGCAAGCCCAAGGGTATAATGATAAAGCATGAAAATCTAACTAATTATGTAAACGCATTCCTTTATGAATTTTGTCCAACCTCAAGGGATGTAATAGTGCAACAATCATCTCCTACATTTGATACAATCATAGAAGAAGTATTCCCTATTTTACTGAAAGGAGGGACAATTGTCGTATTGCCAAAAAAAAATCATGTAAATATTGAAAGTTTAAAAAACATTATTTTTGAAGAGAGTGTGACAATATTGAGTTGTACTCCTTTATTATTAAATGAACTAAATAGAAACAATTTAGAACATTATCCCAGGCTTATAATTTCAGGAGGAGACAAATTAAAAATAAATCATATTGACAAGTTGATTAATGGATATTTCGGTGATGTTGACCCCCATTTCGGTGATATTGCCCCCCCCTTGCAGGTTAAGATTCAAAGAACACGATCGACTGACAATATTACCGTTTTTTTCTTAAACTTTCACAACCT
>Ga0172382_10011561_pt1 | contig 11646 bp, 10 predicted proteins | sample Leawel138RmetaG_FD_122245 | JGI IMG/M metagenome (GOLD analysis project Ga0172382, IMG submission 122245) | Leachate microbial communities from a municipal landfill in Southern Ontario, Canada - Leachate well 138R metaG | ecosystem: Engineered > Solid waste > Landfill > Unclassified | place...
ACCCACGGTACCGTATCAGGGTACACACGATTTCCAGTCGTGCGCCTTAGACCAGCTCAGCCACCTTTCCGTACAAAATTCATTATACATTGTTTTATTAAGAATATCAATGGTAAGTTTAATGTGGAAGTATATTGAGATAATGATAAATATAATTCTGTTTAATTGTTTTAAATGAATAAAGTATGTATTAATTTATATATTTAAATCTTAGCTATAAACAGCGGGAGGAAAAGAGTAAAGAAGCTAAAAGATGTAAGAAAAATTAAATAGAATTAATTATATTTTATGATATAATACTACGTGAAAGCTTGGACAAAACTAATTCTATATTATTTATATGATGATCGTTATTTCAAATATTCGAATAGTTTAACAATTTACAAATACTATATTAGTATAAGAATTACTATTTAAAGCAACTAAAATAAAAGGGGGTATATTATGCTATATACTGTAAAAGAAACACCGCATTTTGAAGGAAAAGAAATACTGTTTGGCTTAGATGAAAGCAGCACTAATGAAGAGATTAAAGAAAAAGCATTTCAACTTCTGAAAAAAATTAGGAGTATGCCTGCAGGAACTGTGAAAGATGGTTTGCCGGAATCAAGGGTTATTGATTTTTGCTTGCTATCCGATGGATTTTTTTACTTCATAGCTTCAAAAGGCAAAAACTTGCATAAACAATTAATGGATGTTCCTTATATTGTACTAAGCGAACGCATAGAAAGATGGTATAGCATCCGTATGTTGGCTCATGTAACTCCAATTATGGACAAGAAAGTATGGGATGAATTTTTCCTTTATAACAAAGGCACTGCTTCTATGTATGCATCTAATATGCATCTGCTAGAATTATTTAAACTTGATGCAGGGGAAGGTGAAATATTCCACCTTTATGCGGATGAACGTTTAAAGAGGGCAAGATTTGCATTTGGCGGTATGGAAGTAAAACCTATGAACTATACTATTAATGATAATTGTACAGCTTGTGGTAATTGTCTTGAAGCATGCGTTGAGCGAGCCATTGTGGAAGATGGGGATAAGTATAGAATATCTCATATGGATTGTAATGATTGCGGTAAATGTTATGTAGTTTGTCCGGCTGAAGCTATTGATTGTAGATTGTACAGTGAAGAATGGCACGAAAGAATGATGAAAAGTTTAGAATTGAATGATTGAACTTGATATTTTTTCTAAAATCTAAGTTTAAAATAAAATGAATGAAAGGGTGTTGAATAATGAAAAGAAAATTAAGTTTGCTATTAGCAATGATTCTTATTGTCACTTTATCTCTTATGGCTTGCGGTAAGACTCCTGAGAGTCAACCCGAGGGCGATAACGGTGAAGAAAACGGAGAAGGTGTTATCCAAGAAACAAGAACTATAAAGCTTGGACATTCGGGGCCTCCCGGTTCAAGTCTTGATGTAGTAGTACAGAATATTGCGGAAGAAGTAGAAAAGAGGACTGACGGAGCACTTATTATTGAAATCTATCCCGGTGCGCAGCTTGGAGATGAAGGTGTAATGCTGGATTCACTTATGAGCGGTACTCTTGATATGGATTTAGCCGGTACACCTATTATGGCGAATGTTATGCCGGAATTTAATATGTTGAGTATGCCTTTCCTATTTAGAAATACCGACGAATTTTTCGATATTGTAAATACTGATGATTTTATAGCCAAATCCAACGCAATCACTAATCCTAAAGGAATTGTACTTTTAGGTTATCCTAATGGTGAAATGCGCGGTTTATCAAATGTTAAGCGTGAAGTCAGGACTCCTGCTGATTTAAAAGGTTTAAATATCCGTGTTATGAACGGGCCTTTGTATACCGATATGTTTAAAGCCTTAGGTGCAATGACGACAACACTTTCTTTTGGTGAAGTTTATTCTGCACTCCAACAAGGTGTTATAGATGGAGAAGATAACGGAATCAATATGCTTGATATGATGAAGTTTATGGAAGTTGAAAAGTTCCACACTGTCCTTGGCCATACCATTCAGACAAATCCTTTATTAATTAATAAACAACTATGGGATAGTCTATCTGAAGAACATCGCAACGTCATTCAAGAAGTAGTGACAGAAGAAGCAAAAGCCTATCCTACAAAAGTTTTAGAGCCTCAAATAGCAGCTTCAAAGAAAGTTGTTGAAGAAAACGGAGTAAAGGTAATTATGGAATTAACCCAAGACGAATATCAAGCCTTTAAAGATGCTGTTGAACCTGTATATGACAAGTATAAACCGCAAATTGGCGATGATTTTTATCAATATGTAATGGATAAGATTTCAGACTATCGTAAATAGATAGACCAAGTAAGCGGCAGATAACTGTCGCTTACTTAAATTTATACCTAAAGGAGGGCTTTAAAATTGGGAAAAGTGAAAAGCATTTTTCATAAACTTGAAATGGCAGTCATTGTAACACCCCTTTTTTTCCTCTGTATTCTAATTGTGGCCCAAGTTATAATGCGTTTCCTATTTGATGAAGGGATTCATTGGCTTGAAGAGTTTGGAAGATATGTACTGGTTTATAGTACTTTTATCGGTGCAAGTATTGCGATAAGAAGTGACGAGCATCCTAGGATGACGGCTATTCTTATAGTTTTACCGCATAAAGCCAAGTATGCTGTATATTTATTAGGTGATTTGATTTGTGCTTTTATACTGGCAGTTTTGGATTATTACGCTTGGATACAGGTTATGAATGTTTTTAGATGGGGTACACGTACCTCGACTTTGCCATTACCTATGTGGATTATATATGCTATTTTTCCTGTAACATTGATTGCTATGTCTATTCGTTTTATAATTTCTGCTAAAGATAATTTTATCTCTCTTATAAAACCTGATGAAGGAGAGAAAGGGGATGAAGTTAAATGTTAGTTGCATTATTCTTTTTTATACTGCTTGGCATGGGTATTCCCATTGCTTTTGTGGTTTTGGTAGCTTCTACATTAGGTATTTGGATTTATTCGGGTACTTCCCTACAGATAGTGATACAAACATTGTATAGCGGATTAAATAATTATATACTTCTTGCTATTCCTTTTTTTATTATGTCCGGTGCCATTGCAGCCAAAGGTAATACGTCTAAATATTTAATAAAGGTGATGAAATTATTTTTTGGTAGGCTATATGGAGGCAGTTTGATAGGAGCGATTTTGGCATGTACCTTTTTTGCGGCTATTTCCGGTTCAAGCATTGCTACGATTATAGCTATAGGCAGCTTGGTCATTCCTTCTATGCTGGAAGAAGGTTATCCTGATAAAATGCCTATAGGCGTTATTACAGCCGGAGGTTCCTTGGGGATTTTGATTCCTCCTAGTGCCCCTATGATTGGCTTATGTGTAGCAATGGGTACCTCTGTAAGTGCATTATTTGCAGCAGGCTTTATCCCGGGGCTTTTATTGGCTGCTGTATGGATTGCCTATGCTTTGATTGCATCCAGGAAAATGAAGGTGGGCAAAAGGGAAACCTATACTTTTAAAGAATCTCTTAAAATTCTTTTTAAAGCAATACCTGCTCTATTGTTTCCGGGAATAGTCTTAGGCGGCATTTATTTAGGTTTTGCTACACCTACTGAAGCAGCTGCTATATCAGTTGTATATGTAATATTAGTGGAGCTTTTTATTTATAGAACTATTAAAATTTCCGATTTGTTTGAAAGTCTTTATAAGTCATTGGTTACTTCAGCTACTATGACTTTTATTGTTGCTTGTGCCGCCATTATTACTTGGTTTGTAACGACACAACAGCTTCCTGCTATGATAAACAGCTTTATAACTGCTACAGTTTCTTCAAAAACAGCATTTATGTTATTACTATTTGTTTTGTTTTTCATAGTAGGTTGTTTTATGGATTTATTTGCCATGCTAATTATTTTAGGACCTATCTTAGCTCCTACTTTGGCAGGTTTTAACATTGACCCCATTCACTTTGGTATAATATGTATCATGACGACACAGATAGCATTTTTGACTCCGCCCTTTGGTTTGAATCTGTTTGTTTCTATGGGCTTGACTAAAAAAGGATTGTGGGAGACATCATATGCTACAATGCCATATACGATTTTGCTAGCGGCTGTAACATTGATTATAATGTTTGTTCCGCAAATAACCTTATGGCTGCCTAGTGTTTTAAAATAAGGCTTAAAAAGATATAAAGAACATCCCTTGGAATAGTTCCTCGGGATGTTTTTTATTCATTCAATAAAATTGTATTCAATGAGAAGGGAATGTGTTTTACGACTTTATTTTTAGAATTGGTAATTTTTTATGCTATAATGTACTAAATAGAGCTTGATTGCTATTATAAATAGATATATTACATTGTAGTATATTGTAGGGTTGGAGAATGGTACCGATTACAATACAGATAAAAAAGTGAAGGAGTTTAGTGAAAATGAGTAAGAAAAAGCAAATAGTCTTTTATTCGATTATACCTATTATTGCACTGTCAGTTTTTATAAACACAATAGATAATAAGAGTACAGATAAGCAGCAAGATACAGCAAAAATAAAGAATATGGTAACTGTAAAAGAATTTGAAAAAGGTGAAATATCAAAGATACAAAATAGATCAAATATAATACATAATATTGCTACAATTAATCTGGAAAAGCAAACAAAGGGAAAATCATCCGGATATGAGAACAAACCGGAAATCACCTATGATGATAAGTTTAAGAGCAGCAATATAATTATTCATGAAGATATTATTATATTCCCTGAACCTGCAGGTTTAATAGATATACAAATAGATACATTAGAAAACCCTTTACCGAATTCTAAAGCAGAAGGAGATTTGCCGGTGATGCTAAAACTTACCACTGGAGGGGCTTCTTTGAGCACTTATGGTAAAATAAAGGTGCAGGGCTCGTCAACAGCTATATGGCCAAAGAAAAACTGGACATTAAAATTTTATTCAGATGAGGAAAGGACTAATGAATTAAGGTTAAAGATTGGAAATTCCATAGCATCGGATAAATGGATTGCTAAAGCTGAATGGATTGATCCAACCATGCTTCGCAACGCATTATCGTATAGGTTGTGGGAAGGAATGGTAAAGAGCAGAAAGGATTTTCCCCAGTATGAAGTGGATTATGCTTGGATAGGAAAAAATAATATGTATGAAGGTGTCCAAACAGGGGCTCAAGGGTTTCCTAGGACATATCCGGCCATTGTGAAGGTAAATGGAAATCATTATGGTATATCATTATTTGTTCTGGGACATGACCCTAGAAATTTTAATATAGACAAAGACAATCCCAAACATATGTATATGGAGTTTGATGCCCGATTCGGGTATACAAGTGTAAAGACTTGGGACAAGTTTTCTGCGGAGGGAATTAATCAATGGATTGACGGATACCATCCAAAAAATGAAGATATGAGCGAAGTACAACGGGAAGCGATAGATGCATTGGGCAAACTTATTAACGGTTCTTTGGATAATTTTATAGAAAGTTTTGATAAGCATTTGGATAAAAGGAATATGATTGATATGCTTTTGTTTATGGAAGCAATTTATGACTGGGATGCAGTTGCACAAGATATTGAAATGGTTACATATGATTTGGAAAAGTGGTACATGCTTCCATGGGATAAGGATACCAGCTTTGGGCTGTTTTACGATGGGAGCGGTCTATTGGAAAATAGGGAGACGAAGATATTGATAAATTGTGAATCCGAAGATCCTGCGCAAAAACCTTGGTATAAGACCTATCATGCATTTAAGCCGGAAATAGAAGCTCGATATGCAGAATTAAGAAATGAAAATATATTCAGCGGCTATTATTTATATAAAATAGCAGGGGAAATTACAAAGAAAATACCTAAGGAGATATGGGAAGCGGAGAGGCTCAGATGGGAAAAGGATGAAAGACCTTCCTTGGATGAAACAAGTACATATCAAGTTATATCATGGTTTGAAAAACGTTTGGAAATGCTGGATGAGCATTTTAACTATAAGGTCACGGAGGAACATAAATAAATGAGTGGTTTGGTTGAATTAGCAGTGATAGTTTTAATCCCACTTTTAGGGACATCCTTGGGGGCTGCCGGAGTCTATTTTATGAAAGATGAAATGAATATGAACCTGCAGCGTTGGTTGTTGGGTTTTGCCGGAGGTGTAATGACCGCTGCTTCAGTATGGTCGCTATTAATACCCTCGATGGAATTATCAGGTTTTAGCGAGCATTTTTCCTTTATACCTGCTGCAGTCGGTTTTCTTTTAGGGATGGGATTCTTGCTGTTACTGGATATAACTGTTCCGCATCTTCACATTAACGAAGATGAGCCGGAAGGGATAGAGAGCGGCTTTGGCAATACCGCAATGCTGATGTTTGCGGTGACTCTACATAATATACCCGAAGGAATGGCTGTAGGTGTTTTATTTGCCGGCTATTTAGCCGGTAGCACGGGAATAGCATTTTCAACTGTATTAGCATTGACAATAGGCATTGCAATACAAAACTTTCCCGAAGGGGCTATTATTTCTATGCCCCTTAAGAGTGAAGGACATTCAAAAAATAAATCATTTGTTTATGGTGTGCTTAGCGGTGCAGTGGAGCCTGTAGCTGCAGCTATAACAATTATCGCTACTAAATTTGTTGAGCCTTTGCTGCCTTATTTTTTATCTTTTGCAGCGGGAGCCATGATATATGTTGTTGTGGAAGAACTTATACCGGAGACTGCCTGCGGAGAACATTCCAATCTCGGTGTAATTGGTTTTGCCATTGGTTTTACATTGATGATGATACTGGATGTAGCCTTGGGTTAGTTTTAAAGGAGGGTTTTAATGAATAAAGATAAATCCAATGCAGATAAATTTTTAATTATATATAATGAACTGGATAGGCATATGCGTACTTGTCTAAAAGCAAAGCCGGGAACCCCAAATTCTCATTTAATAAAACTAATGGCTAAAAGCAATAGGGTTTTTTCAAGGTATAAAGAGGATTTATTAGCATTTTCAAGGCTGAGGAATGCTATAATCCATAATCCATATAAAAAAGATGCAGAACCAATAGCTGAACCTCATGATAATGTGATAAAAAGATACGAAGAAATATTAGAAAAACTTACATGTCCGCCCTCGGCGTTAAGCACTGTTGCTGTACCTAGGAAAAAAATTTTTACCACAGATATGGAATCAAAGGTTTTTGATGTAATGAGGGTTATGCTAATTAATTCCTATACTCATGTACCCGTAGTATATAATGATAGGATGATAGGTGTATTTAGTGAGAAGACTGTGTTTACATATTTAGCAGAAAAATCAAAACAAAAAGATGTTGTAATAACAAGAGATATACAAATCAGCGAGTTCAAGGATTTTATTGAATTTGAGGGAAATGAAAGTGAATATTATGAGTTTGTTTCCAAGGAGACCCTATTATTAGATGTAGAAAAGCTATTTCAAAAAGACTTAAAGAATAATAAACGTTTGGCTGTGGTATTCATAACGGAAAATGGAAGACAAGGCGAAAAGCTGCTTGGTCTGGTAACCATCTGGGATATAGTTAATAAAGGTCAAGATTAGAATTAAATAGGTGAGGTTAATGATTAGAATAGAAGGAAAATATAATTATGCTATTGTATATACTGATAATGTTGAGGAAACTGCTGTAAGACAGATTGAAACTTTATGTAATCAAGAGTTTGTAAAAGACAGCATCATAAGAATTATGCCCGATGTTCATGCGGGAGCGGGATGTACAATAGGTACAACCATGACTATTGAGGACAAAGTCGTGCCTAATCTTGTGGGTGTCGATATAGGATGCGGAATAGAAGTTGTAAGGTTGGAAGAGCGAAAGATCAACTTGGAAAAGCTGGATGATTTGATTTATGAAAGGATTCCCAGCGGGTTTAATATCCGAGATACAGAGCATATTTTCAATGAAAAAATTGATTTAAATCAGCTTAAATGTAAAGAGAAAATTAATCCGGGAAGGGCAAGACGAAGTATCGGTACATTAGGCGGAGGCAATCACTTTATTGAAATAAACAAGGATAGTAATGACAATCTTTATCTGGTTGTTCATTCAGGAAGCCGCCATCTAGGACATCAAGCTGCCTCTTTTTATCAAAGGGAAGCTTATAAGGCTTTAAAGAAGGAAAAAAAAGCCCATATGCCTAGAGATTTGGCCTATGTAGAAGGGGAACTATTTAATGATTATATACATGATATGAAGATTATACAAAGGTATGCGGATTTAAATCGTAAGGCCATGATAGAAGAAATAATCGCAGGTATGAAATTAAGACCTTTATCCCAATTTACAACAATACATAATTATATAGATACGGGAAATATGATATTAAGAAAAGGGGCAGTTTCGGCAAAAAAAGGTGAAATATTGCTTATACCCATAAATATGCGCGATGGTAGTTTAATCTGTGCCGGTAAAGGAAACCCAAAATGGAATTTTTCCGCACCTCACGGTGCCGGAAGGATTATGAGCAGAAGACAGGCAAAGGCCACTTTAACAATGGATAAATTTAAAAAAACCATGGAAGGCATATATACGACTTCTGTAAGCAGGGACACACTAGATGAATGTGCCCTGGCCTACAAACCCATAAAAGAAATAATCAGAAATATCGGTGATGCTGTAGATATAATTGACACAATAAGTCCTATTTATAATTTTAAAGCAGCAGAATAGATTACAAGAAAAATAAAAAGGATGACTAAATGTAGAATTATTTCCCGGGAAATAGAAGATAATCTTAGAAAGCTTCGTAAATTGCGGATATTGCTTTTTCAAAATCCGCATTTTCTATTCCGACAATAATATTCAACTCACTGGAGCCCTGAGTAATCATTCTAATATTGACACCGCCATCGGCAAGGGAAGTAAAGATTTTTGCCGAAATACCTTTTGTATTAATCATACCTCTTCCCACAACAGCAATTAATGCCATATTAGGATAACAAATTATCGTGTCCGGATTACAATATATACGAATTTCCTCAATAATTTTATCTAGTTTTGAGTTTAATTCTGAATTTGCGATAATTAAAGAAATAGAATCTATACTTGACGGCATATGTTCAATTGCCACATTATTTGTCTCCAACACGGACATCAGTTTACGGAAAAATCCCTTTTCCGCTCCCATCAAAGTTTTCTCAATAGATATAACGGTAAAGTCTTTTTTACCTGCAATACCGGTTATAGTGCCACAATGGGTAATAGGATCCATATCATTTATTATCATTGTTCCGGGTTCCTCAGGATGGTTGGTATTTTTGATATTTATGGGGATTCCTGCTTTTCTCACTGGAAATATCGCTTCTTCGTGTAACACCGGTGCCCCCATATAGGAAAGTTCCCTTAACTCTTTATATGTTATTTTTTCTATTGGCTTAGGATCCTTAACTATTCTGGGATCTGCCATTAAAAACCCTGATACATCTGTCCAATTTTCATAAAGTTTTGCATTTAATCCTTTAGCAATAATAGCTCCGGAAATATCAGAACCTCCCCGAGAAAAGGTCTTTATCTTTCCATCAGGCATAGCCCCATAAAAGCCGGGAATGACAGCACGTTGGATATCCTTTAGTTTTAAATCGATATTTATCTCTGTAGCTTTCATATCCAATTCGCCTTTATTATTAAATACGATTATTTCAGTAGCATCTATAAAATCAATATTTAAGTAACCGGATAATATTATTGAATTTAGATATTCACCTCGACTTGCAGCAAAGTCTTTTGAAGCTCCATCTTGGATTTCTTTTTTTATTTCTTTTAATATACTACTGATATCTATAGTCAAATCTAATTCATTGCATATATCTTCATATCTTTTTTGTATTATATTAAAAATCTCATCAAAATTCAGTCCGTGGGAGGAGAGTTGTTGACACATATATAGTAAGTCGGTTATTTTGTGGTCCTTACTATGTCTTTTTCCCGGTGCGGAAGGTATTATGAACTTTCTATCTCCGTTAGAATCAATAATATTTTTAACTTTTTTAAATTGCTCGCTGTCTGCTAAAGAGCTTCCTCCAAATTTTGCTACAATTACATCTTTCAATTTGTTTCCCTCGTTTCGTTATTATAAATATAAAAGTCTAAGAATTACTAAACTATTTTATAACTTTAATATAGTATTGTCAATAGATGAATTACATACGTGTGTGCATGACGGACAAGCAGTGAGTTTCGTATTGTTTCAGGAGTAGAAAAAGTGATATACTGTAAAAAGACAAGACTTTTTACGTTGCATAGATTAATATTTTTCCTATTTAATCCTGAACGTGGTAAGGGTCTTTTGTTACGATTTAGTTATGTAATAATAGGAGGGAAAATTTTGGAGGTTTTAAATATTACCCCTGTAAAATTAGATGATGAAGGAAATAAATTGATACTTTTAGATCAGACTTTATTACCAAACGACGAGAAATATATTCATTTAAAGGACAAAGAGAGTATATGGGAGGCCATCTACAAGCTGAGGGTGAGGGGAGCCCCTGCTATTGGCATTGCAGCTGCTATGGGACTATATGTTTGCATTAAACAAAGTAAAGCTGCGGATTATGATGAATTATATAATGAATTTAAAGAGATAAAAGATTATCTGGCAACATCAAGGCCTACGGCTGTAAATCTTTTTTGGGCATTGGATAGAATGGAGAATTGTTTGCTACAAAACAAGCACAGGCCAATAGATGAAATAAAAGCGGCGCTTCACCGTGAGGCTCAGCTGATAAAAGATGAAGATGAAGATATATGCAGACAAATAGGTGAGCATTCGCTATCTCTTTTAAGACCCGGCATGGGCATACTTACTCATTGCAACGCAGGCACTATAGCCACTTCAAAATATGGCACGGCTTTGGCACCTATTTATTTAGGCCATGAAAGAGGGTATAATTTTAAGGTATTTGCCGATGAGACTAGGCCTTTATTGCAGGGAGGGCGTTTAACAGCATGGGAATTACAAAAAGCCGGCATTGATATTACTTTGATATGTGACAATATGGCTTCCATTGTTATGAAAAAAGGATGGATAGATGCGATAGTTGTAGGTTGTGACAGAGTAGCGGCAAACGGGGATGCGGCAAACAAAATCGGTACTTCCGGTGTTGCAATCATAGCAAAGCATTATGGAATACCTTTTTATGTTCATGCTCCTATTTCAACTATTGACATAAATACTGAAACAGGAAAGGACATAAAAATAGAGGAAAGACCGGGAGAAGAGATTTATAAAGCATGGTATGCTAAGCCTATGGCACCGGAAGGTATAAATACATTCAATCCTGCCTTTGATGTAACGGATGCCAATCTTATAACTGCAATAATAACGGAAAAGGGTATATTGTATCCGCCTTATACGGAGAGCATTAAAAGGATTTTTAAATAGCAAAAAGTAAGAAAATTACAGAGAGTTACATAGTAGGCTTAGCACACAGAATATGATTTTGATAGGTCTATCACTTACCTATCAATGCAACTTTCTTAGTATTCGATATATTCGATAAAGCTTGTATATATATGCCGGTGTATATTATACAGCACCAGAGTTACGAAACCTAAACTTCTAAACTCATTCCGGGCGAAATCAAACTCTCCCCGTTACATTAAATAGGACTAGGCTATAATAAATCCTGTCTGTGCCAT
>Ga0172382_10011564_pt1 | contig 11644 bp, 12 predicted proteins | sample Leawel138RmetaG_FD_122245 | JGI IMG/M metagenome (GOLD analysis project Ga0172382, IMG submission 122245) | Leachate microbial communities from a municipal landfill in Southern Ontario, Canada - Leachate well 138R metaG | ecosystem: Engineered > Solid waste > Landfill > Unclassified | place...
ATCCGGGGGCGATGCTGGCGCGGCGCCCCGATGTCCGCGCCGCGGAACGCCAGTTCGCGGCGGCCAGCGCCCAGATCGGCGTCGAGCAGGCCAGACGTTTCCCGCAAGTGTCGCTGCTGGGACTCGTCGGGCTTGGCGGCACCAGCGCCGGCGATCTGTTCGACAGCTCGCAGGTGCTGAGCGCGGTGCTGCCGCGGCTCAGTTGGAATTTCCTCGACTTCGGACGCGGCCGCGCGGCGGTCCGGAGTGCGGAAGCGGGCCGCGACGTCGCGCTTGCCGAATACGATGCGGCCGTGCTCGCCGCACTGCAGGATGCGGAAGCTTCACTGGCACGGTTCGGTGCCGCTCGCACGGCGTTCGCGCAATCTGTCGATGCCGTGCGGAACGCCGCGACCATCGCCGGCCTGCAAGGCCAGCGCGCCGATGCCGGAACGATCGCGCGCGCAGAGGCGCTGGAAGCGCGCCGCCAGGCGATCGACGCCGAGCTGGCCGAGGCGGACAGGCGCGCGGGCGTGACGCTCGCCTTCGTCGCGCTCGTCAAGTCGCTCGGGCTGGGCTGGGAAGACGCCACGCCCTGACCGGGGGACTCAACCGGACAGGGCTCAACCGGGCAGGGCCGCGAGGTATCGTCCATAGCGCGTCTTGCCGAACATCTCGGCCCGCGCGCGCAGCGCCGCGTCGTCGATCCAGCCAAAGCTCCAGGCGATCTCCTCGAGGCAGGCGATCTGCGTACCCTGGCGATGCTGGATGGTGCGGACGAATTCGCTCGCTTCCAGCAGGCTGTCGTGCGTGCCGGTGTCGAGCCAGGCATAGCCACGGCCCATGCGCTCTACGTGCAGCGTGCCGGCGTCCATGTAGAGCCGATTGAGATCGGTGATCTCCAGCTCGCCGCGGGGCGAGGGACGGACCTGATGGGCCAGCTCGCAAACGCGGCTGTCATAGAAATAGAGGCCGGTGACGGCCCAGTTGGAACGCGGCTCCGCCGGCTTCTCCTCGATCGACAGCGCCCTGCCCTCGCCGTCCAGCTCGACCACGCCATAGGCGCGGGCATCCTCGACATGATAGCCGAAGACGGTCGCCGCGCCGCCGTATTCCGCGCGATGTCGCGCGGAGAGCAGCAGGTGCTGCAGATTGGCGCCATAGAAGATGTTATCGCCCAGCACGAGCGCCCCCGGCCCGCCGGCCAGGAACTTCTCGCCGATGAGGAAAGCCTGCGCCAGGCCCTCGGGCTTTTCCTGGACGGCGTAGTCGATCGCGAGGCCGAAGGCGCTGCCGTCGCCGAACAGGCGGCGATAATTGTCGATGTATTCGGGGCTCGAGATGATCAGGATCTCGCGCAGCTCGGCCAGCATCAGCACCGAGAGCGGATAGTAGATCATGGGCTTGTCGTAGATCGGCAGAAGCTGCTTGTTGATCGCCAGCGTCGCCGGATGGAGCCTGGTGCCGGCACCGCCGGCCAGGATGATCCCTTTCATGCGCTAAATCTCTCTTTCCTGGGCAATGAGCGCGTCGACCGCGGCGTCCGCCGCCGCTTGCCAGTCACGCAGCACGATGCCGAAATCGGCCCGCAGCCGGTCGGTCGCCAGCCGCGAGTTGGCGGGACGAGGCGCTTTCGTCGGATACTCCGCTGTGGTCAGCCGGTTCACCGTCGGCATCGGCCTGCCGTGCATGGCGGCGCGGGCGAAGACGTGCGCGGCAAGCCCGTGCCAGCTCGTCTCGCCGCCGTTGACCGCGTGCCAGATGCCGCTCGAAACCTCTCCCGCTGCGAGCGCCGGCACGATTCGCGCCGTCGCTCGCGCCAGGTCGCCCGCGTGGGTCGGGCAGCCGAGCTGGTCGGCGACGACGCCCAGCGTGTCGCGCTCACGGCCGAGACGGAGCATGGTCCGCACGAAATTGGTGCCGCCGGCGCTGAACACCCAGGCGGTGCGTACAATCGCATAGCGTGCGCCCGATGCGATCACCGCCCGCTCGCCGGCAAGCTTGGTCCAGCCATAGGCGCTGCGCGGGCCGGTCGGATCGTCCTCGCGGTAGAAGCCGGGGCGATCCCCGGCAAAGACGTAGTCGGTGGAGATTTGCACGATCGGGATGCCGGCATCGCGCGCGGCGCGGGCAAGCAGGGCGGGCGCGGCACCGTTGACCTGCAGGGCCAGCGCTTCCTCGTCCTCGGCCCGGTCGACCTGGGTATAGGCCCCGCAGTTGACGATGGCGGTGACGCCTTCCGCCGCGAGCAGCGGCGCGACGTCGAGCGCCGGAGCGGCAAGGTCGAGCCGATCGCGACCGGGAGCGATCACGCGCACGCCGGGCGGCGGATCGGCCGCCAGCGCGCCGCCGACCTGGCCCGACCCGCCGGTGACCAGCCAGACGTGACGGCCGGCTTCAGCCAATGCTCAGTCCCAGCCGCTCGCCGCGGTAGCTGCCCGACTGGATGGCCTGCCACCAGTCGCGGTTGTCGAGATACCAGCGCACGGTCGCCTCCATGCCGCTGGCGAAACTTTCCCGCGGCTCCCAGCCCAGTTCGTCGCGAATCCTGGAGGGGTCGATCGCATAGCGGAAATCGTGGCCCGGCCGGTCGGCGACGAAGGATATCTGCTCGCGGCGGCTGCAACCATCCGGGTGCGGAGCGTGGCGGTCGAGCAGGTCGCAGATCGTTTCGACGACGTGCAGGTTGGTCTTCTCGGCATTGCCGCCGATCAGGTAGGTCTCCCCCGGCGCCCCGCGCGCGACCACCAGCGCCAGTGCGCGGGCGTGATCCTCGACATGCAGCCAGTCGCGCACGTTCGAACCATCGCCGTAGACGGGCAGAGTCTCGCCCGCCAGGCCCCTGAGGATCATCAGCGGAATCAGCTTCTCGGGGAAGTGATAGGGGCCGTAGTTGTTCGAGCAGTTGGTGACGAGCACCGGCAACCCATAGGTGTGGTGCCAGGCGCGGACGAGATGGTCCGAGCCGGCCTTGCTCGCCGAATAGGGCGAGCGTGGGTCATAGGCGGTGTCGTGGGTGAAGCTGCCCTCGTCGCCCAGCGCGCCGAAGACCTCGTCGGTCGAGATATGGTGGAAGCGGAACGCGGCCTGCCGCGCCTCGCCCAGCCCCCGCCAATAGGCGGTAGCGGCTTCCAGCAGTCGGAAGGTGCCGACGATGTTCGTCTCGATGAAGGCCGCGGGCCCGTCAATCGAACGATCGACATGGCTCTCGGCGGCGAGATGCATGATGGCGTCGGGGCGGAAATCGGCGATGGCCCCCGCCATCGCCGCGCCGTCGCAGATGTCGGCCTTGAGGAAGCGGAAGCCCGGTGCCTGCGCCACAGGCGCCAGCGAGGCGAGGTTGCCGGCGTAAGTCAGCTTGTCGACGACCAGCACTTCGGCACCGAGATCACCGATGAGGTGGCGCGTCACCGCCGAGCCGATGAAACCCGCCCCGCCGGTGACGAGAATGCGCCGCACCGTCATGCCGAAATCTCCTCGAGCACGCCCAGCGGCTCGCCATCGTAGGGAAACTGTGCCGCCAGACCGGCGAACGGGGGCGCGGCGGCGTCCCTGTCCGAGAGCGTCGGCTCGATGCCGTCCAGCGGCCAGGCGATGCCGATGTCGGGATCGTCCCACCGCACCACGCCCTCGGACTCGGGCGCGTAGTAGTCGCTGGCCTTGTACTGCACCTGCACATTCTCGGTCAGCGTGACGAAGCCGTGGGCGAAACCGACCGGCACGTAGAACTGCTCGCCGCCCTCAGCGCTGAGCCGCGCGCCGACCCAGCGCCCCCTGGTGGGGGAGCCGTCGCGGATGTCCACCGCGACGTCCCAGATCGCGCCCGCGGTGCAACGCACCAGCTTGGCCTGGGCATGCGGCGCGGTTTGGAAATGCAGCCCCCGCAGCGTGCCTTTGCGCGCCGAGAAGCTGTGGTTGTCCTGGACGAACCGGTCGCGGATGCCGGCGTCGGCGAAGCGCACGGCGTTGTAGCTTTCCGAGAACCAGCCCCGCCCGTCACCGAAGCGGCGAACGCGGACCAACTTGGGCACCATCAGATCACTCCAGACTTAGCCGGTCCCAAGGCCGGCGCACTGACAGCCCGCGCGAGGAAGTCGGCTCGGCCGACCGCATAGGCGGCCGGCCATAGCATCGCGGCACATGCTATGGCAAAGCCTTGTAAAAATTCCGCAAACGCCTGTGAGGCAAAGTATCCGGCCGGCGGAAAAAATCTTTGGCCAAAATCGGTTGTTACGTCATGGAAGCTTCGCACGCAGGTTGCACCACTGCAAACGCCAGGGGAACGATGCAGCATCGCAAGTATATCATCTATGCAAACCCGTTCGATTCGTCGATCGGGGGTGTCGTGGCGCTGTATGCGCTGTGCAAGCGCCTTTCGGATCTCGGCGAAGAAGCGGTCATATGGCCATCGAAAAAACCTGCATCGCCCTTTCCATGGCGATCTTCTATCTGGGATTACCTTCGCTACGCCAAATACTATCGCAAGTTCGTACGCGGCATGCGGCAGATCGGCTGCCGAACCGCACGCTGGAGCGATTTACGCACAGGGATCGTCGTATACCCCGAAATCATTGCGGGAAATCCGCTCGGCTCGAGCCGGATTGCCCGGTGGTTCCTGCACCGGCCCGGCTATCATCGGGGCACGATCGACTATGGGCCCGGCGAAATATATTTCTTCTACCAGGATGCCTTCAACGACAATCGTATAAACCCGGATCCGTCCAACCGGCTGACCGTCACCTATCTCAATCCCGCTTACAAAGACCGCGATGCGGGACCGAGATCCGGCACATGCGTTCTTCTGCGCAAGGGCGCGGCGCGCGCGCCGAAGATCGACGAGACGGAATGCCCCATCGTCGACGGCCTGTCGCACGAGCAGATGGCAGAGGTCTTCAACAGGTGCGAATACCTCATATCCTACGATCCATACACGATGTATTCGGTTTTCGCGGCCATCTGTGGCTGTGTGCCCGTGATCATTCCGGAGGAAGGCGTCTCGCGCGATGAGTGGTTTCCCAATCCGGAGGATCGCCTCGGCCTGGCCTACGGCTGGGACGAGGTTCCGCACGCACGAGCGACACGCGCCGCACTTCTGGAGCGACTGGCGGCAAGATCGGCAGACGAGGACGAGATGATAGCTAGATTTATCGAAAAGACCCAGCGCGCCTTCCCGCTCGACCCGGCGGGGCGATAGCCCATGGACAAGCCGCTTTATGTCACCCGGCCATACCTGCCGCCTCTGGCCGAGGTGCTGCCCAGCCTGGAAAGCATCTGGGAGAGGCGCGTCCTCACGAACGCGGGCCCCTATCATCAGGAGTTCGAACGGGAACTGGCGAGCTTTCTGGGCGTCCCCCACATCTCGCTGGTGACCAACGGCACCGTCGCGCTGTCGCTGGCGCTGGAAGCGCTCGACATCCAGGGCGAAGTCATCACCACGCCGTTCTCATTCGTCGCGACATCGCACGCGCTGATGATGCGAGGCGTCGAACCGGTGTTCGCCGACCTCGCCTATGGCAGCGTCAATATCGATCCCGTCCAGGTCGAGAAGGCGATCACCGACCGGACGACCGCGATCATGCCCGTCCATTGCTATGGCATACCTTGCGACGTGAACGGGCTGGAGACGGTCGCCCGCAACCATCATCTCCACCTGATCTACGATGCGGCGCATGCCTTCGGCGTCGGCGGGCGCGACGACATTCTCAACCGCGGCGACATGTCCACGCTGAGCTTCCACGCGACTAAGGCCTTCAACACCTTCGAAGGCGGCGCGATCATCAGCAGCAACGCCGAACGAAAAGGCGCGATCGACCGGCTCCGCAATTTTGGTTTCCGCGACGAGCTGTGCGTCGATGCGCTGGGCGCGAACGGCAAGATGAGCGAGTTTTCCGCGGCGCTCGGCCTGGTTCAATTGACCCATTTCGAGGATATCCGGCGGCGCCGGCAGGAGATAGACGCGCGGTACAGAAGCGCCTTTGCCGACGTCGCGGGGCTGACCTGCCTGTCATACGACGGCATCGACCGCCCCAATTATTCCTATTTCCCGGTGTTTATCGGCCCCGAATTCCGCGTGACGCGGGACGCACTGTATGACGAGCTGAAGTCGCGAAATATTCATGGCCGGCGGTACTTCTATCCGCTGATATCCAATTTCGCCATGTACCGAGGACTGCCGAGTTCACGCCCGATCAACCTGCCCAACGCCACACGAATGGCCAACGAAGTGCTCTGCCTGCCAATGTATCCGGATCTTGATGCGGCCGATCAGGACAGGATCATCGGCATAGTCCGGGGTGATTGAAGATGCCCCCGTTCCCAGCGAGCGAGCTTCATAAGCTCGGCCTGGCGGCTCATGGTCCATCGGTCCTGATCTCGGACAAGGCGTCGTTCTACAATCCGGGACGGATATCGATCGGAACCCGCGTCAGGATCGACGACTTCTGCATCCTCTCGGCCGGTGCCGGGGGCATCCGGCTGGGGGACCACATCCATATCGCGGCCTACACTTCGATAATCGGCGCCGGCGCGGTGGAGATAGAGGACTTCGCGAACATCTCGTCACGCGTTTCGATTTATTCGAGCACCGACGACTATAGCGGCGCGACGATGACGAGCCCGATGATTCCCGAAAAGTTCAAGAATGTGGACGACCGCCCCGTGCACATCGGCAGGCACGTCATCATCGGCTGCGGCGCAGTGATCCTGCCGGGCGTGACCCTTCCCGACGGGGTCGCGATCGGTGCCATGAGCCTCGTGAAATCGCCATGCGAACCCTTCACCATCTACGCAGGCGTGCCCGCCAGGCCGATAGGGCAGCGCTCACGCGATCTCCTGCGCCTGGAGGCGGAATTCCGCAGAGACATCGGCGGTGAGTAGCCCGATGTTGCGCGCGGGGATCTGGAGTTCCGCGGAGTCGCTGTTCCGTTTCGGACTGCAGTTCGCCGTCTCGATCATACTTGCCCGTATCCTGCCGCCTGAGGATTTCGGGATATACGCGCTGACCTTTATCTTCCTGTCTCTGTCCAATATCCTGATCGACGGCGGGTTTTCGCGCGCTCTGATCCAGAAGCAGGATATCGATCAGGGGATCGAGACCGCTGTTTTTCTCTACAATATCCTTGCCGCGGGCATCCTCTCACTAGGCATAGCGGCAATCGCGCCCCTTATCGCAGCCGAATACGGGTTCCCCATCCTGCGGGATCTGCTGTTCGCCTGCGCCGCGCTGATCTTCATCGGCTCTCTGGGCGCGGTTCCCTCCGCATTGATGAACCGGCGGCTGGAATTTGCGAAGATCTCGCGGATCATGATCGTTTCGTCACTGCTGGGCAGCGCCGCCGGGGTTTCCGCGGCGGTGCTGGGCGCCGGAATCTGGACGTTCATCATCCAGTCGGGCGTGTCGGCAGTCTACGCGTTGGTCGCGACCTGGGCGAGCACGGACTGGAGGCCGCGGGGGCCGTGGAGCCTGCGCCCGGCGCGCAGCCTCACCGGCTTCAGCACCTCGCTGTTGGCGTCGAGCCTGCTGGAGGCCGCCTATTCCAACGGCTATCCGATAATCCTGGCGAAAGCCTATGGCGTTCTCGATGTCGCCTATTTCAATCGCGGGCAGAACGTGCAGGCGAATCCGGCCTCGGTCATCAGCACCACGATCCAGAGACTGCTCTTCCCATCGCTCGCAAGCTGCATCGCGGATACGCCGAAGGTCAAGGCGATGACGAAGCGGGCCGTTTGCACGGCCGCGGCGATAAACACGCCGCTGATGATGTTCCTGTCGATCTTTTCCGACCTGATCATAGGCACGATCTATGGCCAGAAGTGGCTTCCCGCCAGTTCGATCCTGACCATACTCGCGATCAGCGGCGTGGTTTTCCCGCTGCAGGTCATCAATCTGCAGGTTCTTCTGGCTCACGGCCGGGCCGGCATGTTCCTGCGCATAGAGATCACAAAGAAGATCATCGGCATCGCGTTCGTGATCGCCGGGTGTTTTTTCGGGGCCAACGGCATCGCAGTGGGCCAGGCGGCGTTCCTGTTCGTGGCCCTGGTACTGAATGCCTGGCCAACCAAATCCCTGATAAATTACCCTCTTTTCGAGCAGTTGAGGGATGGAATCCCCTCGTTCGTCATCAGTTGCCTGGTCATGGGCTGCCTGTGGCTGGGCGCATCGAATCTCGTCATGCCCGACGGCATGAAGCTGCTTTCCCTGCTGTTCCTGGGCGGAATCGCCTATTTGATCATAGCGCTGATATTCGGGATCGGCCCGTTCCGCGAACTGCTGGCGATGATGAATTTCCGCAAAGCGCAGGCCGGCTGAACGGCCGACGCCGGCCGCTCGCCGCGCTCCTTTCCCGGTAATTCGCCTATCTCGGTTGCTCCCTGCCGAAGCCGCCGACGCCCCAGACGGCGTCGCGTAGCACCGAACGCGGATCGAAGCCCCAGGGGTTGCCGCAATAGTCGCCCTTGAACACCGATCGGGCCAGCGCAGTCCCCCGGCTCGGCAGCGATGCTCCGGCGAAGATGCGCGAACGGCGCTCCAGCCGGTCGGCATGGTCGCCGTAGGCTTTGGCCAGCCGCTCGATCCGGGGATGGCATTCCGCCGGCACGCGGGACAGCATCGCCCGCAGGACGGTGACGCGCGACCGCGCACCTGCCGCGCCCAGGACGTCCGACGAGGGGTGATGGCGTAACCGTTGCCGCACGCGGTCCATCCAGCCGAGCGGGCGATCCGCGCCATAGGCGTTGGCGCCGTGCTGGCGATACATCAGCAGGTCCTCGTCAACGAAGCGGATGCGACCGGCGGCAAGGGCGAGGAAGAAATACCAGCGGTCATGGCCCAGGCGCCCGCTGTCGAAGTGCTCGCAGGCCAGGGGCCAGAGATCGTCGAACGCCAGCAGTTCACGCCGGAAACCCTGGACCAGCCCGCGCGCGAAGTGCCACGGCGGCGGAATGTCGCTGTCGAGGATGGCATTCTGTTCGGCGGGATCGAACATGATGGACAGGTCGCGCTCCTGCGCGTCAACGATGGTGGCGTTGTGATAGGCAAGCGACAGGTCCGGATCGGCGGCGAACGCCCCCGCCATGATCGCGACCTTCTGTGGCCGCCAGACATCATCCTGATCGCAGAACAGGATTACATCGGACGCGCACAGTCCCGCCGCCTTGAGGAAGTTGGCACGATAGTTGAGCGTGCGCTCATTGACGACAACGCGCACGGGGAACGGCGCGGATCGGCCGAATTCCTCCAGCATCTCGACCGTCCGATCGGTCGAGCAATCATCGGTCACGACCAGTTCGTCGGGCGGCTGCGTCTGCCACGCGAGAGATTCAAGCTGTCGGGCAAGGAAGCGCTCGCCATTGTACGTCGCGAGCGCGATTGACACGCTGACCATGATCTAATCCTATCGCCTGCTCCGACGTGGGCCGCAAGCATTTAACAGTTTGCGAATGTTTCACATTCATAATGGCGCAGGCGGCGGAATGGCGGTTGGCGGTGGCCGGTTCCGCCAGTCCGGCGACGTGGGCATCATGTCGATTTTTCTTGCGGGTGCTACCGGTTGTAACTCTGCATCGTTATCGAGGGGTGCATGTCACTGGTTCATTTCAATTCGCTCTGGGTAGGGCCCCGTCTGGATTATCTGGAACGCCTCTGCCTGGCTTCGGCAGCCGCCGCCGGTCATCCGTTCACCTTGTGGAGCTATGACCCGGACAAACTGGAAGGCGTACCGCCGGGAACCGATCTGCGCGACGCGGCCGAGGTCATGCCGCGCGAACGGCTGCTGCGCTATCGCGACAGCGGGTCGGTCGCGCTGGGCGCCAACCTGTGGCGGATCGAGCTGCTGGCCAAGGGACTCGGCTGCTGGGTCGACATGGATTTCATCTTCCTCAAGCCCTTCGATTTCGGCGATTACATCTTCGGCTGGGAATACGAGAACTGGATCAACAACGCGGTGCTCTACGCGCCGAAGGATTCGCCCATGGTGGCCGATCTGCAGGCGATCCCCCAGCCTAACCGGCGCCCCCCCTGGTACGGCCCGCGCCGGACGCTGCACTTCTACTGGCGCCGCTTTCGCGAAGGCCGGATCGAGCTTGAGGACTATCCGTGGGGTACGTTCAGTTCAGGTCTGGTCACGCACGTGGTCAAGACCAACAAGCTGCAGGGCAAGGCGCAGCCGCCGGAAGTCTTCTATCCCGTGCGGTGGAAGGATGCGCGCGCGCTCTACGAGCCGGCGGCGCTCGTCGAGGGGATGGTCAGGCCGGAAACATGCGCGGTCCACATGTGGAATTCGCGCTTGCAGGGATTGAAGGAGAAACCTCCGGCGCCGGGTTCCTACGTCGATCTCGCCTGTCGCCGTTTCGACGTCGATCCCACGACATAGACAGCGTCACCGCAATGGGGAGCGCATCGGGGAATGCACCGTATCGGATCCTTCGAGCGGCCGTGGATTACGCAGGCCGCCAGATGGCTTTCCATCGGAAATCCCCTTATGTCGCAAAGTACCGCCCAGGCGGCTCGCAATAGGGGGAGGGGCGATTGGAAACAGTCTGGGATTGGGTAACCGTGCTCGGGTTCGCTGGATTGGTCACGCTGTTGCTCCAGCGTTCGGCCGAGGCGGAACCGCGCGACGAACTGTGGCAATATGCACCGCCGGCGGTCGGCTTCGCGGTGGCAAACTACCTGGGCAACGAAGGCCAGCCGTGGATCGCCGGCGCGTTGCTGGTCGCCGTCGTCATCTACATCTTCAAGGTCCTGAAGGTTTCGCTACCGCGCCGCTAGGCGGCGGACGGTCGCTTTCCGCTTTCCTACACCAAATCCACTGCATATATGGCGTTCCCTCTTTGTTCATATGGAGGGATTTGCCATGGTTACTGACCGTTTCGCCGGCTACGGCGATTCTCCGGGCTCCCCGGCGACTGAGGCCTTTCCGATAACGCCATCCGATTCGGCCGAGCTGCCGGCCGTGACCAGGGCGATCTACGTCGGATCGGCCGGCCACGTCACCCTGCGGCCGCTGCGCGGCGGCGGCGATGTCGTCTATCGCAACGTGCCGACCGGCTGCTACCTGACCATTCGCGCCAGTCACGTCCGCGCGACCGGAACCACCGCCGGCGACCTGGTCGGCGAAGCCTGATGGACACGTCCCGCCGACAACGGCAACAACGGCGACGCACCGGAGGCCCCGCGCTCAACGCGCTGACGCTCGCCACGCCCAGCATCGCCGAAAACACCGCAGCAGGGGTTGTGATCAGCGGCATCATCGCGCGGACGGAGGGAAGCGCGCTTTCGTTGCTCGACGACGCCGGGGGACGTTTCGCGCTATCCGGCGCGAGCCTGGTCGCCGGTACGGTTGCCACCCATCACGAAAGCGCGCCAAGCCACACCATCACCATCCGCGAAACGCTGGCCGGCGCGGCGAACAGTCCGCGCGACAGCATGGTAACGCTGACGGTGATCGGCGTGCCCAACGCGCCGGCGCTATCGGGCCACCTGGCGATGGGCGATAGCTGGACCTGGGAGACGGGCGGCTATGCCGACCTGTGGGCGGCCGCCCATCCGTCGATCGCCTTCAGCAAGATCGCCGCGCCGGGCTGGAAGGTGGCGGACCTGCAGGCCAGGGTCGCCGATGCGGCGGCGCTGGCGCCCCGGTCGATCTCGGTCCTGATCGGGCTCAAC
>Ga0172382_10011565_pt1 | contig 11642 bp, 9 predicted proteins | sample Leawel138RmetaG_FD_122245 | JGI IMG/M metagenome (GOLD analysis project Ga0172382, IMG submission 122245) | Leachate microbial communities from a municipal landfill in Southern Ontario, Canada - Leachate well 138R metaG | ecosystem: Engineered > Solid waste > Landfill > Unclassified | place...
AAGTAAAATGCGAGTAAGCCACCACCAATTAAGAATATTGTAATCATTGTATTGGCTGCAATTTGTTGTGCAATAAATATCCTGTTTTGATCAATGACTGATTGACTACTTAAATCAACTTCATAACCATAAGCTTCTAATGCGCTTTTAAGTTCCAGGTAATTTGGTGTAAAGATATATGCATCACCACTTGCTGATAATATCAAGTTTTCATATTCAGTTTTTGTCGTAGTTGGTTCAATTTCAGATATATTATAGTTATTCATAATCAAAGCTGTTTGATAATCATAAACATAAATGGATTTATAACCAAAGTCTGCAATACCTACGATTTCATAAGTTCTATTTGGTTCATTAAGTGGTCCGTTAAAGGATAAGAATTCACCAATGAAGTCACTAGCATTCCAAATACCAATATCTTGATAGCTTTGGTCCATGAAATTACCTGTAGAATAAATACCAAAACTAATAACAATCTGACCGGCATGAACAGGTAAGGTGCCATCATATAGGTCGTTTTGAGCTAATTGATCAACATACTCTGTTTTAATACCACCTGGCAATTCTTTATACTTACCATTACCTAAATTAATTTGCAAGCTAAAGTCTATTGAGGAACGGTTTAAATGCAAACTATAGTCACCATCAGTTTCTGTATCAAGTCGTTGTAAAAACGTACTGACACCTTGTGCGTTAAAGTAACTATTCTTTTCAACTTGAATGTAACGTTCATCAATCGTTAGACTATTTTTATAATCGGTTGATAATATACTATACATATTAATGGTTGCATAAGCGACCAACATCCCACTTAACATAAAGATTGCAAGCATAATTTTACCCTTACGACCAAAATTCATGATCTTTCTAAAAGCAATCCAAAAACTATTTTTAAATGAAATGGTCAAACGCTTTTGTTTTTGCAAACCTGAATGATCAAGTACTGAATCATCAAATGTTGTAGCAAGCATTTCTGCCCTAGTCTTTTTAGTAAAGTGTTCATCTTTAACTTCAATATGTGATTCTTCATTTAAAAGCTTTATTTTTTGAATATCACTATCAATATCTAAATAAAGTGTTTTATTTTTAATAATTAAACGTACCTTAGTCGGTAATATATCTTCACTGTCGGTGTAAAGGGCTGCATCTAGGCTATCGGATTTCAGGTTAGAAAGTTGATTTAAATCTTTTAAATAAATAGTATTTTCATTGGTAAAACCATGCTCTAAATCTGCATCATTTTCTGTATCACCAATAATTTTACCATCTTTAATTTCTATAATTCGGTCACCATAAAAGCTAGCTAATTCCTTTTCATGTGTAACTAAGACAACGAGTTTATTAACTGAAATACTCTTAATAATATTCATAATTTCTAAAGTATTTTTACTATCTAAGTTACCGGTTGGTTCATCAGCGATAATGACCTTAGGGTTTTTAACGAGCGCACGAGCAATCGCAACTCTTTGTTGCTGGCCACCAGATAACTGTGTACTACGTTTTTTTCTAAAGCGATACATACCAACTTGTTTAAGTATATAGTTTACACGTGTTTCAATTTCATTTTTATCGTTGATACCAATCATTTTTAAGACGAATGCCACATTATCAAAGACACTTAAACTCGGCATTAAATAATAGTTTTGGAATATATACCCAACTTCTTCTGTACGTATTTTATCCCATACACTAGACTTATAGTGATTAATATTGTGGTCAAAAAATTGTATGTCACCTTTTTGTACCTTATCTAGACCACCAATTACATTAAGTAGTGTTGTCTTACCAGAACCAGATGGTCCTAGTAAAACAACCAATCCTTTTTCTGGGAATGTTACGGATACATCATTTAAAACATGAATACTGTTTTTCTTGCCACGATTAAAGTGTTTATCTAAATGTTTGACCTGTATCATAATGTATCCTCTCTACTTTCTGTTAGGTTTTCTATAACTGATATCTTAAATGTTTTCTTATTAAACCTACGCGCCAACCAAATAGATAAATATGTAAATGTAATAAATAATATAAAATAATCTACCGGTAGTAAACGTTGTAAGATGACGTTCATCGAGTAATTATAATAACTTAGTAAGTTAATAACAATTAGAGAAATAACAAATGAAATGATCATCATATAGAGTTGTTCAAAGATGACAAGCATACCCAATTTAGACTCATTGGTACCAATAGATCTAAAGATAGCAAAGTCTTTCTTTCTTGAACTCATAACGTTTTTCATAACTGAATAAAGAATGAAATATAAGAATAATGCAAAAAAGTAGATAAATGCATAGAAGAATAGTGATACTACAAAGTTTAGAGGGGCAAATAGCTGGTTCATTGCATCCTGTTCTATTGCAGGATAAATAACGCGGTACGCTGATTTATCGATCGCATTAAACAAGCGTTCTGCTTGAATTGAGTTACTTGCTACTAAGGCAGCTGTTTGACTACCTGTAAGCGCAAGATGTTCATGTGGAAAGTATATTGTTTGCCTATTATTATCATTATATATTGCTGCGACACGATAACTAATTTCTTGATAGCTAAAGTAATCTATTTCAATTTCAACTCGTGAGACTTCATCAATTTGTTCGAGTGTATAATAGGATGTTAAATCAATTTCGTAAGCATATTCTCTAAGCATATCAACGGTTTCATCATTTTTAACAAAACGCCAAACGATTTCATTAATATTATAATCTTGCCAGTATGTTTGTGGTAGTTGATATCTGTCACTACCAAGTGAGATTGCATCTACAATTTCATTAGAATTTGTATATGATGAGCTTTGAATAGTGCTATTTACATTAATATTGAGGGCATTAGATACAACCACATCATTTGGACCTAAATTATTGAAACTACCAGCAATTAAAAATTGAGGTTGTTGTGCGATATGATATGTCGTATCAAACTTATAGGTGTTTGTATTTAACCAAACATTATAACCATCTGTACTGGTGTAATTCATATCACTATTGGTATCTAGATCGAGTGGTAATGCACCTTCATAGACGAAGTGGTTGCCACCACTTAAAGTGCTTAATGCATTGTAATCTGCTTGCGTCATAGCGTTTCCATCTTTTCTGACAACATTCATACGGTTATCAGACATTGATCTTGTATAAAAATCAAAGTGCGAGGTTTGCATCCAATTACCACCACCATCAAACGAAAAAATATTACTTCTAGCGCTATTCATCGCATTACTATATGTCATTGTAAATACTAAGATGATCATTATTTGTAATGCAACAAAGAATATGAGTAGTCTTGGTCTAGATAATAAATTCCTTAAAGCAAACCTTGCAACAGATGACATAGGCATTGCTTTAATATCTGGTTCTACAGGGTTTTCTAATGTTTGTGTTGGCTTAATTTTTTTATCTTCAACCACTTCACCATCATGCATCTTAATGTGACGTGTAGCGATATCTTTGACTTGATCATAATCATGTGTGACGATAATAATTAATTTGTCTTTAGATAAATCTAACAACAAATCAATGACTTGTTTACTAGATTCAGAATCTAAGTTACCGGTTGGCTCATCAGCAACAATAATTGGTGTATCCTTTGCAAGTGCTCTTGCAATAACAGCACGTTGTTTTTGTCCACCAGAAAGCTTTGATGCTTTATGGTTTTTGTGACTGGTTAAACCAACTTTATCAATCAATTCAAGTGCACGTTTTTTTCGTTCTTTTCTCGGATAATTCTGAACTTCTAAAGCCAATATAACATTCTCATAGACCGTAAAAGAATCTATAATATTATAACTTTGAAAGATAAATCCAATATATTTAGAACGATAATTCTCCCAATCTTTAATTAAAAAATGAGATGTTTCCTCATCATTTATATAGAGTTCGCCGTCTTCATAACTATCTAGCCCAGAAATAACGTTTAAGAGTGTCGATTTCCCACTACCTGATTCACCTGTGACTGCAACAAACTCTCCTAAGTTAAAATCAAGTGATACTTTCTGCATCCCAACAGAGACGCCTTCACCTGATTTATAATATTTACTAATATTCTCTAATTTTATTAGTGCCATAATCATTCCCCTATGATCTTTTGAATTTTTGATACATTATTTATTAAATAGTTTGGTGTTTCTAATACAAGTTTTTCGATATCTCTAAAGCCCCACGTGACACCAATGACCGTTACATTCGCATGTTTGGCTGTTTTGATATCAACTTCAGAGTCTCCAATAAATATAACATTTTCTTTATGCGTACCAAGTGCTTTTATAGCATTATTTAATGGCGCAGGATCGGGTTTTTTAGGTACATTTTTTTGTTCACCAATTACACAATCAAACATGTCATTAAAGTAGTGTTTAATAATCTTTTCCACTGCATTTTGATGTTTGTTAGATACAACCCCTAACTTATAGGATTTCTTTAAATTTTTGAGCAGTTCAACAATCCCATCATAAGGTCTGGTTGAATCCATTGCGTGGTTTTCTAAATACGGTATATAAATGTCTAATGCTTCATTGATACGGGTTGGATGTGCTTTTAAAATGTGTTGCCATAGCTTTTGTGCGCCATTTCCAAGATAGCTTCTAACATCCTTTTTGCTTACAGTATGTAACTTTAGTTGTTTCATCGTATAATTTACACTATTTGTAATATCGTCTAAGGTATCTAATAATGTACCATCTAGATCGAAAATTACCGCTTCTAAATCTCTCATATATACCTACTTTCTAATATGTATTATATCATGATATAAATATATGCGTTTGTAAAATATATATTAATAAAAAACTAACAATATATATACTGTTAGTTTTATCATTGATCAATTTAAATTGCACAGCCATCTGGACCACAAGCATCATCGCTTTTACCAATCGTTTCAAATGGACTACTTTCCTGATAGGCTTGTGCCAGTGCTTGTTTAAACATAGCTTTTGGTTGTGCACCACTGACAGCGTACTTTCTATCTAAAACAAAGAATGGAACACCACGTACACCAATTTGAACTGCTTCATTAAGCTCCTTTTTAACCACATCATTAAACTGATCAGATGTTAATACACCTTTGGCTATATTTTGATCTAAATCTAATGACTTTACGATATCTAACAACGTTTGATCATCATGAAGGTTTAACCCCTTGGTAAAATAAGCCTCGAAAAGTTTGTCTGAAACTTCTGCTTCCTTACCTAAAGTGCGTGCCCATTTCGCTAATCTATGTGCCTTCAATGTATTGGTCATTTGCATCTGATCATAATTAAAGTTTAGACCAACTTCTTTGGCACGCACGGTTGTTTGCATAAACATCTCTTTTGTTTGATTTAATGACACCCCTTTTAAATTAGAAAAAACGGTATAACTATCTTCATTTGTTTCAAATGGTGCATTTGGATTCAGTTGATAAGACTTATAAATAACTTCTATATTGTCTTTATGTTCAAATTCATTAAGAACACTTTCAAATACTGTTTTACCTATATAACAAAATGGACATGAAAAATCGCTCCATATTTCTATCTTCATAAAAATTACCTACCTTTTTAATCATTATAGTTATTCTAACATGTCCACAAAAATAAAAGTTGCCAATGCTTGGCAACTTTTAAATTGTGTGAAATTATTTACCTTCTAGGGCAATTAAACTCACAATCAGCAGTAGTAACGGTTGATATACAGTGTTCCAAATAACAGCTACAACAGCTTGAAGTTGTGTCCATAAGTCACTACTAGATTCCCAAGCATCGATATACGCTTGAAATGAACCTAGAAATAATGATGCAAAGACAACACCTGCAACAGTTAAACCTACTAAACCTATAATTCTTCTCATTTGAATAAACACCTCCATGTTCTTAACTATTTTACATTAAAAATATGAAAATGTATGTATAATTTACTTATTTTTTATCGAAAGCAATAATTTCGTCTATTGTCTTACTAATAAACTTAATCGCTTCTTTTAATGGTTTCGCCGTTTTTAAGTCAACATCTACCATTAAAGCTAAGTCTAAAGGTTTTTTTGTTCCGCCTGCTTTTAGTACTTCAAGCCAGTTTCTAGGATCTAGTGTCTTTTCAAAGATTCTTTGAGAAACAACTGTACCTAAGGTTAGTCCAGCAGAATATGTATAAGGATATAGACCCATAAAGTAATGTGGTTGACGCATCCATGTTAAGCCTGCATAATCTGGTATTTCTACTGCATCGCCCCAAAATTCTTTTAAAACACTGAGTTTAATGTTATTTAGAATGTTTGCTGAAATTGGTTCATAGTTATCAATTTTTTCATATACTTTTCTTTGGAATGCAGCTTCTAGAAGGTGTGTGACAAAGTTATGATAGTAAGTTCTAGAAATCATGACTGATTGAATCCAACGTTTGGTACGTGCATCTTTAGCGTTATTCATTAAATGACGTGCCATAATGAGTTCATTAGTTGTTGAAGGTGCCTCAATGAAGTATAGTGATGGTCTTGTGTTAAAGATGTTTTGATTGGCATTAGCATATTGGAAATGACCAGCATGACCAATTTCATGTGCTAGCACCATCACCTCATCCATTTGTCCATTCCAGTTAATTAATATAAATGAATTTTGGCCATATGGTGAGGAACAAAAACCACCCGTTGATTTGCCTATATTTTGTGGAAAATCAATCCATCTTTCATCAAATGAACGTCTAACCATTTCTAAGTATTCATCACCTAAAATAGATAAACCATCCATTAACATTTCTTTTGAGGATTCAATGGTTACTTTCGGTTCAAAACTATCATCTACTGCAATTTTTAAATCTGCATATGTCACTTTATCTAAACCATGGATTTTACCTAAGTGTATTGCATATTTACGCATTGCTGGTGCTAAATCTTTCATAATAACATCAATTTGACGATCCATAAATGATTTAGGTACTTTTTGGTTATATAATAGATAATCAAAAACTGATTTAAAACCTCTTGCATCAGCAAGTGCTTTTTCTTTTTGGAGTTGTGCATAATATTGACTTGCAAACCCGTGTTGATACTCAGCTAGTTTGCTATAAAAAGTTTCATATGCTTTGTGTCGTACTTCTGTATGACCATCGTATTCATATTCATTTTCAAATAAGGTAAATGAATTTGGATAAATTTGACCTGCAACTTCAAAATCACTAAACTTCATGTCGATAAGTTTAAAACGATTATAACTACCATATGGTGCATTTAACACAGGTGATAATGCAGTTAATAGTTTTTCTGCTTCAGGTTTTAGCGTATGCTTCTTATATGCTAGCATCTCTTCTAAATATAGTTTATTAGAATCATCAATTTTGATAGCTTCTAAAATTGTTTTCTTAGGTATTTTCTTAAGTTCATTATCAAAAAAGTCTAATTGTTTAGAAATCTTTTGAAGTCTTATGGATGTCTTACCACTACGCATTTGATTCGCTTCACTGGCTCCATCTACACTAGATTGTAGCGATGCATAAGCACTTAATGATGTAATTAAGTTATAAATTTTCTTAAGTTCATTAATCGCATTGGTAATAATATATTGATCACTTAATCGTTTTTCATACTTAACAACAAATTCTTTACAATCCCCTTCAAGTTGATCAAATGCTTGATTAAACATTTCATCATTTTTATAAATTGAATGGATATCCCATGTATGTGAAACATTGACTTCCGCTCTTATAGGCAGTTGTTTTTTCATTAATCTTCCTTCTTTCTCTATCTTTTTCTTTTATAAATTACATAAAACATAAATATTACAAATAAATAAATTGGTAACATAATCATATATACCCAGTAATTAGTGACATCATTTATCAATAGTGTTATAGAAAATGCAAGCGACCATGTAAATAGCGTAAAATAGCTTAATATATACCTTATTTGTCGCCATACAAAGAAAAATAATAATAAGACTAAACTAGATAGTGGTATGGCATATATTAAAAGCTGCCATGCCTGATAATCAACATTGAGTAATGAAAATATACCAAATGGTGCCTGCTATCAACCAAACAATAGATGCATAAAAATAGGCCAATATATATCGATATTTAAAAAGTGAAAACCTGTGTTTTCTTTTAGAAATCATTTGATCAACTGAGACACCAAAAAATATGGATAGTTCCTTGATAACAAAAATATCTGGTACACCCTCAGCGCGCTCCCACTTAGAAATTGATTTATCCGAATAATTCAATTTCGATGCAAGTTCTAACTGGGTTAAAGCCATCTTTTTTCTGTAATATGCAATATTATCAGCTAAATATTGAGTTATAACACCTTTAATATTATTTTCCATAAGAATATTTTACCATAAAATGTATGATTCTACTACCGGTAGAGTGTCACTTTTTTATTCTATTATGTAAAAATAAATAGTAGGTAGACCTATATTATAATACATCATACAATGAATATATAAAAAACTAGAAAGGAACATACACATGATTAAAATAATAGTGGATTCCACATGTGACTTAAGTGATGCATTTATTAAAAAACATAACATCGATGTTGTACCACTTCAAGTCATTATAAATAATAAACCTTATAAGGATAAATTAGAATTATCTATAGAAACCTTATATGAACATATCAAAAAAGGTGATGACATTAAAACATCACTTCCGATCTATGAAGACATACAACCAATCTTTGAAAAGTATGCAAAAGAAAATCAACCGTTTATCTTTTATGCATTCTCTAAATCATTATCAGGTACCTATAACTTCGCTAATTTACTAATCAAAGACTTACAAGAAACATATGATACAAAAATGTATGCAGTAGACACAAAAAATGGTGGACTTGCTAGTGCGATGATGTTAGAAAACATAATCAGCTATTTAGATAATGATCCTTCATTTGAAGCAACCATCAAATATAGTGAAAAGTTAGCAGACCAGATGCATCATGTTATCATGTTAGAGGATTTAACCCAACTTAGAAAAGGTGGGCGTATCTCAGCTATTAAATCAATGATTTCACATGCCTTATCGATTAAACCAGTCCTCCAAATACATGATGGCAGTATTAAGTCATATAAAAATGCAATCGGCTCAAAACGTGCTTTAAATGAGTTAAGTGTATATGTAAACAAGTATGCTAAAGACAAATCCACAAAGATAGGAATATTATATTCTGCAAATGAAAACTTACTAAATATCATGTTATCAAAGTTAGAATCCAGTGGTTATAAAAACATTGTTGTTGGTCGTATTGCAAGTGTTATGACCGCACACATTGGTTTAGATGCAGTATCTATTTGTTTCCTATAATTAAACTCAGTAAAAACGTCCGATTTCTACTAAGAATCGGACGTTTTTTTATGCATAAATATATGTAAATGTATCACTTAAATCAGATGTTTTACCGGTCATATCCACTGCCCTAACTTGAATGTCATAACTTTGAGCAATATTTAGTCCTTTAAGTGTTATTTGATTGAGTGGTGATAAACCATATAGTTCACCATCTAAATATACTTCATAATGATCAATACTATAGTCATCTTCTGCAGCTAACCAAATGATACTGTTGGTAAGACCAGATGATGCAGTAATGTTTGTTGGTCTATCAGGTGCATCCTTATCAATCTTTTTATAATCTCTTTGATATACTCTAACGTAATCTATTTCAAAGACTTGTGGGAAGATACTGTTATCAACACCTTGTATGCCACCCCATGATCCGCCGACAGCAACATTAATAATTAAGAAGAATTTTTCAAAAAAAGGAAAGACTTCGTTTGCTTCATAGGCAAGATTAAACTGTGGCATATAAACATACTTAAATATTTCAAACCCATCGATGTATGTCGTTATTTTTCCAGGTTCCCAGATCAGTTCAAAGACTTTGAAATTGTCTTCCAGGGTTGGATATTCTAAACTTTTATGATGGTTATTACCATCCATACCATTATACGCACTGGTATGTAGTGCACTATGGACGATGTTTGGTTGATAACCAACATACTCCATAATGTCAATTTCACCGCTACGTGGCCAACCACCAAATTTATTTTCAGTAGGCATCATCCAAATTGCTGGCCATAAACCACGACCCTCAGGTAGTTTGGCACGCACCTGAATTCTACCATATTTGAAATCACCTTTATTTTTGGTTGTTAATCTTGAACTGGTATATTGACGGTTAAAATGTGCTTCATTTCTAACATTTATTTTTAAAGTGCCATCTGAAACTTCATGATTCGTATATGTGTAATATTGAAGTTCTTGATTACCCCAACCCCCACCACCAATTTCAAAGTTCCACTTATCAACATCTAGGGCATCACCATCAAATTCATCAGCCCACACAGCAACCCATTCATTATCTAAGTATTGAACTAAAGCATCATCAACAGGTTTGATGTGATAATTACTACTACACCCTATAAGTGCCAATGTGAAAACAATTGATAACGTAATTATGACTATTTTTTTCATACTATTCACCCGTTATACCCGTCTTATCAATACTTTGAGTAAATTGTCGTTGACCAACAAAATAAAGCACCAATAACGGCAATATGGTTAAGACGTTTCCAGCCATAATAATACCTTCATTAATGGTGGATGCATCTGAACCCGATGGATAGAGTGTTTCATAACTTGATCTAAAGCGTTGCAACATAATTGGCAAGGTATCAATACTTCTTGCATATAATGAAACCATAAAGGTATCATTCCAGTACCACACAAAAGCAAACAAGAAAACGATAACTATTGATGGTACAGCCAGTGGTAAATTAATCTTATAAAAGACTTTAAACTGACTGGCCCCATCAATTTCTGCAGACTCATTTAAGACACTTGGAATTGATCTAAAGAATTGATAGAAAATTAATATAAATATGGCTTGATTAATACCTTGACCAAATAATGCAGGTAGAACCATACTCCATATGGTATTGATTAACCCTAACTGGTTAAACAACGGTGCTTGAGCAACCATTAATAACTGTGGCGGTAAAATAAATGTAGTTAACATTAAGACGAAGAAAGTTTTCTTTAATGGAAACTCATATCTTGCAAAACCATAGCCAATTAAAGCACTAGATACAGTTGCTGCAATACTTACTTGTAAGACATAGCCCGTTGTACTAAAGATTGCAGAACCTAAGTTTAAGACTTCAATTGCACGTCTAAAATTTGTTGTCTCAAATGACGTTGGTACCCAGTTAACCCCTTGATTAATTAAATCATCAACCCCCATAATACTTGTTACACCCATATAAAGTAATGGATATAAATAAATATAACTAAAAGTGATTAATAAGAGATATAAAAATATTTTATAAATTAAACCATCAGTAAAATTCATACCGTAAATCAAGCGTTTAATTTTGGTTTTGTTCAATTTTAACTTCATGAGCGTTTCACCTTCTTATGAATACTTAATAGACCGATAAATAACCCCATGATAACAACCATGATAATAAAGTATACCCACATCATTGCAGCAGCATAGCCATACCCAAACCACATTTCACTAATTGTATTGTCCATATGTGCTCTAGCAAGCTCTAAAATACCACCTTGTTCTACAAATAAGGACATTGAAACGAGCACATATATAATATTAACCAATATTAGTGGTTTTAATGATGGTAATGTAATACTCCAAAAGTTATCCCAAGGTGATGCCCCATC
>Ga0172382_10011567_pt1 | contig 11641 bp, 8 predicted proteins | sample Leawel138RmetaG_FD_122245 | JGI IMG/M metagenome (GOLD analysis project Ga0172382, IMG submission 122245) | Leachate microbial communities from a municipal landfill in Southern Ontario, Canada - Leachate well 138R metaG | ecosystem: Engineered > Solid waste > Landfill > Unclassified | place...
GAGCGGCGCTCAGGGCACGGCCAGAGCCCGCCCGGCGGGTGCGAAGCGCCCGCCCCCCGCAGGGCGGGCGCTGGCCGTGCGCTTGGCGCACGGCCGGTTCTCGCGGACAGGGTAGTGAGCGGCGCGAGGCGATGGCCTCGCGCCGACCGGGCCGTGTCCCTTCCCGTCATTGCGAGGCGGCACCCCCGCCACGAACGGAAACGGCGGCAGCCCGGGGGCCGCCGCCGTCCGGAAAACCGCCGTCCGGGATCAGAGCGCGTAGCGCAGGATCGCCGCCAGTTCCTCGCCCTCGGGCAGGTCCTCCTTGCGCACGCCCAGCACGCGCGCCCCCTGGCCGAGCGCGCGGGCGGCGATCTCGTCCACCACGCCGTAGGCCGCGGCATCGTCGACCTCGACGAAGGTGACGGCGCCGGTCTCGTCATCGACGAAGCCGGGGACCACCGAGTCGATGTTCACCAGCAGCGTGTCCACCGCGCCGAAGGTCGCGGCGCGGGCGGCGCTCGAGATGTCGCTGGTGGCGCGGCCGCTGCCGGCACGTTCGGCATAGAGCGCGCGCAGCTCCCCGATCTCGGCCGCATAGGCGGCATCGAGCACCGGCCGCGCCTTCTCGGCCAGCTCCTGCTCGCCCAGCCGGTCCGGGCTCTCGACGATGCCGCCGTCGAGCAGATGCGGATAGCCGTTCATCTGCCGGAAGATGTCGGCCAGCCGCCCGGTCGCCGCCAGCACCAGCGGCAGGTCCTGCCCGGCCAGCACCGGCCGCAGCGCCGCATCGACCTTGCGCACATATTGCTGGAAGCGGACGTTCTGCCCTTCCGAGGCATGGATGCGGCCGCTGAAGGTGCGGTCGTTCAGGGTCGACTTGCCGGCGGCCGCGGCGGCGCTCGCGGGCAGGTCGGGCACCTTCACCTTCTCGGGCGGCAGGCCGGCATGCATGCGCACGAGGCTGACCGCGTTCTCGGACAGCGCGAGCACATAGGCGCCGTGGTCGAAGGTCCGCGCCCGCAGGAGCGGCTTGAGATGGAAGCGGTCGGCCACCTGCACCATCGAGGTGAGGTCGTTGGCCAGCCGGTAGGTCCGGGTCCGGTCCGGGGTGGCAAAGACCGCGAGGCTGTTGGCCTGATACTTCCAGAACTCGTCGTCATCGACCAGATCGCGCAGGGGCTCCATCAGCTTTGCCAGCCGCCGCTTGTCGAACGCGGCCTCGGCAAGCTGCCGCTCGGCCTCGCGCAGGAGATTGCCGAACTCGATCCGCGAGGCCTGGGTCTCCTGCGTCACCGGCGTGGTCCTGAGATAGATCGACAGGCAGGCATCGGCCCGGGTCCGGGCCAGACGGGCGATCTCGTCGCGGGTGGGCAGGTCGATATGGAGCATGGGCTGTCCTTTCGGGTTGCGGCGGTCGTCACGGCCGGAAGGCGGTGCGCCTGGGGTCGAGGTTCACATAGGCAGGATGCGCCGACCGGCAACCCCGGCCGGCCCGGGGTGCGGCAATGATGCGCGGGGGGCACAGGAACGGCGATCAGGGGGCGTCCACCGGCTCTGCCGGCCGGGCCGGGCCGCAGGGGGCCCCTGCTGCCGGCAGGTGCCCGATACACGGGGAAGATTGTGGAAATGGTAGCCCGTAGGGGAGTCGAACCCCTCTTTCCAGGTTGAAAACCTGGCGTCCTAACCGATAGACGAACGGGCCATCCTGTCGGTGAGCGGCCTCTTACGGTATGGCGCTGCGGGGTGCAAGGGGGATGGTGCGGATTCGGCCCCCCCCCCGCTCAGCCCGCCCCGGCGGCATCCTCGAGGCGCAGTTGCACGGTGGTGCGGCCCTGCCAGTGGTTCAGCTCGAGGAACCCCGCGGCATGGATCCGTGCGCCCGGCTGCAGGGCCTCGCCCAGCGGTGTGCCGGCGGCGCCGAAGGCGATCGCCTCGAGGCGGGCGCCGGATTCGTCCTCGAGCGCGAGCTTCAGGTGGTTGCTGCCGACCACCCGGGCAAAGGCCACCCGGCTGTCGGGCAGGGCGAAGCGCGGCGCCGGGGCGCCGGCGCCGAACGGGCCGGCGGCGGCCAGCGATTCGACCAGCGCCACGCTTGCCGCCCCGGCCATCAGCGCCCCGTCGAGGCGCAGCTCGGCCGCGCCGCTGCGGCCGGCGCCCTGGCGTTCCAGCAATTCGCCCAGCCGCGCCATCGCCGGGGCGACCTGCCCGCGCGCCAGCGTCAGCCCGGCCGCCATCGGATGGCCGCCGCCGCGCTCGACCAGCCCCTCGGCCTGCAGGCGGTGCACGGCGGCGCCGAGGTCCACCCCGGCCACAGAACGGGCCGAGCCGCGGGCGATGTCGCCCTCGAGCCCGAGCACCACCGCCGGGCGGCGGGTCGCCTCCTTGAGCCGCGCCGCGACGATACCGACCACGCCGGGATGCCAGCCCTCGCCCATCGCCCAGACCAGCGGCCCGTCGATGCCGCGGGCCTCGGCCTGGGCCAGCGCCTCCTCCTTGACCGCGGTCTCGATGGCGCGGCGCTCCTCGTTCAGCCGGTCGAGATCGCGGGCCAGCGCCTCGGCCTCGGCCGCGCCGGTGGCGGCGAGGAGCCGCGCGCCCAGATCGGCCCGCCCGATCCGCCCGCCGGCATTCACCCGCGGCCCGAGCATGAAGCCCAGGTGCCAGGCCTCGGGCGGCCGGTCGAGCCCGGCGACATCGGCCAGCGCCCGCAGCCCCGGTCGCCGGCGCCCGGCCATCACCTTCAGCCCGGTGCGCACGAAGGCGCGGTTCACGCCGACCAGCGGCGCCACATCCGCCACGGTGGCGAGCGCCACCAGATCGAGCGCCTCCATCAGGCCCGGCGCGCGGCCGCCGGCCTCGCGCCGCTGGCGCCCGGCCTCGACCAGGGTGAGGAACACCACCCCGGCGGCGCAGAGATGCGCAAGGGTCCCGTCCTCGTCCTGACGGTTGGGGTTCACCACCGCGAGGGCGGGCGGCAGGGTCTCGCCGCCGAGATGGTGGTCGAGCACCACGACATCGGCACCCTGCGCGGCGGCGACCGGCCCGTGGCTCAGGGTGCCGCAATCGACGCAGACGATCAGCGAATGCCCGCGCGCCAGCGCCGCCATGGCCGGGGCGTTGGGGCCGTAACCCTCGTCGATGCGGTCGGGGATGTAGAGCGTGGCGTCATGGCCCTGCGCGCGCAGCCAGTCGAGCAGCAGCGCCGCCGAGGCGCCGCCGTCCACGTCGTAATCGGCGAAGATGGCGATGCGCTCGCGCGAGTCCAGCGCCCGCAGCAGGCGGGCCGCGGCGGTGCCGATGTCGCGCAGCGCCCGCGGGTCGGGCAGGAGGTCGCGCAGCCGCGGCTCGAGAAAGCCCGGCGCGGCCTGCGCGTCGACCCCCTGCCGGGCGAGGATGCGCGCGAGCGGCAGCGCGAGGCCGGCGTCGCGGGCCAGCGCCTCGGCCCGGCGCTCGTCCTCGGGGGCGGGGCCGGTCCAGCGCCGGCCGGTGGCCGAGCGCGCGACGCCGAGGAACGGGCTCACCTGACCGGGTTGCGGTAGATCATGCGGCGCACCGAGCCGGTCTTGGAGCGCATGAGCAGCGTCTCGGCGGTGACCATCCCCGGCTCGCGGCGGATCCCGGGCAGGAGATTGCCGTCGGTCACCCCGGTGGCGGCGAAGATCATGTCGCCGGACACGAGGTCGTCGCGGGTATAGACCCGGTCGAAATTGGTGATCCCGGCCTTGCGGGCACGGGCGCGCTCGTCGTCGTTGCGGAAGACCAGCCGGCCGAAGAACTGCCCGCCCATGCATTTGAGCGCCGCCGCCGCCAGCACCCCCTCGGGGGCGCCGCCCGCGCCCATATACATGTCGATGCCGGTGCGCCCGGGTTCGGCGGTATGCATGACCCCGGCCACGTCGCCGTCGGTGATCAGGCGGATCGCGGCGCCGGTGGCGCGGATCTCGGCGATCATCTCGGCATGGCGCGGCCGGTCGAGGATGCACACCGTGATGTCGCGGGTCGAGCAGCCCCGCGCCGCCGCCAGCGCCGAGACCCGTTCGGACGGCCCCATGTCCATCGTCACCACCCCGCGCCGGTAGCCCGGCCCGACCGCGAGCTTGTCCATGTAGACATCGGGCGCATGCAGCATCGAGCCGCGCGGCCCCATGGCGATCACCGCCAGCGAGTTGGGCATGTCCTTGGCGCAGAGCGTGGTGCCCTCGAGCGGGTCGAGCGCGATATCCACCGCCGGGCCGTTGCCGGTCCCGACCTCCTCGCCGATGAAGAGCATCGGCGCCTCGTCGCGCTCGCCCTCGCCGATGACGACGGTGCCGCGGATGTCGAGCTTGTTGAGCTCGCGGCGCATCGCATCGACGGCGGCCTGGTCGGCGGCCTTCTCGTCGCCCCGGCCGATATGGTCGGCACAGGCGATCGCCGCCGCCTCCGAGACCCGGGCCAGCCCGAGCGAAAGCATCCGGTCCTGGAAATCACCACTCGCGGCCATGTCGGTCCCCCCTGCTGGCGCCTCGCGCCCGTGGTAGCCCGCGGGGCGGGGCGTCGTCCAGCGGGTGCGGGGGGGGTGGGACAACGAGAGCCGGTCGCCGGGGCCGGAGGCCCTCCGCCGCCGTCATTGCGAGCCGCAGGCGAATCCATCCATGGCCCGGGCGCAACGTCTTGGCCCATGGATTGCCGCGGCGGCTGCGCCGCCTCGCAATGACGGGGAGAGATATTGCCGGTCCTCCCGCCCCGGGCCGGACCAGCGAGGCGCAGCCTCGCCCGGCCCGCCGCCCGGAGCGGAAGCGGAGGGCGGGGGAGGCCTGGGGCAGCGTGACGCTCAGGGCACGGACAGGGCCCGCCCGGCGGGCGCGGATAGCGCCCGCCCCCCGCAGGGCGGGCGCTGGCCGTGCGCCGGGCGCACGGCCGGTTCTCGCGGACAGGGTAGTGAGCGGCGCGAGGCGATGGCCTCGCGCCGGCCGGGCCGCCCCCCTCAGACCGTCTCGATCCGCAGCGCCACCGGGGCGCCGCCCACCACGCCGCTGCGGCCGAAGCCGGCAATGGCGGCGTCGAGGGCGGTGCGGGTGGTCCGGTGGGTGACGATCAGCACCGGGGCGGTGGTGTTGTCGTGGCCGTATTGCCGCATCCGGTCGATCGAGATGCCCTCGTCGCCCAGCACCCGCGCCACCTTGGCCAGCGCGCCCGGCTTGTCCACGAGTTCGAGCCGCAGGTAGTAGGGCGCGGCCACGGCGGCGCGGGCCGGGCGGGCCTCGCGCAGGGTGGCGGCGCTCTGGCCGAAGGTCGGCACCCGGATGCCGCGGGCGATGTCGATCACATCGGCCATCACCGCGCTCGCGGTCGGGCCGGCGCCGGCGCCCGGGCCCTGCAGGACGATCTGGCCGACGCTGTTGCCCTCGACCACCACCATGTTGGTGCCGCCCTCGAGCTGGCCGAGCGGCGAGGTCGCCGGCACCAGGCAGGGCGACATCCGCTGCTCGAGCCCGCGCCCGGTCATCTGCGCCACGCCCAGCAGCTTGATCCGGTAGCCCATGTCGCCGGCGCGACGGATATCCTCGAGCGTGATCGCGGTGATCCCCTCGATCTCGACCGCGTCGAAATCGACCCGCGCGCCGAAGGCGATGGCCGAGAGCAGCGACAGCTTGTGCCCCGCGTCGATCCCGCCCACGTCGAGATTCGGATCGGCCTCGAGATAGCCGAGCCGCGCGCATTCCTCGAACAGCGCGTCATAGCCCTGCCCGGTGGCCTCCATCCGGGTGAGGATATAGTTGCAGGTGCCGTTCATCACCCCCATCACCCGGGTGATGCGGTTGGCGGCCAGCCCCTCGGTCAGCGCCTTGATCACCGGGATGCCGCCGGCCACCGCGGCCTCGAACCGGATCAGGCGCCCGGCCCCCTCGGCCGCGAGGGCGAGGGCATGGCCGTGATGGGCAAGCAGCGCCTTGTTCGCGGTCACCACGTCCTTGCCGGCGGCGATCGCGGCCTCGGTCGCGTCCTTCGCGGCGCCCTCGTGGCCACCCATCACCTCGACGAACAGATCGACATCGGCGCGCCGCGCCAGCGCCGCCGGGTCGTCCTCCCAGTCGATGCCGTCGAGGGGGACGCCGCGGTCCTTGCCGCGGTCGCGGGCCGAGACCGCGCTCACCGTGATCCGGCGCCCGGCGCGGGCGGCGACGAGATCGGCCTCTTCGCGCAGGATGCGCAGGACGCCCGCGCCCACGGTGCCGAGGCCGGCGATGCCGAGGCGCAAATCACTGGTCATGGCTCACTCCGGCAAGGGCGCTGTCGCGGCGGGTGTTAGCCGGATTGGCGGCGCGGTTCAACTTGTGCTGCCGGGAAGGCGGGCAAAGGTATCGTCATGGCAAGGCGGGACAGCCGTCGCGGCAGTCCACCCGCCCGGCATGGATCGCTTCACTGGCGCCCGCAATGACGGGGGCGCTTCCCGGTCAGAACCCCAGCCGGTCGCGCAGGCTGAACCAGGTCATGGCCAGCGTCAGCAAGGGTGCCCGGAAGGCCGCGCCGCCCGGGAAGCGCGGCACCGGCAGCCGCGCCATCGCGTCGAGGCGTCCGGCCTGCCCGGCCACCGCCTCGGCCATGACCCGGCCGGCGATGCCCGCCAGCGCCACGCCATGCCCCGAGAACCCGGCCCCCGAGAGCACGTTCGGCGCCACGCGGGCGACATGCGGCAGCCGCGACATGGTGATGCCGAGGCTGCCGCCCCAGACATGGTCGATGCGCACCCCGGCAAGCTGGGGAAACAGCGCCTCCATCCGCGCCCGCAGCGGGCCGGAAATGTCGGTCGGAAAGCCGAGCGTATAGCTTTCGCGGCCGCCGAACAGGAACCTGCGGTCGTGCGAGAAGCGGAAATAGTTCACCACGAATTTCGAATCGGCGACGGCGATATCCTCGGCCAGCACCTCGTGCCAGCGGTCGGGCAGCGGTTCGGTCGCGGCGATGAAGCTGTTGATCGGCATGACCCGCGCGGCGACCCTGCCTTCGAGATCGGGCAGATAGCCGTTGCCGGCCAGGATCACATGATCCGCCACCACCCGCCCCCCTGCGGTGCGCAGGGCCGGGCGGGGGCCGTGGTCGAGGGCGATCACCTCGGAGCCCTCGTGGATCACCGCCCCAGCCGCCTCGGCCGCGCGAGCGAGCGCCAGCGCATAGTTCAGCGGATGGACATGCCCGGCGCCGCGATCCAGCGTGCCGCCCTGATATTTTGGCGATTTCACCAGCGCCCGCATGGCATCGCGGTCGAGCGGCTCGATCCGGTCGTAGCCGTAGACGCGCGCCAGATGCTCGGCCTCGGCATGGCTGTCGCGCAGTTCGCGGGCCGAATAGTCGCCATGGGCCACGCCGGGCAGGTAGCGGGCATCGGGCGCCTGCGCCGCGCAGAAGTCGCGCAGCTGCGTCTTGGCCTCCTCGGCCAGATCCCAGACGAGGCGGGCATTGCCGGCGCCCATCCTCGCCTCGAGCACCCGCTGCGAGAGGTTGTAGCCGGTCCCCACCTGCCCGCCGTTGCGCCCCGAGGCGCCCCAGCCGGCGCGATGCGCCTCGAGCACCACCACCCGCAGCCCGCGCCCGGCCGCGACCTTCGCGGCCCAGAGCCCGGTGAAGCCCGCGCCCAGCACCGCCACATCGGCCCGGACCTCGCCCTCGAGCGGGGGGCGCGGCGGCGGGATCGCGGCCGTGGCGGCATACCATGAGGGCGGATGCTCGCCCGGCCGGTCGTTGCGATGGAGCGGGTTCATACGTTGAGAAGCAGGTGCTCCCGCTCCCATGGGCTGATGATCTGGAGGTATTCGTTGACCTCGGAACGCTTGACGATCGAGTAGACCCGGGCGAATTCCGGGCCGAGGATCTCGTGCAGGTCGGTCGCCGCCTCGAACAGGTCGAGCGCGTCGGAGAGCGAGATCGGAATGTCGCTGGGCGCGCGATAGGCCTCGCCGTGGATCGACTTGCCGGGCCAGATCTCGTTGCGGATGCCCAGCAGCCCGCAGGCCAGCGAGGCGGCGATGCACAGGTAGGGGTTGCAGTCCATCCCCGGCAGCCGGTTCTCGACCCGGCGCGCCTGCGGCTCCGAAATCGGCACCCGCAGCCCGGTGGTGCGGTTGTCGCGGCCCCATTGCAGGTTGATCGGCGCCGAGTGGTTCTTCACATAGCGGCGGTAGGAATTCACATAGGGCGCGATCAGCGCGATGGCGGAGGGCATCCATTTCTGCAACCCGCCGATGAAGTGATAGAAATTGTCGGTCTCGCCGCCCTGGGGCCCGCAGAAGATGTTGTGGCCCTCGTCGTCGACGATGGAGTGATGGACATGCATGGCCGAGCCCGGCTCGCCCTCGATCGGCTTGGCCATGAAGGTGGCGAAGCAGCCGTTCTTCAGCGCCGCCTCGCGGATCAGGCGCTTGTAGAAGAACACCTCGTCGGCGACCCGCACCGGATCGCCGTGGCGCAGGTTGATCTCGAGCTGCCCGGCCCCGCCCTCCTGGGTGATGCCGTCGATTTCCAGCCCCTGCGCCTCGGCGAAGCGGTAGATGTCGTCCACGACCTTGCCGTATTCGTCCACCGCCGAGAGCGAATAGGCCTGGTTGGCGGCGGCGCGGCGGCCGGTGCGGCCGATGGCGGGCTCGATCTCCTGGGTCGGGTCGGTGTTGCGGGCGATGAGATAGAATTCCATCTCCGGCGCCACCACCGGGTTCCAGCCCTCGGCCCGGTAGAGATCGACCACCCGGCGCAGCACGTTGCGCGGCGCGACGGCGATCGGATTGCCCTTCTGGTCATAGGCGTCGTGGATCACCTGCAGGGTGCCCTCGGCCGCCCATGGCGCGGCGGTCGCGGTCGAGAGGTCCGGCTTCAGGATCATGTCCGGCTCGGTATAGGTGTCGTCCTCGGTCTCGCCCCAGTCGCCGGTGATGGTCTGGAAGAAGATCGAGCTGGGCAGGTGGAAATGCCGCGAATGCTCGAACTTCGCGGCCGGCACCGCCTTGCCGCGGGCGATGCCGGGCAGGTCGGCGATGATGCATTCGACCTCGTCGAGACGGTTCCGCTCGAGATAGGCTTTGGCGGCGTCGGGAATGCGTTCGAGCCAGTCCATCACGCCACCTCGCGGGTCCTGAGGAACCGGGCGATGCGGCCGGCGACCAGCGCGGTATCGAGCGGCTCGTCCAGACGGGCGCGGGCCGCGTCGAGCAGCGCATCGGGCACGGTGCCGCGTCCGCGGGCCTCGATCAGGTCGCGGGCGAAGGCGGGGGTGAATTCGGGATGCGCCTGCAGGGTGAGGATGCGGTCGCCGTAAAGAAGGCCGGCATTCTCGCAGTCCGGGCCGGTGACGATGCGCTCGGCCCCCGGGGGCAGCTCGGTCACCTGATCCTGATGCCAGGCGTTCAGCGCCACCTCCTGCCCGCCCCAGTCATAGCCGGTGCGGCCGACCGCCCAGCCGCCGGGATATTTCTCGACCTTGCCGCCCAGCGCCTGCGCGACGATCTGGTGGCCGAAGCAGATGCCGACCAGCGGCACGTCCGCGGCCTGGCAGCGGCGGATGAACTCCTCGAGCCGGGGGATCCAGGGATGGTCCTCGTAGGCGCCGAACTTCGAGCCGGTGATGAGCCAGCCGTCGCAGTCATGGGGGTCGGATGGCAGATCGCCGTCGCAGACGACCCAGGTGCGGTAGGTGAAATCCCGGGTGCCCAGAAGCCGGGCGAAGGCCTCCGGGTAATCGCCATGGGGCGGGCGCAGCGCCTCGGGCGCGCGGCCGGTCTGCAGGATACCGATGAGCATGAAGAACCTGTCTGTGGCCTGGTTCCATCTAGGCAGGGCGCGGGGCTCTGGCAAGCGCGCTGTGCCGGGGCCGTGTCGTCATCCGCGAAGGGCGCCGCCCTTTCCCCTGCCCGGCATCGGCGCTATAGCAGCCGCGTTTCAGGAAAGGAGATGCCCGATGGGCTATCGCGTCGTCGTCGTTGGCGCCACCGGCAACGTTGGCCACGAAATCCTCACCATCCTCGCGGAGCGGGAGTTTCCCGTGGACGAGATCGCCGCGCTTGCCTCGCGCCGCTCGCTCGGCACCGAGGTGAGCTTCGGCGACAGGACCCTGAAGACCCGGGATCTCGAACAGTTCGACTTTGCCGGCTGGGACATCGCCTTCTTCGCCATCGGCTCGGACGCGACCCGGACCTACGCGCCCAGGGCCGCGGCTGCGGGCTGCATCGTGATCGACAACTCGTCGCTCTACCGCTACGACCCCGAGGTGCCGCTGATCGTGCCCGAGGTGAATGCCGACGCGGTGCTCGACTGCCGCCGGAAGAACATCATCGCCAATCCCAACTGCTCGACCGCGCAGATGGTGGTGGCGCTGAAGCCGCTCCACGACCGGGCGCGGATCCGGCGGGTGGTGGTCTCGACCTACCAGTCGGTCTCGGGCACCGGCAAGGAGGCGATCGACGAGCTCTGGGACCAGACCAAGGGCATGTATGTCCCCGGCCAGGAGGTCGAGCCGAAGGTCTATCCGCGCCAGATCGCCTTCAACGTCATCCCCCAGATCGACAGCTTCCTCGATTCCGGCGACACCCGCGAGGAATGGAAGATGTCGGCCGAGACCAAGAAGATCCTCGATCCGGCCATCAAGGTGACCGCGACCTGCGTGCGGGTGCCGGTCTTCGTCGGCCATTCCGAATCGGTGAACATCGAGTTCGAGGATTTCCTCGACGAGGACGAGGCCCGCGACATCCTGCGCGAATCGCCCGGGGTGCTGGTCGTCGACAAGCGCGAGCCCGGCGGCTACATCACCCCGGTGGAATGCGTGGGCGACTACGCCACCTATGTCAGCCGCATCCGCCAGGACCCGACCATCGAGAACGGCATCAACCTGTGGTGCGTGTCCGACAACCTGAGGAAGGGCGCGGCCCTGAACGCGGTGCAGATCGCCGAGGTGCTGGGGCAAAGGGTGCTGAAGAAGGGCTGAGGGCGGGGCGCCCCCGTCCATCCGCCATGGCGGGCTGCAGGCGAAGCCGTCCATGGGCCGGCCCTGTGGATTGCCACGGCGGCTGCGCCGCCTCGCAATGACGGCGGGCGCGCCCCGCAGGGCAGGCAATGACCTCGCGGGTGACGGCACCCGCGCCCCCCGCCATTGCCGCCCGGAGCCGGGCGCGCTAACGGTCGCGCGACCACCCGCGTGAAGGCCATTCCATGTTCGTCGACCGCTTCATGACCGCGCCGCGGCGGGTCTTTGCTGCCTTTGCCATCCATGCCTTCGCCATGGGCAACCTCTTTCCCCGGCTGCCGGCGGTGAAGGAGGCGATGGGGGTCGGCGAGGGGGCGCTCGGGCTCGCGCTCATCGGTGCGCCGGCGGGGACGCTGGTGGCGCTGACCTTCGGCGCGGCGCTGCTCGACCGGATCGGCTACCGGCGCGCGCTGCTGGTGCTGCTGCCGCTCGAGGCGCTGTTCTACGCGCTCGCCGTCCATGCCGGCCGGCCGCTGACCTTCTTCCTGCTGCTGATCCCGGCCGGGATCTGCGTCGGCAGCGTCGAGATCGTCCTCGATGTCGAGCCCGACCGCGTGGAACATGCCGCCGGCCGGCGGATCATGAACCGGGCCCATGCGTTCTGGTCGTTCGGCTTCTTCGGGGCCGGGCTGTTCGGAGCGCTGCTCGGCGAGGCCGGGCTGGGGCCGC
>Ga0172382_10011573_pt1 | contig 11639 bp, 11 predicted proteins | sample Leawel138RmetaG_FD_122245 | JGI IMG/M metagenome (GOLD analysis project Ga0172382, IMG submission 122245) | Leachate microbial communities from a municipal landfill in Southern Ontario, Canada - Leachate well 138R metaG | ecosystem: Engineered > Solid waste > Landfill > Unclassified | place...
AAGAATTCCTAGAAGAATTTAAGAAGATGGATCATAAGAATGTTGCTATTGAACTCTTAAAACGACTCATTAAAGGCAAACTAAAAATGATTGCAAGAAAGACGATTGTCCAGTCTAGACAGTTTTCAGAACTTTTAGAAGATGCACTTGCAAAATACCAAGCTAGATTAATTGATTCAACTGTTGTTATTCAAGAGTTAATTGAACTTGCTAAAGAGATAACAAAGGCTGCAGAAGCCGGCAAAGAATCCGGTTTAACTGAGGATGAGTTTGCTTTCTATGAAGCATTGTCATCAAACATGACTGCTAAGGAAGTCATGGGTACAGATATCTTAAAAGAGATTGCTAAAGAACTAACTAAAAAGATAAAATCAAGTACCACAATAGACTGGAATATTCGAGAATCTGTTAGAGCTAAAATTAGATTTGAAATCAAAGTATTATTAAAGAAGTATAACTATCCACCAGATGATCCAAAAGATCCAAACAACTATGATAAATCAGTTCAATTGATTATGGAACAAACAGAACTTGTTTGTGAAAATTTGATTGATTAACCATATGGAAATATCGTAAATACTCAATTAGCAATCAAACTAACATTACTTGTGGGGTGAAAATTGAAAAGTTATCAAGCTCTCGTCAATGCAAATGACGCCATTGAAGCAAATTTAAAAGAAGGTCTAGATCGTGGTAAACTTTCTACTAATATCCTTTCTCACTTGCGAAATCTAGTAGAAGCTGTTTTTTTCATGATTTATGAGCAAGATAATCGCATTAGCGCAGAATTCAAGTGGCAGAATATCCAAAAGGCAGTTGCCTATTGCAAAAGTAAGCCCAAATATAAAACACTATTTAAGTTTCATAACTTGTTGCAAGTATCTGTTTCACATTACACATTAGATTCGAATAATTCAGAGCGGTTAATGTTAAAATATTACGAATATTTACTGGAAATTAAAGATCTTGTGAAATTTGCCCTACGAATAGATATTTTAAGTCACCTACATTTGTTTCCGATTAATCAAGATAAGACATTTGATGAATACTACGCAAAGATTGCTTTTAATATCTTAAAACTATCTCGTGAAAATTATTTCACAAATTTTGATGAAAGATTTTATGTTGAGAAAGTCAAACCGTTTTTCGTTAACAATAAAGTGTTTTATGAAGTCACATTATCTCCATGTAATGATAAACGAAGTAAATTCGATCGTCTGATTGTTTTCTCAAGATTTAAGATTACTGATAATTATGCTATAAAGGCTAGATTTGAAGATGCAACTATTTCAATACTAGGTTTTAAAATCCCTATTAAAATTGTTTCTAACTGGATGGTTTCTATCAGACCATGTGAAGTTAATAATTTCGCTAAGTATTTTAGGCTAGATACCTCATTTAAATCTGAAACAAAAGAATTTTATGAAACAATGAAATTCCTAACTGAGAATAATCTTAATCTTTATGATATTGCGACTTTTTCTGATATTGAATACCAAGAAACATATGATTATTTGCATAGCAACAAAAGAATTAGTGATGCTTTCTTTAATCTTCTAACTGAGTGTAGAAAGATTATCAATAAAAATAGACCTGGAAGTAATATTCTGAGGTATTTTCTCTATACTTTGAAAAACAAAATTGTTAAGACTCAATACTCTCTCGATGAGAATGGATGTTTATCAAGGCTTAGAATTAGTTATGGCAGTATTCCTTTTGATGAAATGCCATATTGTAGTTCGCTTATTAATCATAATCCAAGATTATCTGATTTATTTGAGTGCATCCCTTTTAAAGATAGAGAGCATGAACTTCTTGCAAGAAAAATTAAGAACAATACAGAACATGAGGCAAGATTATATACACCTCTTGATGAACTAGCTCAATTTGAAGATATTCCTAATTTAGTCAAAATCTATAACGGTAAGATATATCATAAACATTTAGGACGCAGTTTGGAGATAGACAAGAAACAACTTTATATATCTGAGTATGAAGCTAATACCATGTTAATTTTGAAGAAGATTATTTCTTTAACGACACAAGGTATAGATCAATATCAGAATTCTGTCGAATCATGGATACCAGAATATAAAAGTATAGATGATCCTAGTAAGGAAGTAATAATCAAAACAATTTTTTCAAATTCAAGTGTAGCAGCAATCTATGGTTCTGCTGGAACAGGAAAAACAACACTTATTAATTATATTGCCAACTTGTTTAAAGAAAGTAAAAAACTGTTTCTAGCTAATACCAATACTGCTGTAGATAATTTACGAAAAAAGGTTAATGCTCTTAATTGCAACTTTAGTACAGTAGCGAAAAATATATATAATTCAACAGAAACAGATCTTCTGATTATCGATGAATCTAGTACAGTCAACAACGCTGACATGCTTAAAGTCTTGACTAAAAATAAATTTAAACTATTAATTGTGGTTGGTGATATTTACCAGATTGAGTCTATATCATTCGGAAATTGGTTTGGTCTGCTTAAGAAGTTTATTCCAAATTCATGTTTTGAATTGTACAAGCCATTTAGAACTAACGATGAAAATCTATTGAAACTCTGGGAAATAGTAAGAAATAACTCCGAAACAATCACTGAGCATTTGTCCAAAAATCAATATTGTAAGAATCTCGATAACAGTATCTTTGACTATGTATTAAGTGATGAAATTGTTTTGTGTCTAAATTACGATGGTCTATATGGCGTTAACAATATCAACAGGTTACTACAGATTAAGAATCCCAACAACGCATATCTATGGGGAATATGGACATACAAAGTTGGAGACCCAATTGTTTTTAATGAAACAGAAAGATTTCCAAATACTATTTACAATAATCTAAAGGGAATTATTACTAGTATAGATATCCAAGGTGAAAAGATTTACTTCGAAGTTGAGATAGAAAAAGCTTTGAATTCATTCAATCTTGATGCTGGGCTGAAACTCATTAAAACGAGTGATGGGAAATCAGTTATAGGTTTTCATGTGAGTAAATCATCAAATTCCGATGTTGACGATGCTATATCAGATTCCATTGTTCCATTTCAAATCTCTTATGCTGTTTCAATTCATAAAGCACAGGGGTTAGAGTATGAGTCAGTAAAACTAATAATTACATCAGAAATTGAAGAGAATATAACACATAATATTTTTTACACAGCAATCACTAGATCAAGGTTAAATCTTACAATTTACTGGTCACCAGAAACCGAGCAAAATGTAATTAATTCTTTTAATATTAAAAATAACGATAAAGAATTTGGTATTATTCAAAGCAAATTATTGAGTTTATAGCTTGTTTTAATGAAGCGGAGGTACAAAATGTACGAACATGATCTTAAAGGATGAAATTTTGTAATATATATACTTATAAAAAAGAATTTCAGATTTGATTCATTTACATTAACTGAACTTTATAGTTATGAACAGTATTTTAGTCTTGTTTACCCATCGATTTTCATATTAATGACAAACTAAGACAAACACTTCAAAACTCAGAGACAAAGGGTTGCTACAATTTCATTCTCTTGGTAATTATCAACTGATTCAAAGTCAAGTCCATGAAGTAGTTATTGAGGATAAACATCAAGAACTTGTCTATTTGTTATCAAATGAATCTATACCAGGTTGGTCAAGATTGGTAGAACAAATGCTATTAATCGTCGCTTAAAAGAGTTGTATAATACTTCATTGCCTCTATCATTTAGAATAGAAGATAAGATAGAAACTCAATCTTCAGAGGAATCTAGAATACTAGAAAAGAGCATTCCCAGCATCATTGATACTCTTAACCCTAATCTAAGAAAACATACAGAAGCATATAGACGAGAATTCTTTAGAATGTCAACAGATGAAGGCAAATCAATATTTAAGTTAGTTACACATATTATTGGAATTATACCAACTCAAGAAGTTAGAGTATCTATTTAAATAAATATTGCTAGGTTCTAAAAATTGCAATTTATTATAATTGAGTTTATTTGAGTTCCATAATGTATGTGAACGGCAACACCAACATACCTTTTGAGGGACAAAGACTATCTATTATATACCCTTTATAGGACAAAAAATCGTTATGCCGTTCACATGGCAAAAACCACAGTGAACGGCAATAGAAAGAGGACCACCATGATCTATGAAATTGGAGTGATTATTATCTTTATACTCAGTATGTTAATACCCAATGCTATCTATGTTTTTATTGAACTTAGAAAGAAGAGATTGTCTAATGGCAAATAAATCAACCAATCAAAAACCCAATCGACTTATCCTTATTAAAAGATATGCTTTTGCAGCTATTAATCTTTATGGTGTGATTAAACTAGAAGACTTCATTTCAGTCTTTAATCATTATGAGAAAGAATCCTTATCCAAAGAAGAAACAATCCCTTTACTTGAACTTTTATCAAGCATTGATGAGATTGACTTATCCTTTAAACAAGGAATACTTGTTAATGGTTATTTCTATTTAAATGATAGTAAGGATATTAGAGTTGCTAAAGACTTACTTTTAGCACAGTCCAATAAACCTCGCTATTTGCCCTCTAAGGAAGAGTTTCTTAAGTATGAAGATGATGAATACGTTGAACCGATGAAACCTCTATTAGATTTAGAGAAGTTCATCATAGCGAATAAATTGGTAGCGATTAAGAAACTAGATGATATCCGCTACGATGTGCTAGAAATACATGATCAAATCATCATGGGTGGAAAGCCATCTGATTATATGGGCTATATTAATAAAAGAGGTTATCAGTTTAAAGATGAAGTTCAATTAAACCTTTTTGTTGGACTCACCATGATTCTTCATAATAATACCAGGATGTATGAAAACAATGGTCATACACCCATAGAGACTAGAGAACTTTATGAAGAAAGTCGCAAACCGATTAATTAATACTTGATACCCCCCGGTCAGTATATATTTATAAAAATATCACGACCGCAAGCCCCACATCTAAAATACGTGGCACCATTTTTTGAAAATCGTGATTTTGAAACTGAGGTTTAAATCAAACCTCTCTATTAAGCCAAAAAGTGGAAGTTTTTCTACAAAACACTTTCACCCCCTACACGCGTGTGTAGAATTACGGTAATATTGATTTTGCTCTATAGCGTTGAGCATTCTTAATATGTAGCACAAATATAAGTGATGCTGACTCTTGATATTTCAACTTAAATGAATAAATAAACTTATAATAAAGTATAATAATAAATAAAGATAAGTATTGGGGTGGGACAAATGACTGTAAAAAAAGAGAATGAAAAATTAATAACGGTTATGCTAGAAAAAAGCCAGGAGGCTTTTCTACTGGCTATTGAAATATATAACAAACCCACAATCAAATATAAAGTCGAAGGCTTTACTTTTTTCATTTGTAATGCTTGGGAACTGATGTTAAAAGCTTACATGAAAAAAAATGAATTACCAATACATTATAATAAAAAAAATATCAATAGAACTATTTCACTAACTGATGCGATTAAAAAGACTATGACTAACTCGAAAGATCCTATTCGGATTAATTTAGAAGCAGTTGTTGGTTTAAGAAACATGGCAAACCACTTGATTGTTCCTGAATATGCAATTTTGTTTAATGATATTTTCATGGCCTGTGTCGTGAACTTCAGCAATAAGTTGCATCAGTACTTTGATATTAGCATTAACGATAAATTACCAACAAATTACATTACAATGTTTTTGCCTTCCCCTCAAGATTCAATTCAAATTATTCACAAGTATAACAAAGAAATCAAAGCTAAATATGAAGCAACCAAGAAGTACATTGATCATATATTGGTTGAGACAAGTAACAACGATATTGTTCCTCAAACAATGGCTATTACTTATCAAATAGCAGTTAAACAAGTTAAAAATATAAGTGATGCTGATTTTAAAGTAACCAAAACATCTCCCAAGGATGCTCAGCTGAAAATAGTTCACAAGCCAATTGATTCAGGTTTAACACACCCATTGTCAAATAAACAAGTCCTTGATTTAGTAAATGTCGAACTTATAAAACAAAACATACAAATTACCCCTGTAAGTGAGGGTGCCAAAACGCATTTTACAACATTTACATTTGGCCTATACAGCAAACACTTCAAAATAAAAGAAATCTCCGAATTTGCTTATAAGCACAAATTAGGAGAGCGTTGGTCATACACGTATTCATATGAGTTAACACAGAAAATCATTGATGACATTTGTAATGATCCCGACATGTTCAAAAAGTTAAAAGAAGCACTAAAATAAAAAAAGAACTAACCCTAGGAGCAAAGGAATTCTTGGCTTTCGCCTACTACCATTCGGTAACCCAGCTTTAACCCTGCACAAGTTAGTTCAGTAATATTATACTATATATAGGGTAAAATACAACAATTTTTGTTTTAAAAATTATAACTATTCATAAGAGCCTATTATAGTAGCCACTTAGATATAATCGATAGGAGAGACATATGAAGGTAGCTGTGCTAATTGATCTCGATAACATTAAAAACGAAAATTCATTGAGCAGAATTTTTGTAGAACTTCCAAATAAGGGTGAACTATATTTTAAGTACGGATTTTATTCGAACTTTAATGATAAAAACATTAAAAAGATACTACACCAGTATGGAATTGTACCTATAATGTTTCCTTCTTTTGTGGATAGTAAAAGTTGTTCGGATATTAGTCTAACCATAAAAGCGATGGATTTGCTTTCAAATTCCGAAGTTGAATGTTATGCAATAGTTTCGAATGATTCAGACTTCATTTCATTATCTAGCAGATTAAAGGAAGATAATAAGAAAACAATACTAATTACTGATAAGCAGACAATAAATAAAGAGAAGTACAATTATTTTGATGAAGGCATTGATATTTATGACTTACTGAATCCTAACCCCATTACAGATGAGGTTCTTGTTTCTAACAAAGAACTATCTGTAGATATAGGTGAAAGAAATGAGATTATTACAAATCAAACTGAAACAAGTGAAATCGATAGTTCGGTTACTGTTGATAATATTAAGTATATTGATTTTAGTAACGAATCACCTCCTATTAGAGAGTTACTAACAAGAATAGATATTGCATTCAAAAATATTGCAATTGAGAATGACTATGCACGACTAAGTATGTTGGTTGAGTATTTAAACACTCTTGAGAAAAAGTTTGACCCAAAAGAGTATGGGCATACTAATAAGAGAACAAAGGATTTCTTTGAGAAGAGATTGAGTAAGTATTTCGACATAGAAACTAAAAACTCGACTACATTCATTAAGTTTAAAGCTGAGGTGAAGAAACTATGAGAGTCAGCAAAGAATTAGCTATGCAATTATGGAGAGATGTTTTTGGTTCTGATTTATGGGCTGTAGACTGCTTTGGCACATGGATATATAGAGATGATTATGGTGATACTCAAACTACACGAATTAGACCGAATGGAAACGGACAAAAGTTTAATTATGGTTGGGATGTAGATCACATTTTTTCTATTGCTAGAAATGGAAAAGACGCCATGAATAATTATGAACCTATGCACCATGTCAATAACAAACAAAAGGCGAATAATCTAAACTTCAAGATAAATGATATTCCATATCAAGTTGTGAAGTGTGATATTTGTGGTAGTCATGGCTTATACGGTAAAGGTATTATCAATCAACATACTGGAGATAGAGTTGACTGGAAAGGTGTTCAAAAACGGTTTTATACATCGAATTAAATGATATTAAAGTAAACGAGTATCCTTGCATATAATTACTACGATTTAAAAATTTTATTTAAACTGGGAGAACAGTTATGCTAACAAGTGAAATATTAAAATTCAATGAAAAAACTAACAAGGACCCTATTTTCATAGACTCTGAGAGTTTTTTGGAATCAATCTTTATCAATATGTTAAGCAAAACGAATCATTTGATAAAGATGATGCAACAAGGGTTAGAGAAGACACTTTTGAATTAAAGAAGTATAATCCAAGAAAAGGTATAATATCAAAAAATGAAGAGTTAAATCCCAAAGATTTTTTCAATTCGGATACTTTTGGCATTAACAAGAACTTTGAAAGGTATCTTAAACTCAAAAATATCGATAGTGAGATTGTTTCATTGACAGAAGTGTTTGATCAATCAGAATTTAAAGCAGTAATCATTAATCGTAATGAGTATGACAATTATATAAAGCATCTTGATATGAAATTACGAATTAATCGAAAAATCGGAAATATAATCAATAATCGATTTGGTATAGATAATAATGGAAACGCATCTACTAGAGCAATATTGTCAAATTTAGGGTATTTGATAAAAGACTATGAAGGGAAATATTTAGAATTAAGTAGTGATGATAAAACGTTTTTCAATAGCTTCTTGAAAAATCAAATAGATACTGGTTCATTTAGTCTTAAAGTGTATGAAACTCTTCCCATGTATCGAGAAGGAATTAGAGAGATAGTCAACATCGCAAAAGAACTAATGAAAATCAATACAATCAAAGGGAAGCAGGTAGAAAATTTCTCGAGCAAATATCTTGGTAAGTCCAGGAAAACTCTTGAAGGATGCTGGCAACTATTCTTTGAAAAATACCTTCGAGTTTTTTTGATGGGATACAAATACTTTTATGGTCAAATGGTATTCAAAAAAAGCGAAGATTATGATACTGAGAATAGACCCGATTTTTTGGGAATAGATTTGTATAACAATATCGATATAATAGAAATCAAACATCACCGTACATTGTTGTTAAATAAAGAAAAAAACAGGAACTCTTTTTATCCTTCTCACGAGTTGAATAAATCGGTTTTTCAACTAAATAAGTATCTCGATTTATATAGATCACTTATAGATACTACTCGGATTAATGATCCATAGGCTAAGGCGGTTATAGATAATGGCCGTATATATCGACCTCGAGAAATTCTAATTATCTCATCACAAAAACATATAACATCAACAAATGATCTCGATTTAAAAGCAAGATATGAGTTAGAAATTAGAAAACTTAAGACAACATATAATAATATTTACATTGTAGTATTTGATGAACTTGTAAATTCACTTGAAGAGTACTTAAGATTCATCGAGATAACGGTTGGAACAGCAAATGAATGACAAGACATATTTATTAATGAAAATTGATAATGACTTTAGATTATACAGTAAAGCACGTCAAACAATTGAAAACTTAGATAGATTATATACTTACCTTAAACCAAGTGACACATCACTAGTTGGGGGTTGTTATCAAGAATTAAATGATTTAAAGAATTTTTATGAAATCAATGAACTCAATCTTAATCTAAACACTTTTAATAAAATAAAAAAATACTATAACTTTTTTGATAAGAACTTATATAATTCAGCCGGCATAGAGCGAGAAAAAGTCATTGCTATTCATAAAACAACCCTTTATGAAATTGAGTGTCTAATTAGAGATTTGGAAACTTTAAAAACATCTCTAGCAGATTAGAAAGTGGCACTCATAAATATAGGAGTTATTATAAACAAGGTTATCTAAAAGTGGTCACACACCTTATATTTTGTTTTATTTCTTAACTCAAAAATGCACATTAATCATACTCCCCAGCTTAGTTACGCACTTTTCTATACAAATCCCAGAATATCCCCATTTAAACCCATTAGTCCACTAGTGGGTTCTTTATGTGCAAAGTGTTGCAAACTTTAACCACCTAGCATTGTGTTGCACATATGGCAAATTTTGACTTTTGTGAACAAACGTCCTCAAAACGCCTTCAAAGTACTTGATACTCCCCTTTTATCTTGATAATTAATTAGCCAAATCATTCCCATTCCCATTCATTATCTTAATCCTTTGCATACTTGAATGCAACACAATGCTAGTTATCAGTGATGTAATTTGATGTCAAACCTAGGTTTAGGATATTGAACTAAACCGACAACTAAACCGACAAGACGATGACGGTTTTAGTTAATTCAGCATACATATCTTTTTATTTATGTTACCTAAAGGATTTATACATTCTATATCTTGACAAAATAACTAATATCAAGTATGATATAAGCATATATGACAAAGAGGTGTTATGATGTCAAAGAAGAAATTAGAAGAACTTATCAAAAGAAAGAACGGATACATCACGACTCAAGATGCGGTTGATGAGGGCATTCATCGTGAGTATTTAAGGATGCTTGTTGAAGAAGAAAAACTCATTAGAACATCACCTGGTGTTTATCAATCAAGAGATGCATGGGAAGATAAGCTTTATGCACATCAACAAAAAAAGAAACATATGATTTATTCACATGATACAGCATTATACCTCCATGGTTTATCAGATAGAGACCCGATTCAATATAGTGTAACATTACCTACCGGTTATAATACATCTCAAATCAAACAAATTGATATAATCACCTATACGATTAAACCATCTTTATTTGAACTTGGTAAAATGACTATGAAATCACCATTCGGTAATGATATTATAGTCTATGACAAAGAAAGAACGATTTGTGATATCATCCGTTCAAAAAACCGTATTGATCAGCAAATTCTACATGATGGATTAAAACGCTACGTCAAAGATGCATCCAAGAATCTAAACAATTTATTCATGTATGCTAAAAAAATGGGTATTGACAATGTATTGAGAAGTTATATGGAGATTTTACTATGATTTCTAGTGAACAAGTAAAAGCACTGATTAGAAATAAATCTAAAGCGTTAAAAATAAATTCGAACATCATACTTAGAACGTTTATTTTTGAATTGTTTTTGGAAAAACTATCAAAGTCAACATACAAAGACAAATTCATCATTAAAGGTGGTTTCTTAGTTTCAGCAATCACTAAGATAGATTTACGAACTACGATGGATCTAGACGTCACGTTAAAATCTCTATCCATTCAAAGGAATGACTTGAAAACATACATAGAAGAAATCATAGCAATTCCAACACATGATAAACTAGTGATGGAATTACTCAGTATTGATGAAATTCATGAAGATGCAGATTATCCAGGTTTGAGAGCTTCAATCATTGTACATTTCGATGGTTTAAAAGAAACCATAAAGATTGATTTTACAACTGGAGACGTGCTTACACCAAGAGCAGCAAGCTTTGAATATATCACAGTATTATATGATAGCATTATAGAACTGAAGTCGTATAATATCGAAACAGTATTAGCCGAAAAAATAGAAACAATTTTATCTCGAGGACCACTTAATACCAGAATGCGTGATTTCTATGATGTCTATATTTTATGGAAACTAAGAAAAAACGAGATAGATAAGTCTTTACTTAAAACTGCATTAACTAACACTTCAAAACACCGAAAAACATATAATCAGATAGTTAGTGATTACTTCGCTATTATGTTATCTATTGAACAAGACTCTAAAATGATGAAGTTATGGGAAACATACCAATCTAGTTATCCATTTGCTAACGATGTGTCATGGTATGATTCAATATATTCAATTAGGTCAATTATGAAAGATATCACAGGTTAAATATCATATAGAAACGACAAATGCGTAATTCATCAGAGTTTAGCACTTGTCGTTTCTTTATTAAATAAGACTAAACATACTACACACTTTTCTATTCAAATCCCAGAATGTCCCCGTTTGGCTAAGTGAAGGATTTCATAAGT
>Ga0172382_10011574_pt1 | contig 11638 bp, 10 predicted proteins | sample Leawel138RmetaG_FD_122245 | JGI IMG/M metagenome (GOLD analysis project Ga0172382, IMG submission 122245) | Leachate microbial communities from a municipal landfill in Southern Ontario, Canada - Leachate well 138R metaG | ecosystem: Engineered > Solid waste > Landfill > Unclassified | place...
CATGTTGGGCATCAGCATTCTGGCCCGCATCCGGCCCGAACTCGTGGGTCTGGGGAAGAACGGTGGCGCCACCGATCAGCAGGTGGCCGAAAAAACGGTCGTCGCAAAGTCGGGCGAATCGAGACGGCAGGCGTGGTTCAGCGTGGGCAGGGTGCTGATCCTGTTCGGCGTGGTGGTCGGAGGCATCTATTCGGGCATCCTGACGGTCTCGGAAGCTGCGGCCTACGGTGCGATCGTGGCCATTATCTTCCACGCCTACGACCGCAACCGGCACGAAGGCTTCCGGGTCTGGCGCCGCAGCTTCTGGGAGTCCCTGATCGAATCCCTGAACATCAATGCCATGGTGTTCGGGATTCTGGTGGGCGCGTCGTTCATATCCTATGTGATTCTGGTGTCGCGCATCCCGATGGAATTCGCGGAATGGGTCAGCGCCTTCGACGTTCCCGGCTGGATGCTGATACTGGCCTTCCTGGCATTCCTGCTGCCCCTGGGAATGTTCCTGGACTCGACGTCGATCATATTGATCTGCACCCCCATCATCCACCCGGTCGTCACACAGCTGGGCTATGACGGCATCTGGTTCGCCATCCTGTTCGTCAAGATGCTGGAAATCGGCTTGATCACCCCGCCTGTCGGCATCAACGCCTTCGTCGTGGGGGGCCTGGTCAAGGATGTCAGGATCGAACGGATATTCGCCGCGCTGGCGATATTCGTTCCCATCGAACTGCTCACGGTGGGGCTGCTCTTCGCCTTCCCGGATCTGGTCACCTTCCTGCCGGACCTGATGTCCTAATGAAGAACAGCCCGGCGGGGAACCGCGCCATCCAGATGGAAGCGGTTTCCGGCATGCTGAAACTTCGAGGCCCCCGCCCGCCACCGCATGCAATGGCTACCGTGGAGATACACCGGCCTGTCGGCAGGCGCTTGCCCACGTCGCGGCCTGAAGGACGAGGCCTGCGCTTAGGCTCGTGGTCAATCGTCCATTGAAAACCAGGTGCGCAGGGTGGAGAGACGTTCACGCGCCTCGGCCACCATACGTTCCAACAACTCGTGGCATGCGGGTATATCGTCTATCAAGCCCACGACCTGGCCTCCCCATACCAGCCCGCCATCGATCTCGCCTTCCTCCAGGGCCCGCCGCCCTCTCGCCCCCGCAACGAGATGCGCGATATCCTGAAAGCGAACACCGCCCTGTCGGCCTTCCAGTGCCACAACCTCGTCAGAGACCGCGTTTTTCAGGCAGCGGCCGGTATTATTCAATGTACGGAATATCAAATGGGTGTCTCGTTCAGTCTTGTCCACCATCATTTGCTTGATGTTCGGATGAATGGGCGCCTCGCGCGTGGCACAGAAGCGGGTGCCCATGTTCACGCCATCCGCTCCGAGGGCCAGCGCGGCGGCCAGGCCGCGCCCGTCGCCGATCCCGCCGGATGCAATCAGCGGGATGCGGATTTGCCGTGCGGCGACGGGAACCAGGACCAACCCACCGATATCGTCAGTGCCGGGATGGCCCGCACACTCAAAACCGTCGATGGAAATGACATCGACACCTCTGCGCTCCGCGGCCAAGGCATGCCGCACGGTGGTGCATTTGTGGATGACGGTCACGCCCGCCGCCTTCGCCTTGGCGATGAAAGACTCCGGCACGTTGCCCGCCGTTTCCATGACCGGCACCCGCTCGCTGATGATGGTGTCCAGATAGCGCTCGTAGGGCGGTGGGTTCTGCGTGGGAAGCATGGTCAGATTGACCCCGAAAGGCATGGACGTCATGCCCCGGCAGCGCCGGATTTCCACGGCGAGCGCCTCGGGATCCGGCTGCGTCAGGGCGGTCAGGATGCCCAAGCCTCCGGCATTGGATACGGCGGAAGCCAGCTCGGCCCGCCCCACCCACATCATCCCCCCCTGAATGATGGGATACTTAATGTTCAACAGACTGGTTATTCGAGTTCTCAAGACCGATTCCTATAGTGCTTCGACAATCGTGACATTGGCGGTGCCGCCTCCTTCGCACATTGCCTGCAGACCGTAGCGCTGGCCTCTCGCGCGCAGTGCATGTATGAGGGTCGTCATCAGCTTGGCCCCGGTGGCGCCCAAAGGATGCCCCAGCGCGATCGCCCCGCCGTTGACATTCAGTTTCCCGGGGTCCGCATCCAGGGCCGCCAGCCAGGCGAGAGGAATCGAGGCAAAGGCTTCGTTGACTTCGAACAGATCGATATCCCACAGGCGCATCCCCGAACGCTTCAAGGCCCGGCGAGTTGCCGCGATCGGTTCTTCGAGCATCATCACGGGGTCGCCCGCCGTGACGGTGAGATTGCATATGCGGGCAATGGGCTCCAGCCGGAACCGCTTCAGCGCCGCTTCACTCACGACGAGCAGCCCCGCGGCGCCATCGGTCATCTGACTGGCGTTGGCCGCCGTCACCGTGCCACCCTCAAGGATGGGCTTCACCGTTGCCATGGCTTCCAGCGATGCATCGATGCGAACGCCTTCATCCTGCCGGAAAATACCGGCTTCACACCCGACGGGCACGATTTCCTCTTTGAATGCACCCTCTTGTATCGCCCGCGCCGCGCGCCGATGGCTACCCAGGGCATATTCATCCAGCGCGCGCCTATCAAAACGATATTTGTCGGCAATAGCCTGGGCCGCCGCGAACTGGTTGAACCCGGCCACGCCAAACCGCTCGCATATGGCCTTGCTCCATGGCCCTTCACCAATGCCCGCCTTGTCATGCAGCCTGTAGTTCGACCCCATGGGCACGCGGGTCATGCTCTCGGCCCCCGCCGCAATGACGATATCCTGGGTCCCCGACATGACCGCCTGCAATGCAAAATGCAATGCCTGCTGAGAGGATCCGCATTGCCTGTCCACGGTTACCGCCGGCACCGACACGGGCAGGCGGGACGCCAGGACCATATTGCGCCCGAACGCAAACGACTGCTCGCCAGCCTGGGTGACACAACCCACGATCACGTCATCAATCGCGGCGGGGTCGACTCCCGAGCGCTCGACCAGCGCATCCAGGACGACAGCGCCCAGATCCGCGGGATGGACCCCTGCCAATGCGCCGTTGCGCCGGGCTCCGGCGGTACGCACGGCTTGTACGATGAATGCTTCAGCCATTCCCTTCCCCATTCAAACGACCCCCAAGCGCCGCAGCTCGGCGATCTGCGCCGCATCCAGCTTCAGTTCTTCACCCAGCACTTCATCGGTATGCTGACCCAGCACCGGCGGGGCGACGGGCCCGGCTTCCGGCGCATCGACAAAGCGGATGGGGTTGCGGCACAAGGTCACGCGGCCGGCGGTGGGATGAGGCATCGTCACCGCCATTTCCCGATGCACAACCTGCGGATCCTCGAATACCTGCGGGTAGCTGTTGATGGGGCCGGAAGGAATCTGTGCCTTCTCCAGCGCGGCCAGCAGCTCAGCGGCTCGCCATCGGCCCGTTATGGCATTGAAGGTGGCGGTCAGTTCACGCCGATGCTCCAGGCGTTTCGCGTTGCTGACGAAGCGCGGATCATCGGCAAGTTCAGGGTGCTCCAGCACTGCGCAGAAGGTCCTGTACTGCGCCTCATTGCCACAGATCACGATGATCGAGCCGTCCGCGCACGGGAACGCTTGCGATGGCAGGCCGCCATTGCCTTCGGTGCCGCGTCTGGGCGGCACCACGCCGGTGGCCAGGTAAGTCGTGACATAGTGCGATTGCGCCGCGATGGTGCAGTCCAACAAGGCCAGATCGATGTGCTGCCCCTCGCCCGAGTGCGTATCCCTTTCATACAGGGCGGCCAATATGGCCGACACCGCATACTGGCCCGCCATGAAATCCGCCAGGCTGGGACCGGTTTTCATGGGACCGCCACCGGGAACGCCATCAGGCAGCCCCGTAACGCTCATCATGCCGCTCATTCCCTGGAACACCGTGTCGTACCCGGGCAGATGCCGGTAGGGGCCGTCCTGCCCGAACCCGGTAACCGAGCAATACACCAGCCGCGGGTTGATCAGGCGCAGTGATTCATAGTCCAGCCCGTAGCGGCGCAGATTGCCCACTTTGAAGTTTTCGATCAGAACGTCGGACCGGCAGGCCAGGCGTCTGACAATGTCCTGCCCCCGTGGCGTGGCGATATCCACGGTGATCGACCGCTTGTTCCGGTTCGCGCACAGATACATCGGCGACTCACGGGTTTCGTTGCCATCCTGATCCTTCAGGAATGGAGGCCCCCAGCGCCGAGCCTCATCGCCCGTCTTAGGGCGTTCGACCTTGATCACATCGGCGCCCAGATCGCCCAGGGCCTGGGCCGCCAGCGGCGCCGCCAGGATCCGGCTGAGATCCAGAACTTTTATCCCTTGCAAAGCGGGACGTCTCATTGCATTACCTCGAATCATCAATGCGAAAGCGTTGTCACGTCATCAGCCCACGCACAGTCGGCGAGCTGCGCAAATTGCTCTTCGGCCCCGCCCGCTTCCGAACGAAGCAGCTTGGCGCGGTATGTCCAGCGATGCAGTGGATGCTCGAGCGTCAGGCCCATGGCCCCCATGAACTGATGCAGATCGTAGGCAACGCGCGTCACCGCATCCTGGGCAAAGCCAAGGGCTGCCAGGGCGTCCCGATCGTTGTCGGCGCCCGCCGCCCGCAGGACCATCCAACGAGAACTTTCAATCAAAGCGGCGCATTGGGCCAGCCGATGCTGAACGGCCTGAAATGCGCCGATGGGCTGGCCGAACTGACGCCGCTCGGCAACATGTTCGAGCACACTGCCCAAAGCCGCGGACAGGCAGCCGACGATCTCGGCAGCCACACCGATCCGCCACTGGCAGCGCAACTTCCGCGCGTCGGCCCCGGGCACGCAGCGCCAGTGCAGGTCGCCGGCATCGCGCAGCCTGCCCATCGGATAGGCAAAGAGGCTTTCCGCTTCATCGACATCTTCTGGCCGCAGACTCGCCCATGCAACGGCCTCTTCCTGGATACGAATGATGGTTTTCGCCACCGGCGCAAACCGGAGCGGCCGGTCCAGGCCATCGAAGGCGACGACAAACGGACCCGGTGCGTCTGGACACACGTAAGGCGCAATAAAGGCTGATGCGGTCGTTTCCACGCACAGCGGCAACTTGCACATTTCCATGATCATGGATGCCGAAGCCACAGCCCCCAGATCGCTGATCAGGGCCGCCGAGAAGAAGCCCCCCTGTTCGATCCGGGCCTGAAGCGCTTCCGAAAACTCGAAGCGCCGAGGCTGACACACATGGCCGGCCAATATTTTTTGCACCAGCTTTTCAATGGCGCCCATCATCGCCTTCTGATCATCGGACAAAGTGAAGTTCATTGCCGTACTCCAGAGGGCAGCCTTAAATAATTGCGCGCGATGAGATTCAGCTGGACCTCGGCGGCTCCGGAAGCGATACCCGAAGCGATGGCGCGCTCATGATGCGACAGGTGCATGGGGAAATCGCGGCCCGTGTAGGTTTCAGGCAGAAAATCCAGCCCGAAATCCGCCACGGCATGCTCCGCGTTCACCACCGCAACGCGCGCGAGACTGGACTCGGCGCTGGGCGGCAGATTCGATGCTCGCTCGTGCACGATACGGTAGACCTGCATGCGGGCCGCCTCGCAGGCCGCCAGCGCCCGGCCCGCCCGAGCCTTGACGACCGCGCCCTGAAAGCGGCCGCCCTGTTTCAGTTCCGCCACCATGCCATCCAGCACACGCCGGGCAAAAGCGTAGCGGGCGATGCCGACACGTTCATTGGCCAATGCATAAGTAATGATGGGCCAGGCTTCGCCCTCCTGGCCGAGGCGGCAATCGCCGGGCACCCGCACATCATCGAAGAAGACTTCATGCAGATCCCCTTCTCCGACCAGCGCGGATATGGGTCGCACGGTAATGCCGGGCGAGTCCATGGGCACCAGGAAGATCGCTATCCCCGCCTTGCCCGGCCCGCCTGTGCGCGCCAGCAGAAAGCAGTACTTCGCCAGAGCCGCGTACGATGTCCAGACCTTGGCGCCGTTGATGACATATTCATCGCCGGAAACCCGGGCGCGGGTCTGTAGCGCAGCCAGATCGGAGCCGGCATCCGGTTCGGAAAACCCCTGGCACCAGATGACCCGGCCCGCCGCCATGTCCGGCAGATAGCGCGCCTTCTGCTCGGCCGTCCCGTAGCGGATGATCGTCATGCCGATGAAGTTCACATTCATGTACTGGGCGCCTCGCGGTTCACCAGCGGCCCAAAGCTCTTCGCCAATGATGAAATGCTCCCAGGGCGCGGCGCCGCTCCCCCCATGTTCGACGGGCCAGTGAGGTATCAGCAGGCCTTCCCGGGCCAATTTCGGACAGAACGACAAAGAAAACCGGGTCTGCTCTTTGGAGCCCGGGCCGTGCCGGCTCAATTGCGCCCAATCCGGCGGCAGTTCACGCCGCAGGACATCACGGACCCGCTCTCGCAGCGCCGCTTGTTCAGGCAGCCAGTCAAATCTCACCACGGCCCCCGTGTTTCATGTTGTCCTGCCGATTCGCTTTCCGCATGTAGCTGATATAACCGAAAGGGATAGGGCTGCCCCCATGCACAGGAATCAGCGCCCCGCTGGTCCAGGATGAGGCGTCCGATACCAAGTAGACGCACAGGCCCGCAATATCATCGGGGCGGCCTATGCGCTGCAAAGGAACCATTTCTATCTGCTTGCGCAGCCGCTCTTCAGTATTCAGCGTTTTGGCCAGTTCCTCCGTCAGCACCACTCCCGGCGCCACAGCGTTGACCCGGATCCCCAAATGCCCCCACTCCGCCGCCATGGTCAACGTCAGGTTTTCCATGGCGGCTTTGGCGGCGCCATAATGACCCGTGCGCGGATTGGCATACGAAGCGCTGCGTGACGTGATATTGACGATGGAGCCGCCGTCCTTCATCGCCCGCGCGGCCGCCTGGGACGCGAAAAACGCCCACTTGAAATTCAGGTCGACGACCCGGTCCCACTGGTCTTCGCGGATATCGATCAGGGGCCCGACATCGTCGGGGCTGGCACTGCCTGCGTTGTTCACCCATCCATCGAGGCGGCCGAACATTGCGAGCGTCGTATCGACAACCCTTTCGGTATCGGCCGGATTCGTCAGGTCGGCCCGCACAGGCAGCACTTTTCCGCCCTGCTCAGCCAGGGCCAGCGCCGCCGACTCAAGAGCCGGCAGTGAACGTCCCGTCATGACGACATTCGCTCCCTGAAGCGCCATCCGGGTGCTGATCCCCAGCCCGATTCCCTTGCCGCCGCCGGTTACCACCACGGTCTTGCCTGCTAACGAGAACATTGAGGTATTCCTTGATTCAGACGGTGACATCATTCAGGCTTGAAACCCATCTGTTGCGCAAAGTTTTCCCACATGCCCTGTTCGATGCGGATCTGTTCCGAATGGACCCCGGGTGCGCCGCCGACCGGCACCATCGCAGCCTGGTTCAACCTGAACTGGATCTCGGGATCCTTCAATACTTCGTTATAGGCTTCGTTCAGCTTCAACACGGCATCATCCGGCGTATCCGCGGTTACCCAAATACCGTAGGACACGGCGAAGGTCACATCGTTGATGCCTTTATCGGACAAGGTCGGAACATCCTGGAGATGCGGCCCGTCAGGCAAGGGAGGAATGCGATCCTGCCCGCCATGCAGCAGCGCACGGATTTTTCCTTCCTTGATCATCGGCAGGTAATTCAGCGGCACATCGATGGTCATCTGCACTTCATTGGTCAGCTGGGCCGTCAATACCTGCGCGGCGCCCCTATAAGGGACACCGACCGCCTCGAAGCCCAGCCGCTGTTTGGCGATTTCCGACGAGAGCATGATGCTGCTGGCGGTATACGAATAGTTGAGGTCACCGGGATTCTTCTTGGCATAGTCGACGAACTCCTCAATCGTTTCCGCCGGCACCTGCGAGTTGACCATCAACGTCATGCCACCCCGTGCAATAGAGATGACAGGTCGCATTTCCGTAAGAATGTTGAATTTCAAGTCCTTGATCAGAGCCGGCGTAAAGCTGCCGCCGCCGATGAACAACATGGTGTAGCCGTCAGGCTTGGACCGCGCCACGTATTCTGAACCGATCAGGCCGGCCGCACCCGCCCGGTTCTCAACATAAACGGGCTGATCGAGCACCTTGCTCAACTTATCCGCGAAAACACGGGCAATGCCATCCGAACCCCCTGCTCCGAACGGCACCACCAGCCGCAGGGCCCGGTCGGGAAATGATTCGGCTTGCGCCGGCAAGGCCGCCGCGAGCGCAACCACGGAAATGGCCGCGGCAACGGCACCTCGAAACCATGGGCGGGGCGAATGTTTCATATGTTGCTCCTCAATCAAAGTTCCTGTTATATTTCAAGTGTTCCACTATATGGTCATTTTGATCATTCGTAGAATTGGCTCAAGCATAGATATATCCGCCACCTATCTCAACATACCCGCCCTTAAATCAGGGTAATCACCCATTCATTTGTTCCATATAATGGTAAAACCATCTAAAGACGAAATAAACTATCCGGGCCCCCAATTGGGTCGGGGTCCGGATAAAACCAGAACGGAAGGTACGCAAGCCATCCGGCGCGCCACCACCATGCTGCGGGAAGTGGCGCAGCATGGTGCTCGCGGGGTGGTATTGGCGGAACTGGCACGCTCACAAGAACTGGCCCGTTCAACGGCGCACCGGATTCTCAAGTGCCTGCTTGACGAAGGGCTGCTGGAGTTCAACGCATCAGAGAAACGCTACCGGATCGGCCACCTGCTGCACGAACTGGGCATGGTTCCCAGTTCCAGCGCCATGGAGGTCGCCCGCTGGAGCCCACTGATCGAAGCCGTGGCACACCGCTGCGGCGTTACATCCTATCTGATGCGGCGCAGCGGCCTGGAAGCCGTCTGCCTGGTCAAGGTGGACGGTGGCGCAACCCTGCGCTTTGTACCGGTCGAAGTGGGCCAGCGTCGGCTTTTGGGTGTCGGCGGCGGCGCCACCGCTCTGCTCGCCGCGCTCCCTGACGAACAGATAGAAGACGCCATCCGCCTGATTGCTCCAGGCCTGCAATCGTATCCCCGCATCACGCCAGGGAGTCTGCGGATAGCAGTCGAAGATACACACCGAACCGGCTTCGCCATCAGCCGGGGCGCGGTCGTGAAGCAGGGTTTTGGCATGGCCGCGATCATTCCCCACGCCCCCGGCCCTCATCTGGCGGTCAGCATCGCCGCCTATGGGTCCGACGTATCGGATTCAACCATTGAAGGCTGGAAGCGGATACTGCGCGAAGAGATTGAGCGATTCGTGTAGCCCGCGCCGACGCAAAACGGGCTGGCCGTTCAGCACCCTGCTAAGACAGGCCTTTCATGATCAGGGCGGTGAACCGCTCGGCCATTCGCTGCGGCGATTCCTGCGGAGCGCGGTGCATCCACACGGCCGAAAAGTTCACCATGCCCAGCGTGGCGTTCAGGTCGAACTCCGAGAACCCGTCGATCAGCTTCTCGTCTATGCACCGCTGCAGCACCGTCCGCCAATGGCCTTCATATTCCGTCCGGTTCGCCACCACGGATTTCCTGTAGTCGCCCTTCAGAAAATGGAATTCGCGAAGGCTGACCAGAGCCCGGTCCCGGTTCTCGACGATCTCTGTCACCAAGGCTTCGATCAGCATGAAAAGCTGGGTGCGCGGCGGTTCTTCCGCATCGACGATGGCTTTGGCGATGCTGGCCTGCCGCCGCGTCGACGCATCGCAGATTTCCGCCAGCAGCGCTTCCTTGCTCCGGACGTAATGATAGATCGACGAGCGGCCCAGGCCGCTGCCCTTTTCAAGGTCCGACATGCTCGTACCGTGATAGCCCTTCTTGGACATCAGCGCGATTGCTGTCTTGAACAGCAGGTCCCGGGCGGAATGGTCTGGTTCGCTCACGGAAGAACCCCTTGTAGAACGGTGGGAAGATTAGTTTAGCCGCCAGTTTCAGATATTCTGGCTTTCCATGGCGCGGAAATCGGCGCCGGCGCCCAGTGCCGCCCGTATTTCCTCGGTATGCCCGCCGACCACGGGAGCCGGCCTCGGCAGCGACGACGGGCCGCTGAAGCCGGGCGCGGGCAGCGGCTCCGGCATCCCTTCGACCCGCTCCCGCAGGGCCGGCGTTCCCACCAGCTCGGCCATGGACAGAATGGGTGAAACGCAGGCGTCGAGCCCGCTGAAGCGCTCCACCCAGAAATCCCGCGGCTGTGAGGCGAAGCGGTCCGCCAGGCATTTGCGGATGAAGGCAAACTGGCCCGGGTCGTGCCGGTCGACCTTCCCGAGCAGGTCTTCCAGGCCGAGGCCGGCCAGCAGATCTCGGTAGAACTTTTCTTCTATCGCGCCAACGGCCATCCAGGCTCCGTCCGCGCAGGCATAGGTATCGTAGAAAGGCGTCCCGCCGTCCAGCAGATTGGCGCGCCGCGCATCCTTCCACAAGCCTTTGGCGGCAAGCTCGTACTGATAGCTCATCAGATAGGTGGCGCCGGCCCGCATGCCCGAATCGATGACGATTTCGTTCTCGCCCCTTTCGGCGGCCCGCAATCCCGCCAGCAGCCCGATGCAGGCAAGGAGAGACCCGCCCGCGTAATCTCCGAGCAGGTTGAGCGGCACCACGGGCTTCTCGTCGCCGATGGCGCCGAGCACGCCGGCGGCGGCGATGTAGTTGATGTCGTGGCCGGCCTTGCCGGTCACAGCTCCCGCGTCCTGCCCCCAGCCCGTCAGCCGCACATAAACGAGTCCCCGATTCCGCCTGTGGCAGTCAACCGGTCCCAGCCCCAGCCGCTCCATGACGCCGGGCCGGAATCCTTCGAGCAGGACATGGCTGCGTTCGACCAGCTTGAGTGCGACCTCTCTGTCGGCGGCGTCCTTCAGATTCAGGGCAATGGAGCGCCGCCCGCGCCCGATCACCGGATCGTCCATGGTTCCCAGGCCTTCCTGACGATCGACGCGGATGATGTCGGCACCCAGATCGGCCAGAAGCATCCCACAAAAAGGAGCGGGCCCCATTCCAGCAAACTCGACCACCTGAATGCCTTTAAGCGGCCCCTCTGTGTTTGATTCCATTCAACTCAACCTTCGTGGAGGATGTTCTGCGGCACGCGCTCACAGGCGAGCTGCAAGCCGCCCGGCACTGCCGGCGCGGCTTGACCAAACGCGCAAAGTCATGGATTATTGTACCGATTGGTCAGTACAATGCAACCTCAAATTCAAGGAGTGGAGGCAGTGATGATTCCTTCTTACGAATGCGTCCGGGTACGGGTCGACGGCCCGACCGGCACCCTCCAGCTGAACCGGCCCTCGGTGCTGAACGCATGCAATGAACAGCTCATGAACGATGTCATCGCAGCGGCGGCCTGGTTCAACCGGCAGGAACAGGTAAAGGTGGTGGTCGTGTCGGGCGCCGGGGCCGCTTTCTGCACCGGCTTCGACTTGAGAGCCTTCCAGAACAACTCGGCGGAGCGTGTGAGATCCGCGGTCGACCTGGGGCTCAGGATGGTCGAAGCGGTCAGCTCGATGAACGCGGTGACCATCGCCGCGATACATGGGCACTGCATCGGCGGCGGCGTAGTGCTGGCCTGCGCCTGCGACTTCCGCTATGCGGCGGCGGGCACCCAGTTCCATCTGCCCGAAACCGAACTGGGCG
>Ga0172382_10011575_pt1 | contig 11637 bp, 15 predicted proteins | sample Leawel138RmetaG_FD_122245 | JGI IMG/M metagenome (GOLD analysis project Ga0172382, IMG submission 122245) | Leachate microbial communities from a municipal landfill in Southern Ontario, Canada - Leachate well 138R metaG | ecosystem: Engineered > Solid waste > Landfill > Unclassified | place...
ATATTTGATTAAGATTGCGTTGTGGAAAGGCTTAGAATCTGTTAGCGCAGTGGAGGAATAGTTGCGTCAACTGTTTGAACAAAGTGAGTTTTGGCGCAACCCGGAACAAGCTTACAGATTATTAGCCTTGTAACTCAGCAATCGTAGCAAATATAATAAACTACATTAGTCTTCCGATTCAACGGCCTTAACTACCTTCTTAACAGACTTCTCAAATTTCACTCTAGGGAGCATTACTACCCTGCCGCAGCCAATGCACTTTATTTTAAAATCAGCACCTACTCTGGTAACTTCCCATTCTTTACTGCCGCAAGGATGCACTTTTCTTGTTTCAACTATATCTCCCACATTAAATTTACGAGGATAATAAGCACTCATAAACTCCACCTTCTTTTATATCAAAATATATTTCTATTATGTTCTGTTTACGATTCTTTTCGGATACGGAACCTCTATGCCGCCTTCCTGAAAAGCTTCTTTGATTTTCTTTCTAATACCGCGTTCAACACCCCATTGATTTAATGGAAGGGTTTTGGCAATAATTCTTAGATTCACATCGGAATCACCAAAATTCGTGATACCTAAAACCTTTGGCTGTTCCACAACTATATCACTATTATCCTCATAGTATTCATTACAAATACTACTGAGAATTTCAGTCGCTTTATTAATATCGGTTTCATAAGCTATCGCAACATCTATTATTGCTGTAGAATTACCTCTGCTATGATTTATAACGGTTTTTATATCCCCATTGGGAATTATGTGCAGATCACCCTTAAAAGATCGGATTTTTGTAGTTCTAAGTCCCATATCTTCTACAGTGCCGGTAGCATCATCTATGCTGATATAATCGCCTACTGCATATTGATCTTCAAACAATATGAAAAATCCGGAAATAATATCTTTTACAAGATTCTGAGCACCAAAACCTATTGCAAGTCCCCCTAAACCGGCAGTAGCAAGAATTGATTCTGTCGGTATATTTAAAACATTCAATACCGATATCACCATTATAATATAAATCGTATATCTTAATAAACTCTTACTCAAACCAACCAGTGTGTTTGTCTTCTTTTCATCCATTCTCAGTTTTGGTGAAAATTTAAAAAAGTTATGAATCAGTCTGCTAAGCAGGCTTATTGCAAGCCTCCAAAATATAATTATAAAAAGTATTTTGATACCTATTTTAATATAATCACCTGCGGACGAATAAGCCAAATCCAGCAATTACATTCTCCCCTTTCTAAACAGTCTTCCTATTAATATAGTACGGTTTGCTCGTATTTAGCCAAAGATTATCGTCTTTTCGCTATTATGCATTGCTTCCACTATGGAGTACATATTACCTACTAGGCCTACTTTTAAACTTTCATTAAGCCCATAATAATCAAGACATGTACCGCAGCTTATTATTTCCACGCCCAATTCATCAAGCTTCATAACACTATCTAATACTGCGGACCCTTCAGTAACAAGTCTTACTCCTCCATTTAGAAAAATAACTGTCTTTGGCAAAGGTGATACTTCGGTAAGGGCATAGATATAACTCTTCATTAATACGTCACCTAAAACATCATCACCGCTGCCCATTTTTTCGCCTTCTATTACAATCACTATACCATTTTTATCTGTCTTTTCCTCCGCTTTAAGATCTTTATCAAGTTCCATAATCTCTTTTTTAGAATCAAAGTCTTTAGTTATTTTAATAAAATATAAATCTTCCTTTTCTTCTATAAAATATTTCAGATTTAAATTCGCTGCCAGCCTGCTCACATTCTCCTTAGCAATATAATTATCAACGATTGTCATTACTTGACCTTCTCCAATTTCTTCTAAAGCTTTTTTCGTTAATATCACCGGTTGAGGACATTGCAATCCCCTTGCATCTATCTCTTTCATATAAATCTCTCCTTTAATAAAAGCTAAGCCTTTACATAACATTATATAATGAAACGATAATTTTAGTAATGTTAAAAACCAAATAATGAAAACAATAACCTTTTTTAATAAAAACTAATTGATAAATATAATTGATTTTCTTAATAAAATACATGAGTTATATAATATATATTATTAATGAATTAATTTAATTAACTTACGCATTGACATTATTAATAAACAATATTAAAATATTAATTAATAAAGAATGTGAAAGCATATATAGAATATTGAGAGAGTCGCATATACAGATTCTATACACTGGTCACTGAATTGCTAGTATTCCTTTTGGGTCAAGATCCTTCGGCTAGTGCCTCAGGATGACTGTATACGAAAGGCATGGGATGATAATAAAGCTTATATATTTGATTAAGATTGCGTTGTGGAAAGATTTAAAATCTGTTAGTGCAGTGGAGGATTAGTTGCGTCAACTGTTTGAGCGAAGCGAGTTTTGACGCAACCCGTAGCAAGCTTACAGATTGTTAATCTTGGAACTCAGCAATCGAATCAAATGATATATGCTTTGATGATAAGACATAAACTTTCTCGTAGATGCCGTAATGTATATTATACGGGCAGCATTGTGAAGAAACAAGTAGGTTTAGAAGTTTAGGTTTCGTAACTCTGCTGCTGTAGAATATACACCGGCATAAAGAACGGGCTTTATCGTATATGCCGTATGCCAAAACTACTATATAACCTATAGAAACAAATATATTATACAAGGAGTTGATTTCATGAAAAATGAAGTAATAGGAAAGTGCCCGGTTTGCTCCAATGACCTTGAAGTTGTGCGACTTAGCTGTAACTCCTGCGGTACTGTAGTTGAAGGAAATTTCCGTCTATGTAAATTTTGTTACTTGACAAAAGAACAAAAAGACTTTGCAGAAATCTTTATTAAAAATAGAGGCAATATAAAAGAAATAGAAAAGGACCTGGGAATTTCCTATCCAACTGTAAAAAACAAACTGGAAAACCTCATTCAAGCCCTTGGGTATAAAAGCGAACCGCAAAAAGACAGCTACAAAAAGGAAATACTGGAAAAGCTTAATAATGGCGAAATAACTGCAGAAGAAGCTATTGTCCTTTTAAACGAATAGGAGGTATGAAAATGGAAGAAAAATTATTAATATTAAAAATGTTGGAAGAAGGAAAGATTACATCCGAAGAAGCAATGAAACTTTTAGAAACCTTTGATAAAGAAGACACCGGCAGTAAAACATATGAAAAAGAAAAAGACACAACAACCCACAAACTCAACCAAACGATAAATGAATTTAGCAAAAAGGCGGAAAAACTGGCTGATAAACTAGGTCCGGATTTTATCTCAAAAGTAGAAAACGTCAGCTCTGATTTTGCGGAAGCAGCTGTCAAATTTGCAGATAAATTAGTAAACTATCTAGGCACCGGAATTAGCAGTATTGATAAATATAACAGTATAACTAAAGAATATACTTTTCCTATCACAAAGGAAGATGCAAAAATACAAATAAAAACACAAAACATTAAAGTTTATATGAAAAATACTGATTCGGAAGAAGTAAAAATGAAACTTAAACTTAATCTTTATGAGGAAGAAGCAGATATTGATAAATATATTAACCTTGAATCCAATGAAGAATTATTAAACCTTACCACCGATTATCCTTCTAAAATATGGGGAAAACTTGATATTTCCATACCTAATAATATAAAAGAAGTTTTCGTAGAAACAACAAACGCAAAATGTGAATTTAACGATATAATAACCTCAGGATTGAGATGCATAACATCTAACGGTAAAATAGAAGTTAATGGATGTGAAACAGATTTAATGAACTTGAAAACCAACAATGCAAAAATACAGATTGAAGATACTACTGCTTTAGAAGCCATAATGGAAACTACAAATGCAAATATTGAAATAGAAAACTCTTCATTTGATGATTTAAAATCAAATACCACTAATAACGGTATTTACTTAGTAAACTTTGATTCTAAAAAAGAAGGAGAAGCAAGCTATGACTTACAAACAACCAATGGAAAAATTCGAATCTCCTTACCAAAAACAGAAATTGATGAAACTGCACACAAAATAAATGCCAAAACCTCATTGGGAAATATTCACATTATACAACTGGATCCGGCATATAGCATTGATAGACATGATGGAAACATGAAAGAAGAAGCTACAGTTATCAGTCAAAACTTTGAGCAAGCAAAAAAGAAAATCAAAATTAATGCAATAACAACTAATTCATCTATTACCATATTAAAAAACTAAAAAGCTATATACTATACAATGCGGGTCGGCAGGACTACCGGCTCGTATTGTCTTTACTAGCCTCTCCTTTTTCTTATCCGTTTAAAAATTAGTATTAACCCGAAAGCCACTAAAGCAGAAGGCCATATATACCTAAAATATTTTAGCAGCTTCCAATTCAAAACTCCATAATTGAACCCTAACAGCAAAATACCCGTCAGATTCAACATAGTGCCAATAACTAAAGGCCAATCACCTTCACCATATAATGCTATAAAGTAAATGGAGTAAAAAGCCATTCCCAGCAATATAAAGAAACAAGGCCAAAGTCTTGTATCATCATAATGATTTATCAGGAATAAATATAACCCTAAAGAAATAAGAATTACACCGGAAGTCAAAAACCCAATACTTTTATTTGAAAAGTATGAAATCGCAAATACCAATCCAATAAAAACTAAAAGAATCTCGCCCATTCTATCAAAGCTAAATATATTTAAGTCTCTTAAAATATATAAAGTGCCTGATGCTACTAAAATAAGTCCGATTAATAAAAAAGAATTCTGCTTCCTCGCAGAGGATAAACATAAAAAGAAAATCCCAATAATAACTGTAACAAGCCTACCGGGCATAATATTAAAATTTTTAAATATTATTATTATTCCAAACAATATAAACAAAATTCCTAAAAACGAAACTTTTCTTTTCATTCTAAATTCCTCCTCCGGATGATGAAATTGCAATCTTCGTATTTTCCAATATCCATTTCAAAACAAAATTATAAGAATAGAAGTATGCGGAAAACGCTGATTCATCTATGCCTTTGCTTATAAAATCAAAATTGTTGAATACAGACATAGGGGTTATTATAGTAAAGACAATAAATAGAATAATCACCGATCCTATAAAACCTAGTATTGCACCGCCCATATAATTTAAAACATTTAAAATCGGAAGTTTAAAAACCTCTTTTAACAATAACTCTAATAGCAAAATACAAACCCTAATTATAAAAAAAGTAAAAATCAGTGCTATTGTATTAACTATCACCATGCTTATATAGTTTGAAAAACCATCAACCACTGTTTCAATCGGTACCATCATATTAAAAACTTCCATGAATCCGGTATTAAAACTATCACTGCTAAAACTCTTTTTTAACAGAAATTCATTTATAGAAGTTACAATCATAGTATTATTAATGATAAAACCGGCTACATGACCGTAATACAATTTAGTTATGATTATTGAAGCTATTAAACCAATGAATTTAAACAAACTATGAATGAGTCCTCTCGCAGCACCATAGAGAATATTAATTACAACGAAGATTAAAATTAAATAATCCAACCAATTCAAATCCATTCTTACACCCCAAAACAACTATTTCATCTTAATTTGTTAATTTAATTAATTTCCTGTTGGAAATCACGTATACACTATCATCATATATATAAGCGCTATTTATATCAAAGCTTGATTCAAATAATTCTGTTATCCTGCCATGTTTGTTTGCAACGGTAAGACTGTCTTCATTAAAAAGTATATATTCATCACTGGCTGCAAAAATGCCATCTATCCCATCACTAACCGCTGAAGTGCCAAGTTGGTTTAAATTCATATCATAGGTATATATTTCATAATAATTATTTTCTTTAGTTATGATTACTAATAAAGATTTTGAAATAGCAATATTACTGATAGTTTTCGCCAGAGAAATCTCCTTTAGTAAATTTCCTTTTAAATTATATTTTTTCGCAGAATCCTCGCTAATTATAATAATACTATCCTTTGAAACATATTTTAATTTTGGAACTAAAATACTGTCATAATTAACCGCCCACTCTATTTCTCCCTTGACATTATATGTAGCAACTTTGCTTAAAACCTTTTCCAGCGAAACATCCAACAAGGATAGGGTAAAATATTTATCTGAAGAAGTGCTGAATGAAATAATATGAGCCTTATCAATTATACCATCACAAGACTTTATACCTTCTGTACTGAAAATTTCAAATGTATTATGTTCCTGCCAATTATACTGTATTACAAAATACTTGCCTCCATCTGAAATTACTGATGCCGGTGTATATGGCATATCATACTGCCACAACTTTTTACCTGACTTACTTATAACGAAAATATGGTTCTTTTCAGTAATAATCAGAAAATCCGAACCGCAAACTTTAATGTCCTTAATAGTACTTTCCAGTTGAAAGCTCCACAGGTTTTTCCCGTCAATGCCTCTTGCTTTTATATTAAATCCTTCTCCTTCAATCAATATCCCATTATCGCACAGAACGATACTATTATTGGAAGCAGGACTGACTTGTGACAATACCTTAAGTCTTTTTACCTTTTTATCTGCCAGTGCCAAATCACTATTTCTAATCCATAAAAACAAAGAAAATACGATAATAATTATAACAATATATATAAAAACTTTTCTTATCTTCATTGGAATCGTATTATCCTCCTTTATCAAAGAAATAATTGCTGTTTAGACCCTCTGCTCTGAAGCTTTAGCTAAAAGATCTATCCGCCAAAGCATAAGACTCTTCGCTATCGGAATGGTCTAATATACCTATCAACCTAATTATATCACTTTTATCATGGTTTTCATATTATTTGGTATTTGAAACTAAATACATGGGAATACTTAATATTAACATGTATGAGACACAAAATACTTTTATCAATATTACTTAAAAGGAGATGTTCAATGTTATTTGAAAAGTCGATAGACACTTCGAAACCACTATCTTATATATATTTTGCAGAACAATTTTCTAATGTTTTTGAAAAGACCTGCTACAATTGTTATTCTGATACAGTAATATTTTGTATTGGTACAGACAGATCAACAGGTGATTGCCTTGGTCCGCTGGTTGGGCATAAACTTAGAGATATAAAAATTGAAAATGTACATATCTTCGGCTCTTTAGATGAACCGGTCCATGCGAAAAATTTATCTTTCTATTTGGAAAAACTAAATAGTTTCAAAAATCCTTTTGTTATAGCAATAGATGCTTGTCTTGGAAAGACAGATAGAATCGGATATATAAATATAAAGGAAGGCCCCCTATGTCCCGGTGCCGGACTTAACAAAAAGCTTCCTTCCGTAGGGAACTTAAGTATTACAGGTATTGTAAATGTGGGAGGCTTTATGGAAGTAATGGTGCTTCAAAATACCAGACTAAGCATAGTAATGAATATGGCAAATATAATCGCAGGCGGTATAAGGCATTGTTTTTGGAAAAGACGTAAAGGCAGCAGCTTAATACAATCAAGTACTTTATATGACTTTAACTAATTCTGCAAAATTACTATTCAAAAAGAGGACTGTAACTTCCTTTTTTCATAATTTCTATTATTTCATCTGCATTCTTCTTTTTTCCGTTTATCAATAATGCCCCTTTTGAGTTCTTATGTTTTTTTGTTAACATAGGATGTATTGTATCATCAATCAAAGCTAAAGAAGGAAATTTCTCACCATTATAAACGATGACATCGGCGCTTTTGTTCTCATCAATAAAAAATATTTTGTAACCTCTCTTTTCTAAGTCCCTTTTGATGATTTCTAAGCCTCTCTCTATCAAAACAATCAAATAATCACCTCTAATTAATATTATTTTAAAATAGAGGTGATTTTATTCTATAAAACAGTTTTTAAACATCTATTTAAAACTATCTCTTCTTCTACAGACAATGGATATTTGCAGCTTCCGTTTTCTATAGGTTTTGCATAGGTAACACTTTCTTCTCTCCCATATATAGATGACAGAACAAATCCATTATTATAATTATCCAATAAAGCGATAGAATAACTTAAATCACTGCCTGTATCAGAAAATGCATTGTATCTTATTATATTGCATTTTTGCATACATCTATCCGCCTGATCCTTCAAACCAATAACGGTATTGTTTAATACATCTACTTTATCTGATGCATTGTCTATGTTTTGCATGTATTCTTTAATCATTTCTTCAAGGCTTGTATTTTTTGCACCTCTCATAAATTGCTTGTATTTTTTCTTTAGCCTTGAAAGCTGAACTGATGTTACTATATTCCATATAAATAATATTAAAAATACAGAAAATAATACAGAAAATATTATAAATTCTCTGGTGTATATATATGATATATCCATAGAAATGACTCCTTAAATTTAATATTAGCTAATAAATGATCGAATTTTTCCTATAAGGCTATAATGTTTCACGTGAAACATTATAGCCTTATGTCTTCTACACCTAAAAAATCAGCTCTTCCGCCAACAAAAATCTCAATAGTTTTATTAAACTTTGTAAAAACATAAATATTACTTGGTCTTCCCATAAAATACCCCTGCTCTATTTTATATGGTACGTCTTTCACTTCATTATTATTTTCGTTTATTATATAATATATTAATGAAGCATTTGAGGTACCGGTAGCTGATTCTTCATCTATTCCAACTGCAGGTGCAAAGTTTCTGGTAAAAAAATCCGAGTCATTTTCTATTGTTTCACGTGAAACAATATGGGCACCAATAATATTTTTTCTTTTACAAAAATCTATCATCTTTCTTTTTCGTATTTTTAGCTCTTTTAATACTTGTAATGATGATACTTCTATTATGGCATCTTTTAATCCTGTTGAAACTATTGAAACTTTCCCTAGCTTATTAGGAATGATATCTTCTTTTTTTAGTGTAGTAAAGCCAATCACTTCTTCTATAGCAAAATGCTCTATTATTTCAGGTGCTTTCATTTGCATAAAAAAAATTCCATCTCTGTTTATTACTTTTAGATTTCCGGCTTTTGTTTTGTGATATAAATCTCTTGTGCCAAAGTTGTTTATTAAATCTAATAAATAAAAAGCTGCCAAAGCTGCATGACCGCAAATATCAACTTCCTCTGCAGGAGTAAAATATCTGATAGCATAACTATTATCTGCAGATTTTTCTAAATCAATAAAAGCAGTTTCCGAATAATTATTCTTTTTCGCTATATTAAGCATTTGCTCATCATTTAACCCTTTATCGTCTAGTACGACAGCCGCTTTATTTCCTCCGCCTAGCCTAGAAGTAAACGAAGAAATTATATATTGTTTCATCAACTCTACCCTCTTCTCTTTATTTTATCAACATTTTTCTTTTGTTTACTTATCTTTATGTCAATTAGCACGATTTAATTTGAATCTTCAAACAGAAAATTATTTAAAATATCTATAAATTAAATAATGCCAGAATTCGATCCAAATCGTCTATGCTATAATATTCAATTTCAATCTTTCCTTTTTTCTTACCGTGAATTATATTCACTTTTGTATGCAGCAGATTTCTCAGCTTGTCTTCTATTTCTATAACTTCCGGATTCTTAGTTTTTTTCTTTCGGACGTTTTCTTTGCTTTTTGTCATATTTTCTGTCTGCCTTACACTTAATCCTTCTTTTATAACTTTATTTGCCACTTCAATCTGTTTTTTCTTCTTATCTATAGCCAGTAATGCTCTTGCATGTCCGGCTGTGAGTTCTCCGGTTATCAGGAATTCTTTTACCTCATCATCCAAATTTAAAAGTCTCAAGGTATTCGTTATTGCCGGCCTGCTTTTTCCTATTTTCTTTGCTATTTCTTCTTGAGAGATTTTATGTTCATCCATAAGTGACTTATAAGCATTTGCTTCTTCAATAGGGTTTAAATCTTCTCTTTGCAGGTTTTCTATTAATGCTATTTCTAATGCTTGAATCTCGCTATAGTCTTTAATCACAACCGGTACTGTTTTAAGCCCTGCTAATCTGGCAGCTCTCCACCTTCTCTCACCGGCTACAATTTCATAATAGTCTTCCTTCTTTCTCACCACTATCGGTTGTACTATCCCATGCTCTTTTATTGATTCAGCAAGTTCATTTAATGCATCTTGTGCAAATTTACGTCTAGGCTGATTTTCGCCTGCAGTTATCTCGGTAATCTTCAATTCATTGACTCCGCTGGTTCTCGTTTCTTTATACTCCGGTATAAGAGCGCTTAAACCTTTGCCTAGCGCTTTTTTAGCCATTAAATCACTCCTCACTTAAATATATAAATTCCTCAGCCAAATCCATATACGCTTCAGCACCTTTAGATCTGGGGTCATATTCAATTATTGACATTCCATGGCTGGGTGCTTCAGCCAGCCGCACATTTCTAGGTATTACAGTTGTATAAACCTTTCCTTTAAAATACTTCTTTACTTCGTCAACTACTTGAATGGATAAGTTTGTCCTACCGTCAAACATACTTAATACAACACCTTCAATCTCTAAAGCTTCATTTAAGTTCTCTTTTACTAAACTATATGTATTCATTAATTGGCTTACTCCCTCTAAAGCATAGTATTCGCATTGAATCGGTATCAACACGCTATCCACAGCAGATAATGCATTGATTGAAAGCAGCCCTAGAGATGGAGGACAGTCAACAAAAATAAAATCATATTTATCTTCTAAATCAATAATACATTCTCTAAGTTTTAATTCTCTTTGATTATATCCTGTTAACTCAATTTCCGCCCCTGCCAATTGTACTGATGCCGGTATTATATATAATCCTTTTAAAGATGTGGGTAAGACACAATCAGCCGGGGGAATATCATTGATAAGCATGTCATAAATAGAATATTTTAATTTGCTTTTATCAATACCAACACCGCTAGTGGTATTGCCTTGCGGATCTATATCAATCATAAGAACCTTTTTACCAAGACTTGAAAGGCATGCAGACAGGTTAACAACTGTTGTCGTCTTTCCAACACCACCCTTTTGGTTAAATATTGCGATAGATTTTGACAAAATACCACTCCCTTCACATCTATATCTATATTATAACAAACTTATAATATAATAAAGACTTAATGAATATTATATAATATCTTTAGCAAATTGACAGTATTAATAGATAAACAGGCTAAATCATTACTTTTAGCAATATTTTCCGGCTAATAATTAAAAATTTAATAAATTCTATTTTAGAAATATGAAAATTTAGTTTATTATTATATGTGTATTATAACAAAAAAATCTATATAAGTTTTACCATATAAATATTTTTATTTGTTATGGTCCGGATAATTTTGAAAGTTATGTTTTCTATTTTCTTGTTGCAATGGAATCTATTGGAGGTGTGTTATGGGAAGAATTATTTTTACTACCTTTTGGATGGTATTTATCGCTGAGTTGGGAGATAAAACTCAAATAGAGACTATGTTGTTATCGTCGCAATGTGATACTCCTTTGCCGGTTTTTATAGGATCCAGTCTGGCATTGATATGTTCATCTTTTATCGCTGTTTGTGCAGGCTCGTTTATTACTAAATATATCCCGCCTAATCTTTTACAGTGTTTAGCCGGGTCTATTTTTATAATAATGGGATTTTTAATTTTATTTAATAAGTTCTGAGTTCCCCTTTTCACCCACAACGCAATCTTAATCAAT
>Ga0172382_10011577_pt1 | contig 11637 bp, 8 predicted proteins | sample Leawel138RmetaG_FD_122245 | JGI IMG/M metagenome (GOLD analysis project Ga0172382, IMG submission 122245) | Leachate microbial communities from a municipal landfill in Southern Ontario, Canada - Leachate well 138R metaG | ecosystem: Engineered > Solid waste > Landfill > Unclassified | place...
GGGCTGATCCCAGCTCACGATTTGAAATCCGGCACCCTCAAACTGCTTCTGTGCGGCTTCAGGATCACGGGTAAAAAGCACGATGTCATTCTTTCCGGTGAGGCGCTTGAGCAAATTTGAACCAATAAGACCTGTTCCTCCTGCAACGATTATTTTCATACACTGTTTAGTTTAAAGATTAAACAGTTGGAGGGGGGAATTGTTTTTTTTGGTTGACGAGTTTATGGGTTGACGAGTTCATGGATTGACGAGTTGGTTGATTTTTGGAGTTGCGTAAGGACTCAAGGTTTAGAGCATATTAAAAGACCAATGGATGACTTGGGCATTTGAAAATTTACTAAATTAGCGATGGTTTTGTTAGGTCGGTAAAAAATTACAGACATAGATACAAGGCGGATACATATGAAATACTGGGTGTATATGCATGTTAGCGGTTATTAAAAAGAGAAAACATGAAAATTACTAAAAAGGAGCTTAAAGTATTCAAAAAAAATATAGATGACTACATAAACATCACAGAAATTCCAAAACCTAATAATTGGAAAAAACTTGACAATAACATGTTGTGGCTGAAAATTGTAGGTCAGATTAACGTTGTTGGTGGCGTAAAAGGAAATGATAGATTTTGGCAAAGAAACGATCTAATTGACATCATCAATTATGAAAAACTAAAAGACGAGAAAACAGATGTTGAAATAGCAAAAGATATAAATTATGTTTTGCGTGAAGCTGGTGTCAGATATTCCAGTAGCAACATTGAAAAATGCTCAAAAACAAAATCACTTTTGCATAATTTTAAAATAATAAGATCACATAAAAACGAAATAATTGAGATTTTACAAAATCTATCTAAAATACAAGGTGAAGGTGCAGAATTAGAAAGGGCTATGTTTTTTGTAAGAAACTTTATGTTCATTAAGAACAAAAGTGCAAGAGATTTATTGATGACTCTTGGTATTAATAGAAATACACTTGCATTAGACATCAGGATTCAAAATATATTTAAAGAATTTGGCATAGAATTTCCAAATCAGGCAGGGCTTAGTAGCTGGAAAACATATACAGAAACCGAAATAGAAATAATCGAAAAAATCTGTCTTCCGTTTAAAATTGAACCAATAATATTTGATAGAATTTTATTTCAAAACTATGAAAAAATACTAAAGAAAAAGTAACAGTTGCTAATAATGCATACACCTTTATAGCAGGTTACGTTATGAAAGTAAGCATTTTAGTTTCAAATATAAATCAGTGTGGGTTGAAAGATTTGTGTTTTAAAGTCCGCCACAAAGCATATGCTGCTTGTTAACACTGCTAAAGAAAAAAAACAGACTATCATTTCAAAACTATCTTAATTATGAATATTCAAGATAAAACTAAAGAAGAACTCATAAAAGAGCTGCTGGAATTAAATCAAGCACATAATGCCTTAAAGCTTTCGCATGAAGAGGTCACCAACAAACGAAAGCAGGCGGAAGAAGCATTGAGCGAAAGCGAAGGCAAATATCGGTTGCTGGAGCAGAATAGCTCAGATGTGATCTGGAAATTGGACAACAACTACCACTTCACCTATGTAAGCCCATCCATCTACCAATTGCGCGGCTTGACTTCTGAAGAGGCAATGCGCGAATCATTTCAAGATACTATGCCTTTTCATTCTCAAGAAGTTATTTACAAAGCCATAATAGCAGGTAAAGAAAAGGAAAAGCTAAAGGATTATGAACATGTGCGCTTAGAAATTGAGCAATATCATAAAGACAAACACCTGGTTTGGGTAGAACTTTCTATTCGCGCTATGCTCGACGATCAGGGGGAAAAAATCGGTTATTTGGGTATCTCCCGTGATATTACCCAACGAAAAATATCCGAAAAGAAAATTAAAGAAGCTGTAGAACGTTTCGATACTTTGTTAACAAACGTGCCAATCGGTCTCTATGTATTTTGGATTCGGGCTAACGGACACATGGAATTTGAATATGTCAGTGATCGCTGGTGTGAAATAGTCCAAATCAGTCGAGAAGAAGCCTTGGCTGATGCTTTTCTGGTCAATATGCATATTCACGAAGATGAAATAGAAGATTTTTTATTGCTGAATAGGGAAGCTGCGCGCGAACAAAAAAAGTTTGTCTGGGAAGGACGCTTCACCAACCGAGAAGAAAACCAGTGGTTTCGCATTGAATCAATTCCGGTTGTATTTGACAATGGAGATATTCAATGGTATGGTATTCATCAGGAAATTACCGATCGTAAGCTGGCAGAAAAAGCACTTCTTGAAAGTGAAATGAAGCTACGCGATCTCAACGCCCAGAAAGATAAATTCTTTTCTATTATCGCTCACGACCTCAAAAGCCCATTCAACGCCATTATAGGATTTAGTGATTTGCTGATGGATCAAATCAATGAGAAAGACTACGAAGGGATTTATGAGTACGCAAAAATAATAGGACAATCCTCGCATCGGGCCATGGATTTATTGATGAACCTTTTGGAATGGTCGCACTCACAAACAGGCAGAATGCTGTTTAATCCCATAAGTTTTGATCTAGTGGGTTTGATAAAAGAAAATATAGGGCTTTTCGAAAACATTGCCAGCCAAAAAGCCATCAGCATCAAAAAAGTTTTACCGCAAGAATCACCGGTTTTTGCTGATAAGCCAATGATCAGCACCGTACTCAGAAACCTGACCTCCAATGCCATCAAATTTACCAAAGAAGGTGGTGAAATCAACATTTTAGTCGAGAAAAATTCAAAGGAAATTATTTTTTCTGTAAGTGATAATGGAATAGGCATCGAACCAAAAAGACTTGAAAAGCTATTCCGCATTGGTGAAAGCGATTCTACGCCCGGAACAAACAACGAGAAAGGAACCGGTCTTGGACTGATCCTCTGTAAAGAATTCGTAGAAAATCATGGTGGAAAAATTTGGGCAGAAAGTGAGGAAGGAAAGGGTTCTACTTTTTATTTTACGCTTTTCAATAATTCCAATTAAAACTGTGGAATTGCTTCTATTAATAAAAAAGCATTTCTGTAAATAATTCTACATTAACAAATCGTTAAAAAACTGAAAATAAAGCATATAACTATATCAAAAGCGTATGTTTCAGAGCTGGGTGAGTGCAGCAATCGGCGTCGGATTCTGGCATCGCTGTTCATGTTCTTTTGGTCAGGAATTCGCTTCGGAATCTGTTGCGCAACATGGTTCAGTCGTTATGGAGTTCAAAAAATGACTTTCAATAAAACAATACTGCAATCAATTCAAAACCAAACTGGAAAAAGAATCCACTGATTATTCCGGCCAATAATCCGTCAAAAAGTGTCAGGTTCAACGGTTTTGAAGGCTGTGTGAAAAGCTTCCCAAAAATACCGGCATAGCGCAACATAAAAGAAGTGCCGACATAAATCAGAAAGTAAACCAAACCGACAATCATGGCCGACTGCTTTTCAGCTTCCTGAAAAAGCTGGAGCGGCAAGAAAAACACAAGCTTAGCATCGCTAAATCGAGTATTCAAAAAATAGTTGACGAGTGAAAAGCGCGTATGTTATTCAGGAACAGCCACTAAGTAGATATTTATGGTTTATGCACAAGACAGATAAATAAGCAGAGCTGCTCATATTTACTCGCTATCCGGGATTAAAAAACCACAAAAAACTTAATCATTATACCCATAATTGGTATCTTTGTGCTTATTAAAAACGAAAAGATATGGCTAAAAGCACATCAATGTCGCTAGGAAGTTATTTTGATGAGTTTGTTCAAAGTCGATTAAATTCCGGCAGATATAAAAACGCCAGTGAAGTTATTCGGGCAGGATTGAGATTATTGGAGGAAGAAGAAAATAAGGTTATTGCCCTAAAGAATGCAATTCAAGAGGGTGTTGAAAGTGGAATTGCTTACGACTTTAATTCAAAATCACACTTGGAAAAACTAAAGGCAAAAAGAGAAAAGTATGGCTAAATATTTTCTGACAAATAAAGCCGTAATAGATTTGTCTGATATTTGGAATTACACTGTTGATGATTAGCCTGAAAGACAAGCGGATAAATACTATCATTTGTTGCTTGATAATTGTCAAGTGATTGCGGACAAACCGAAAATAGGTAAAAGTAATGAGACCATATTAAAAAGTTTGTTTGGACATAAAATTGGACGCCACATCATTTTTTACAGCATAGCAAATGAGAATGAGATTTTGATTTTAAGAATTTTACACGAACAAATGGATTTAAAAAACAGAATTAAAGAGTAAGCTCGCTTGATAAATAGGGCTTCTTACAGCACGTAACATTCAATAAGAAGCATCGCTTAAACTATATCCCGTCATGAATTACAACAAGAAGATTTTCAATAAAACAACGATAAAACCTGCATAAAAGCATCAAATTTTGAGACTTCCTTTAGCTCTACCTCTCCTCCTTCACCCGCCTCACCCAATAAAAAGGACTCAGTGCAATAACAACAATTCCAAAAATTATCAGGGCATTGCCGATGCCATACTTATCGGCCAGAAAACCGATAAGCGGCGCGAAGATGGCGGCAAGCAGTGCTTTGAGCTGCGATTGCACCGAAAGCAGCGTGGCCATCGACTTTTGGTCGGTAAGGGTGGCCACATAAGCTGTCCCGATGGGTTTTCGCAGGTTTTCGTTGAATAAAATCACCATAAAAAACACCACCGCCATCAACTCAAAACCATGCTGGAAAAAGAATCCACTGATTATCCCGGCCAATAATCCGGCAAAAAGCGTCAGGTTTAGTGGCTTCGAAGGCTGTGTGAAAAGCTTCGCGAAATTGCCGGCATAGCGCGACATAAAAGAAGTGCCGACATAAATCAAAAAGTAAACCAAACCGATAACCATGGCCGACTGCTTTTCAGCCTCCTGAAAAAGCTGAATCGGCAAACTCAGCGCGAGGGCTTTCAGCAGCGGCTGCAGATAATCCTTAGTACTGGCAAAAAAGGCCGAATGCACGGCGTTATTTGTCAATCCGCGCAGCATAAATATATTTTTCAAGGAGTTTAGAAATGCTTTCCAAACGATTTTAAAGCGTTGGCTAACAGATGCTTTTGCGCTGTCGCTATCACCGTCAAGCCATTTAGGATAGGACATAACAAGCAGTAAATCTGCGATATAGGGTATTATGGAAAATAAAAATATTAGTCCGTAGTCGCCGATAAGCACCACAAAAGCGCCCGCCAGCAAAGACGAGAAAGCGGTACCCATCTGACTCCAGGAACGTGTTCGGCCATAGTAATCGGTTTTAAATTGAGGCTTTTGCTTTTTTTGCAGGTATTCAAAAATCATGGCTTTGTGAACGCCGGTGCGAAAGGCGTCGCCAACAGCGAAAAAGAACATCGCAGCCAAAAAACCTACGAAATTTTGTGAAACAAAGAAGGCGACAAACGAAATCATATAAAACACAAAAGAAGAAGCCAAAGTACGCCTCCGTCCTAAAACATCAGCGATGAGGCCACTGGGAATTTCGGCTATCATCACCACGAGTTCGCGCAGGCCGATCAGGACACCGATTTGCGTATAGGACATGCCTTTGGACAATAGGTAAAGCACTAGAAACGGCTCAAAAAACCGGAGGTTTTTCAGAAAACCGTAGGCACTAAATTTGACGTACTGTCTTTCTTTGAATAAAACTTTTAGTTGCGTATCCATTCGGGAGCCGGATTTATTTTGTGTTACAAAAATGCGTTTTTTTATTCATTGTTGAAAAAATCAGGTTTTATTTTGTTTTTGGGGCAGGATTGGGTGAAATTCTATAAACGATTGCGTAAGCAGTGGATGCTGCAAGATAATTCTACGTAGCGGATGCTACGCGGAACAGAACTAAGCGGAACGGTCGATTTCAAATCCTGAATAAAACGATATTTTGCGCTTCATTCTGCTTACCTTTGCAGCCCAAAACCGGCGCAAAAGGTGAGCTTAAATATTTCTTATAATCGTATCTGGAGCATTGCATATCCCATTATTTTGGGTAGCGTGGCTCAAAATTTAATCAATGTCACGGATACGGCATTTTTGGGTCGCGTGAGCGAAGTAGCGCTGGGTGCATCGGCTATTGGCGGTATGTTTTACCTGGTTTTTATCAACCTGGGACTGGGTTTTGGTACCGGAGCACAAATCATTATTGCACGCCGTTTTGGCGAAGGCGATAAAAAAATGGTCGGCAAAACCTTCGACCATGCGCTGTATTTTATGTTGCCTTTGTCGATTTTGGCTTTTTTGGTTTTGTTTGCCTTTAGCGATGATATTTTGCGACCACTGGTTTCTTCTGATGCCATTTATGCAGCCAGCATCGAGTTTTTAGATTACCGCGTTTTTGGTATTTTCTTTGCTTTCGCACAAATTTTATTTCGCTCTTTTTATATTGGAATAGCACGCACTCAGATCATTACGTGGAGCACACTGGTGATGGCGGTGGTAAATATCGTCCTGGATTATGCTTTGATTTTCGGCAACTGGGGCTTCCCCGAAATGGGCATAAAAGGTGCTGCATTGGCTTCAGTTATTGCAGAAGGGACAGCAATGGCTTACCTGATCATCAATACGCAACTGAAAAAGCATCCGATTAATTTCAATCTTTATCAGTTTAAGGCCTGGGATAAAGCACTGTTTGTCAGGAATTACAAACTGGCCTCTCCCATCATGCTGCAAAACTTTCTTTCGCTGGGTGTTTGGTTTGTCTTTTTCCTTTTTGTAGAAAAGCTGGGCGAACAGGCGCTGGCAATTTCCAATATTATTCGCAGTATTTACATCGTGCTGATGATTCCTATCTGGGGTTTTGCAGCTGCGGCAAACTCTATGGTGAGCTACCTGATCGGCATGCGCCAACAGGGCTATATTATGCTGCTGCTGAGGCGAATATTACTGATGTGCGTTGGCGGCGTACTGCTGTTTGTGTTTGCCAGTCTGGCATGGCCAGAAGCGATTTTGAGTGTTTACAGCAGCGACCAAGACTTGATACGAAAGAGTATTCCGGTGCTTTATACGGTCAACTTTAGTTCCATTGCTCTGGCGATTGGCTTCGTTCTTTTTAATGGCGTTTTGGGCACAGGCAAAACAAATATTTCTTTTGTTATTGAGATGATTGTGCTTGGTTTCTATGTGAGTTACGTTTATACGCTGACCAACTATTTTAATGCTGACATCGCATTGGTATGGACTTCGGAGCTGTTATATGGTATTTTGTTGACAAGTTTATCATGGCTTTACCTGAGAAAAGGCAATTGGGCAGCGGGTAAGATTTAGAGATTTTTATTAAATTGTCTTCTCAAAGATAAACCAAAAGCACATCAAACAGCTGATTAATAGTCAGTTTGATATAGTTGCCAATAATGCTATCAATTCGTTTCTTAATAAATCACATAATTATAAACAAAATCACCCATACCGGTAATCAGGTTTATTTCGTCGTTATCACGCAGGCTCCCAACGGCAAAAGGCGTTTCGCCGGCCAGGCCGGAGCTGATAATCATTTTGCCATTTTTATCAATCAAATAAATCTCGCGTGAGGTTTCAGAAACGATGCCGAGCAGTCTCTTCCGTTTGGTGATATTAAAAAAGCGCGGCTTGGTAATGATCACATTTTTAAAGTCGTAACTAAAAAGCATTTTGCTGAAGCGGTCAAAAATCTTCATCTTATTGCCGTCGAGGTAGATAAAGTCCACGCTGCCGTCTTGGTTGAAGTCTTCGTAGAGGAAAAAATGTTCATCGGTAAACTGACCAAAGTCGGTGGTGGATAGCTGTCCGTTTCCGGATACATAAAGTAGTTTTCCTTGCTTGTCGGAAGTAAGCAAAATACCCTTGCTATTGGTTTTGTTGACGTAAAAATCAGCAAAAACAGACTTTTCCAAGTTACCACGCGGGCTGATGCGTACCTGTCCGCGCCGGTCAACAATACGCACATTTCCTTTGATATCGGTAATGATGATATAGTCTTTTCCGGCAGCAATAAGGCGTTCCACCTGCTTGGTAACGATTTCGAGCGAACGTGGTTTTTGCCAGCCATCCACCTGTTTTCCATTGAGTTCGTAATTGTAGGTCAGCTTATCGGCGCAGGAAACCAGGATACGATAATCCTTGCGGTCGTTGTAGTCGAACACAACGATACCGTTGGTGGCCTGCGAGCGCAATTTTATCGGGTAGCCGGAAACATTATTCCCGTTTCTATCAATCAGATACAGGAAATTTGAACTATTAAACAAAAATTGATATTTGTTATTTTTGTAAAAATCTACCACAAAAACTTCGCCTATATGTTCTTCGGCCAATTTTTTCTTCCAGATAATTTTACCATCAGGATCAATCAGATACATATTATTTGCTGCATCAAAAACCAGTAGGTTGTACGCAGAAGTAAGGTGATCTTCAACAATATGTGGCTGCCCCACCATAGGTGCGTCCAAAGCTGTTTTCCAGGCGATGAGGCTTTCTTCTTTGTAATTGGGGTTATGCTTGAGAAAAACACTGGTATAAATGATGTCATTAAAAGCAGTCAACTGTACCGAAAGCCCCTCAAACTCACTCAATTTCTGTTTGTTGCGGTGAATCTGAAAATTCAGTTGTTTGCTTACAAACTGGCTTAACAGCGGAAGCCCGTCGCGCAGGCTCACATAAAGACTCACATTGGCTTCTTCGGCCATATTATTTGCAAATCCTTTGAAGTTTTCATTCATTTCGAGGGTGCGACCGGTGCGATAAGTATGCAAGGTTTGCTCCAGCACAGAAACATCATCGGCTACCAACAAGTATTGATCGGTGATGAGATAGTAGCTGCCAGTCAGCTTTGAAAATGCTTTGCCAAAGATTTCTCCCGGAAAATTTGTTGGGTTCATCTGCATTATCTGTGCGTTTTCTACGCGCATAATTCTTTTGCCTCCTGCCTTGGCAGCCAGTCTATTCAAAAAAGTTTCGACACCGGTTTCGTTGCGTAATCCGGCTACCAAAAGCGGCGACTGATCGTTGTCGATATAAGAAATCGACAGCTCGCCTGACAGATAGGGAATGAAATCCTTAGCAGAATTCAAACTAAATTTCGCATCAAAAGCATTGACACGCTGTGGGTTACGCGACCGCAGCCAAAACTCCTGAAAATCTTCAACACCAAAATGCAACATTAAGCGGGTAGAATAAGGCAACATATTCACCATGGTATTGTTAGTGGCTTTTAGTCCGTGCAGATGGGCTAAAAAATCATTGCTGTCGGCAGCTATAGTATAACCGTTCAGCAATAAATCTTGGTTCTTTACCAGTAAATCTAGGATAGACCAGCCTCCAAACTGCTGAAAGGTCTGGGTTGTCAGATCTCTGTAAGCATCATTAGCTGAGTGCGTTATAAGTTTTTCCAACATATCAAGTTGCACGTAAACATAACCATCAACGTTAGTGCCCCGGGTTTTCATCAGCCGATTAAATCCGGGATCACTGGAAAGACTTTTTTCGCTGGCCATTTGGGCTACAGCTTGCTCCACCAGTTCGCGGTGAAAACTACCAATAAACAAACCGTTTTCAAGCACGAAAGAGTATTGTTCATCATTTTTTGCATCAACGATCAGAGCCGTTTTCTGCTGGTTTTGCTTCCGTTCTAAAATAGAGATATTCCCCTTGAAACGGCTGTTAATCATGCGTTCAATCTGATGAAAGGCCAGGTCGTTTCTCACTTCTGCAACAAATAAAAACCCAAAACCATCTTCAGTGGGATGCAGCGAAAAGGCCATCTGTCTGCGCTGCATTAATTCAGCAAAGCCGGGCTCTTCGGTCAAAAGACTATCAAGCCAAAGCATCCTATCCTGAAAATTCCCGATCTCGTCGATGCCTGCAAGCACCGGCCAAAAAGACGTCTGCTTTCTCAGTTTCTCCCAAAAAGGTCCTCCTTCCTGAAACTCGGCAACCAGCATGGCATTGCTGGGAACAGCCTGCAAAACAGCTGCCGGAGCGGACTGGCTTTGATCAAAAAGAAAAAAAGAGATAAGTCCAATAAAAACGATTACGACAAAGGAAATGAAATATTTTAGCCAGTTTTTCAACATGATGTTCCGCATTTATGAGCTAACAAAGTTAATCACAATAGCTTATTTTTTAGCAATATGTTTACACATTCATCAACAGTTGGTTGTTGATAGCTTTCTACCATCAATCAGCAGAATCAAAACAAGACCGTCATTCGTGCAGGCAGTATCTTCAAATCGACAGTTTCAGTTGTTTTCTCCAGTTAAAACTTAGCCTGTGTAATGGACTTAATCCATGATTAGCAATAGCATTTTTGTGGGTTTTTGTCGGATAACCTTTATTTTGATCCCAGCCATAAAGTGGAAACTGATCGTGCGCCTCCCGCATATAGGCATCTCGGTGTGTTTTGGCTAAAATTGATGCCGCGGCAATAGCCTGATATAGCGCGTCGCCACCGATAATACACTGATGCGGAATGTTTTTGTACAGCTTAAACCTGTTGCCATCGATCAATAAATGTTCAGGAGCAAAAGCCAGCTGATCGAGGGCGCGATGCATAGCTAAAAAACTGGCCTGTAAGATGTTAATCTGATCTATTTCGGCGGGTGATACAAAACCTACCGCCCAGGCCAGCGCTTCCTTTTCAATGATTTCGCGCAAGATTTCTCTGCTTTTTGGCGTGAGTTTCTTGGAATCGTTGAGTAGCGGATAATCCTTTTTAGCATCCAAAACAACCGCAGCAGCCACCACCGGACCTGCAAGGCAGCCACGACCGGCTTCATCACAGCCTGCTTCCAAAATTCCCGCCTTAAAATATGGATACAAGGCCATCAGAATATTAAGTTATAGTATTGATTTACAATGACAAGCAGCATTAAAACCAATAACAATATATTTCTCCAGCGAAGCTTATGGGCATAAGCAAAATCGAAAGAGATATAGACCGCTATTGGAAGCAATAAAACACTGTTGAAAATCAGTGAATCTCTTTGAAAAAGCAACATCAGCAATGAAAAAAACAAGAGTGCATGGGTAATGTTGATTTTTTTACGCAAACCCAGGTTTTTCTCGGTTTCATTACCCAAAACAGGACCTAAAGCAAACATAAACAGCACCAGCATCACCAAACCGATGACATATTGCAATACCGGGATTTGACTAAAATCAGCCAACAAATTGATATATTGCCCCTTATAACCGGCAAGCCATTCAGCGAGTTGATCGGTGAGGAAAAACCAACTCATCAAGAGATATACCGGCGTTAGAAAACCCACGAAAGCAATTAAAAAATTCCTCATGCTGGCCTGCAGCGCAATCACCAATGAAATTATCACCCAAAAAAATAAAATGGCTGCCGGCGTATAAAACAAAGCAGCCATAGCCACAAAAAACCCGGCATTAAAAACGGAATAATAAGGTCTTTCGTTTTCATAAATCAAGAAAAGCGTATGCAGTGCGGCCAAAATGAAAACTGCCGCCATCAAAAAGGGATAGAGTCGGGTGAGCTCAGGCGAACTGCTAAATAACAGCACATACACAAAAGCTCCTGTCGAGCCGATACGCGTAATCAGGTGATGAGAAGCCAAAAAGGCATTAAAAAAAAAGGCTTGAAACAGCAGAAGCAGCAATGCGAGCGTCACCTGAAGCAACGGAAATCCGGCAAGCGCAACAAGGGTAAGACCA
>Ga0172382_10011579_pt1 | contig 11635 bp, 5 predicted proteins | sample Leawel138RmetaG_FD_122245 | JGI IMG/M metagenome (GOLD analysis project Ga0172382, IMG submission 122245) | Leachate microbial communities from a municipal landfill in Southern Ontario, Canada - Leachate well 138R metaG | ecosystem: Engineered > Solid waste > Landfill > Unclassified | place...
ATCGCCGCCGTCGGGAAACCGCACAACCGCATCGTGGAGGTGGCAGGCCCGCAGCAGTACCGCCTCGACGAGCTCATCCGCACGGCGCTGACCGCCCACGGCGACCCCCGCACCGTCGTCGCCGACGCGGCCGCGCGCTACTGGGGAGCCGAACTCGGGGAACGCTCCCTGGTCCCCGACGGCGACGCGCTCCTTTTCGACACGCGGTTCGAGGGCTGGATCCTGGAGACACTGACCACCTCGTAGCGGTCCCCGTCGGGCCACCCTGTCACAACGTCGCCCCCCACCCGGTCCTTACAGGTACGGACATGTTCGACCTGCGACTCGAGACGGGAGTGGCTGCGCAATGGACACTCGGCTGGACACCCGGCATCCCGCGGGCAACCGCGCCCGGCCGCCGCTGCGCGGACGCGGTCACGAGTGCCGGGAACTGCAGAACCTGATCGCCGCGGTGCGCACCGGCGCCAGCCGGTCCCTGGTACTGCGTGGCGAGGCAGGCATCGGAAAGACCGCGCTGCTCGACCACGTGGTGGCGCAGGCCGAGGGTTTCCGCATCGCCTACGTCGCAGGTGTGGAATCGGACATGGAGCTCGCCTTCGCCGGGCTGCACCAGCTGTGCGCCCCGCTGCTCACCCACCTTGACGAGCTGCCCGACCCGCAGCGGGACGCCCTGACCGTCGCGTTCGGTCAGGGCGCCGGCGCCACCCCGGACCGCTTCCTGGTCGGGTTGGCGGTGCTCAGCCTGATGGCTGCCGCGTCGACCGGTGAGCCGCTGCTGTGCGTCATCGACGACGCCCAGTGGCTCGACCAGGTGTCGGTGCAGACGCTGGCGTTCGTGGCGCGCCGCCTGCTGGCCGAACCCATCGCGATGGTGTTCGCCGCCCGCGACACCGGCGCCGAGGCGCTGAGCGGTCTGCCCGAGCTGGCCGTCCCTGGTCTGTCCGACGGCGAGGCCAGGGACCTGTTGGACTCGGTGGTGGTGGGGCGGCTGGATGACCGGGTGCGCGACCGCATCATCGCCGAGACGCGGGGCAACCCGCTGGCACTGCTCGACCTGCCGCACAACCACGTCGGCACCGAGCTGCCCGGCAGCGTCGCCACCCCGGGCAGCCGCCCCCTCGCCCGGCGTCTTGAGCTGAGTTACGCGCGCCGCATCAGGGCCCTGCCGCCGCAGACCCAGCTTCTGCTGCTGGCGGCTGCGGCCGAGCCGGTCGGCGACGCCGCGGTGCTGATCCGGGCGGCCGCGCAACTCGGCATCGCGGTGGACATGCTGACACCCGCCGAGGCCGCGGGGGTGATCGAACTCGGTACCCGGGTGCGATTCCGGCACCCGCTGGTCCGGTCGGCCGCCTATCAGGCCGCCGACCTTGCCGACCGGCGCACGGTCCACCGCGCGCTGGCCGAGGCGACCGACCCGGCCACCGACCCCGACCGCCGCGCCTGGCATGCCGCCAACGCGGCGACCGGACCCGACGACGCGGTCGCCGCCGAGCTCGAAGCGTCCGCCGCCCGCGCGCAGGCCCGCGGCGGCGTGGCGGCTGCGGCGGCCTTCCTGGAGCGCGCGGCCGCACTGACCTCCGATCCCGCGCTGCGCGGCGCCCGTGCACTCGCCGCCGCCCAGGCCAAGCGCGACGCGGCGGCCCCTGTCGAGGCCCAGGAACTCCTCGCCGCCGCCGAGCTGGGGCGGCTCTCCGAACTTCAACAGGCGCAGGCGGCGCGACTGCGCGCACAGATGGAGTTCACCCGGCGCCGCGGCGGCGATACCGGCGCCCGCCCACTCGACGAGACGGCATCGCAATTGCTCACGGCAGCAGCCAGTTTCGAACAACTCGACGGCTACGTGTCGCGGGAGGCCTACCTGGAGGCGCTGGCCGCCGCGATGTTCGCCGGCCGGCTCGGTGACCCCGGTGCGGTTCCGCGGATCGCCGCTGCCGCGAGTGCGGCGCTGGACCGTCTCCCCGAATCAGCGCGCCCCGTCGACGCGCTGCTGCGCGGCATCGTGGCGCGAATCACCGGCGGCGTCAGCGCCGGTGCCGCACCGCTACGGCTCGCGATGGACCTCATGCAGGAGCAGGCGCGCAACAACGACCACCGGGTGGCGCGCTGGATGGTGCCCGCGTTCCCGATCATGCAGGAAACAGCAGCGCTGGAGCTGTGGGACGAGACCGTTGTGCACCACCTCGCGTCCGTCGTGGTGCGCCGCGCCCGGGACGCGGGTGCCCTTGAGGCACTCCCCCAGGTGCTGGCCTACCGTGCCGGCGCGCACCTACTCGCCGGTGAGCTGTCCTCGGCGGCAACACTTCTCGAGGAAGCCGCATCGATCACCGCGGCGACCAACAACTACACACCGGTGCGCTACCAGACGCTGACCCTGGCGGCGTGGCGCGGCGAACCCGCCGACGCGGAGGCGGTGATCGAGGCGGCCATCGCCGATGCCAATGCCAGAGGTGAGGGCCGCGTCCTCGGCGCCGCCGATTATGCGTTCGCGGTGCTGTACAACGGTCTCGGGCGTTACCAGGAGGCGTGCAGCGCTGCCCGGCGGGCCTGCGAGTACGAGGATCTCGGCGTCCACAGCTGGGTGTTGGCCGAACTGGTCGAGGCCGCGGACCACTGCGGTGACACCGCGTTGGCGGTGTCGGCGCTCGAGCGCCTGCAGGAGCGCACCGCCGACACCGGGACCGACTGGGGCCTGGGGACTCTGGCGGGAGCGCAGGCCCTGGTGGCCGACGACGAGCACGCCGAAGCCCTGTTCGAGGAATCGATCGATCGCCTGGCACGCACCCGGGTGGCCGTGCACCTGGCCCGCGCGCATCTGCGCTACGGCGAGTGGTTACGGCGGGCGCTGCGCCGCAACGACGCCCGCGAACAGCTCACGCTGGCCTCCGGTATGTTCACCCGATTCGGTGCCGCCGCCTTCGCCGAACGGACCCGCCGTGAGCTGATCGCGACCGGCGAGAAGGCCCGCCGACAACCGGTCACCTCCGGCGCTCAGCTGACCGCCCAGGAGTCGCAGATCGCGCGGCTCGCAGGCGACGGGCTGACCAATCAGGAGATCGGGGCCCAGCTGTTCATCAGCACCCACACCGTCGACTGGCACCTGCGGAAGGTGTTCGTCAAGCTCGGCATCACCTCACGCAGGCAGTTGCGCAGCGCGTCGTGGGCGAGTTGACCGGGACCGCGGACCTCGTAGTCCGCCCCGACCACGCACCACACCACGCATTTCCGAGGGTCCGCCCGTCGGCCCGAATCGAGAGCCTTGAGAGGTGGCCGCGCCACCGCGGCACCCCACCACCGGAGAGGCCCCCGATCATGACGATGACGATCTCGACACCGGCAGACCGCGAAACCGCCACCGCCGATTCGGACCCCGAACTGGCCGCCCGTTTCGAACGCGAGGCGCTGCCGCTGCGCGATGTGCTGCTGCGCGGCGCGCGGCGGCTGACGACCAACGAGGCCGACGCCGAGGACCTGCTGCAGGACACCCTGCTGGCCGCCTACAAGGGTTTCCGGACGTTCACCCCGGGGACGAACATCCAGGCCTGGCTGTTCCGCATCATGCAGAACCGCTGGATCAACAACTTCCGGCGCAAGCAGCGCCGCGTCGACGAGGTGACCATGGACGGCATCACCGAGGGGGCGCTCGCGGCCGGAACCCGACGCGCACCGGCGGCACCGCACTCGGTGGAGGCGGAGCTGTTCGGCGCGATCGCCGACGACGACGTCACCGCTGCCCTCGGTGCACTTCCCGAGGGTTACCGACTGGTGCTGTACTACGCCGAGGTCGAGGGATACACCTACGCCGAGACCGCCGCGATCCTGTCCATTCCGCCGGGCACCGTGATGTCCCGCGTGTACCGAGCCCGACAGCGGCTCCGGATCGCCTTGGCGCACAAGGCGGTCGGGCGAGGAGCCGAGCTCGACGACGAGATCGCGGCGTAGCCCGTTACAGCATGGTGACCGGCGTGAAGGTGTGCACCGTGGTCACGTAGCTGCCGTCGACCCGTTCCGACACCGTCACGTACGGGGTGCCGTCGGGTCCGAACTTCACGGGCTCGACGAGCTCGCCCTGTCCGAGGTCGAGCTCGAGGACCTTGACCGGACCCGTCGACGTCAATGCCCAGACCCCTTGATCGGCACCGGTGAGTGTGGTGTACGGGGTGCCGTCGGGTCCGAACACGACTCCCTCCTGCCAGAACACGTAATCCTGCTGCGCCGACTGGAGGAACCCCGAGAGGTCCGCGGTGGCGATCGTCGCGCCGTCCTGGTCGAACCGCAGGAAGTGGTACTCGAACGGCGACTGGCCGGTCTCCACGGTGATGAGCACCCCACTGCCGTCCGGGCCGAACTGGATCGACGGGTAATTCGGCTGCAACGGGGCACCCGGCAGCATGGGCGTGACCGTGTCGGTGGACAGCGCGAGCACGGCCCGCGAAGTGACCCGCCCCTGCTCGTCGCGTGTCTCGATGACCTGATACGCCGCGCCGTCCGGGCCGAAGTCGACCGGGGTGGCGACGACGGCGCCGGCGGGCAGTGTGACGGTGCGCGCGATCGTCCCGTCGGGGTTCACCACCGCGAGATAGCTGACGCCGCCGGACTGGTAGGCGACGTAGCCGTTATCGCCGATGTTCGGGTTGGCGTCATCGCCGGTGACGGCGGGGCTGACACTCGGCAGCACCGGGAAGATCGTGCCGGGAATGTCGACCGTGGTGACCTCACCGGAGGTGCTGATGATCGCCACGCTGTCGGTCCCGGTCGCGGAGTTACGTACCGCCACGTACACCGTGCCGTCGGGGGTGACGCTGATCGGGTTGATGACGCGCCCGTCGATGGGATCGGACGTTTCGATTGTGTCCGCGGTGATCCGGGAGATGTAGGACTTCCCGGTCGACTCGTCGTAGGTGTACTGGTAGACACCGTCTGCGGTGATCACCTTCGCGCCGTCCGGAGTGCCGGGGATCTCCCGCACGGTGTTCGACGTCCCGGTGAACGTGTACACGCGAGTTGTCTTGGTGCCGAATACGTTTCGCTCGACGGTGAGATAGCCACGGCCGTCCTGGCCGATGACGACGTCGTTGACGGTGTCGGCGCCCAGGGGCAGCGACACCCGCCGCGAGTTGCCGCCCGGCCCGACTGCCAGCACCGACGTGACGCCGAACGAGCGGGACACGATGTAAACGCTGCCGTCGGGCGCCACGCTCGGCGAGTCAGCGGCCACCCCGAGCTGATACACGCGCAGCCCACCCGTTGCCGAGACACGGACCAGCCGGTCGCCGGATCCGGACGCGAACTGTCGGGTCTTGAAGAACACTGCGCCGTTCGGCGTGACCGTCATCGGCGCCGACGGCTGCCCGATCACCGTTCCGAGGGTCTTCACCTCACCCTGGCCGTCCACGATGGAGACGGTGGAGGTGTTCGAGGACGCCTTGTACGTGGTCACCAGGAGGCTGCCGTCGGGCCGGACGACCGGAAGCGCTTGTTCCACCGGGTATCCGGGGATGACGTCGGTGGTCTTGAGCACCTGGCCGTCCTCGTCGAGGATGCTGACGCGGGTCCGGATCGGGTTGTTGGTCGAGTCGAGGTCATACGTGACCTGATAGATGGTGCCGTTGGAGCTGACGAGGACGGGGCCGGCCGCCCGCCCCGGAGTCGACGCGCTCGACTCGGCGTAGGCGGCGACGATGACATCCACCGTGGCGGTGCGGATCCCGCCGTGCCCGTCGCTGATCGTGAAGGTCAGCGTGTCGATTCTGGCGTCGTCCGGTGCGTCGGGGTCGCTGGCGGCTTCCCGGGCCGCGGCGGTCGGCGTGTAGGTGAACGTCCCGTCGCCGTTGTCGACGAGCTCACCCTTACCGGTCGAGAGCGGTCCGGTGATGTCGAGCGGGTCCCGGTCGAAGTCGTAGGCACTGACCCTGATGATCGCGGTGCCCGTGGTCAGGCTCGGGTTGTCGGCACGGGCGCGCGCACCGAACGGATCGGCGTTGCGCGCCAGGATGTCTACGGTGACGGGGACTTCGACCGCGTTGCCTGCGGCGTCTTTGACCGTGACCGTGAAGGTGTCGGTCTTGGCCTCGGTGGACGCCCCGTCTGCAGCAGCGGCGTGGCGCGCCGTGGCGCTCGGGGTGTACCGGAACGTGCCCCACGGGGTGACGGTGACGGTGCCCTTCTCCGTGCTGGTCGATCCGCTGTACGTGAGCCAACCGCCGTCAGGATCGGTCGCCTTCACCTGTCCGCGGACGGTGCCGGTGAAAATCCCGGGGTCCCCCTTGGTGACCTCGCCGGGCTCAGGCACCGCGGCGGCGCCCGGGTCCACCAGTTCGGTGGTGCCCGTCGGCGTACCGCTGTCACCGATTTCGGTCCGCGGTTGACCGAACTGGCGCCGCGCGAACGCCAGCAGCGTCCACAGCAGTGGCGACTCGACCGGATCGGCCGGCGCGGTGTCACCCCACGACTTCGGCGCGAACAGCGCCGTGACGATCGAGGACGGCGCCGATATCGGTGATTCGACGGGCTCGGGTGCATCGTCGGAGACCTCGGCGGGCTGTTCCACCGCGACGTCGTCTGCGACTCCGGGCTCGGCCACTTCGGCTGGATCCCCACCGTCGGCCTCGTCGTCGGCCTCGTCAGCGATGGGCTCCGCTTCGGGGGCGACCACGTCGACGTCGGCCTCGGTGTCGGTGTCCTCCCGGTCGGCCCGAGCCTCGTCGGCGTCCTCTCCGGTTAGCTCGCCTTCTGAACGATTGCTGCCATACGAGCCGCGCGTCTTTTTCTCGGGTTGTCCGCCGTCCTCGTCGCTGCCATCGCCGCCGTCCTCGGACTGCGGAGCCTCCTCGTCGTGGTCCTCGCCGGAATTGACTTCGTCGTCAACCGCGTCGTCGGGCCGCGCGTCATCGGCGGCGGTCGAATCCTCGGCTGTGTCCTCGGCTTTGGTGTTGTCGGCACTGCTCGACGACGCGGCGTCGCTCGGCTCCGCCCACGCCGCCCCGGGCAGTGCAACCGTTGCCGCCCCCACCCCGAGCGCGACGGCCAACGCCCCGACCCGACCCACGAACTGCGCATAACCCATGCGATCCCCCCAGAATTTGCTGATGAACGAAGGCCAGCCTAAGGCCGAACGCTCGCGGAGGGTGGGATTTCGCGGAAACCAGACGCGTGGCTACGCCAGCGACTGCACCCAGGACCGGTGCAGCGCCGCATAGTGCCCGTGGTCGCGCGCGGTGAGCTCGTCGGGCGCGCCGTCTTCGACGATCCGTCCGTGCTCCAACACCAGCACACGGTCGGCGATCTGCACCGTCGAAAGCCGGTGGGCGATGACGACAGCGGTCCGGTCGGCCAGCACGGTCTCCAGCGCGCGCTGCACCATCCGCTCGCTCGGGATGTCGAGCGACGACGTCGCCTCGTCGAGGATCAAGACCGCGGGATCGGCCAGGAACGCCCGCGCGAACGCGACCAGTTGACGTTGTCCCGCCGACAGCCGTCCGCCGCGCTTGGCGACGTCGGTGTCATACCCGTCGGGCAGTGCCCCGATGAACGTGTGTGCCCCGACCGCGCGTGCTGCCGCGCGCACCTCGTCATCGGTGGCGTCGGGCCTGCCGAACCGGATGTTGTCGGCGACAGTGCCTCCGAACATGAAGTTCTCCTGCGTGACCATCACGACGTGGCGGCGCAGCTCGGCCTGTGCCACGTCACGCAGATCGATTCCGTCGAGCATCACCGTGCCTGCCACCGGATCGTAGAACCGGGTGATCAACTTCGCGATGGTCGTCTTGCCCGCGCCCGTGGTGCCGACCAGCGCGACGGTCTGTCCGGCCGGGATCACCAGATCCAGTCCGGGCAGCACCGGCCGACCCGGCACATATTCGAATGTCAGGTCACGCAGTGCGATTTCACCGCGGACCTCACCGAGCGCGACCGGGTGGGGCGGGTCGCTGATACCCGGCTTCTCGGCGAGCACCCCGGCGAGCTTCTCCAGCGCCGACGCCGCGGACTGGAACGTGTTGAAGAACTGGGAGATCTCCTGCATGGGTTCGAAGAACATCCGCAGGTACAGCAGGAACGCCGCCAGCGTGCCGATCGTCATCTCGCCGTGCAGCACCCGGTAGCCGCCGTAGAGCAGCACCACGCCGGTGGTGAGGTTGCCGACCAGTTTCACACCGGGCATGAACACGGCCAGCAGCTTGAACGTCTTCTCGTTGATGACGCGGTAGCGGTCGGCGATGTCCTCGAAGATCTGCTGGTTGCGCGGCTCGCGGCGGTAAGCCTGCACCGCTTTGATGCCCGTCATCGTCTCGACGAACTGCACGATCACCAACGCCGAGATCTCACGGACCTCGCGGTAGGTCTTCGACGACTCGCGCCGGAACCACATGACCAGTAGCACCAGGATCGGGAACGCCGCCAGGCACATCAGACCGAGCTTGACGTCGAGCACCACCAGCAGCACCGCGGTGCCGACAAGCGTGAGCACCGCGGTGATCAGGCTGTCGAACCCGGTCTCCAGCATGTCCTGGATGGCCTCGACGTCGTTGGTGGAGCGGCTCACCACCCGTCCCGAGGTGTAGCGGTCGTGGAAGGCGATGTCGAGACGGCCGAAGTGGCGGAAGACCCGGCGCCGCAGTTCCAGAAGGACTTTCTGCCCGATCCGGCCTGACCGGCGAAGGAAGTACATCCGGCTGCAGGCCTGCACCACGACGACACCGCACAGCGCGGCCACGATCGTCAGCAGGGTCGTCGCGCGCTCGCCCGCGAGCAGCGGCGGGATCCCGTCATCGATGCCCTTCTGCACGAGCAGCGGGACCGACAGGCGGGCAGCGTTTTCCACCACGACGACGACCGCGAGCGCGAGCACCACCCAGCGGTACGGGCGCAGCAGCGAGTACAGCAGTGACCGCGCCTCACGGCGCCGCGGCACCGTCTCGTCGATCGGGAGGTCGGTGTGTTCGTCGTACTTCCCGCGCCATTCCCCGTCGGCACTCATGCGCGCCTTCCCAGCACCTCGTGGTCGACGCGGGCGCATTCCTCGTCGCGGTCCAGACGGGCGCGTTCTTCCTGCTCTTCCCAATCACATTCGCGTTCGCTGCCGTCATCGAGCTCGTCGTCGGCGGCCAACAGATAGCGGTACTCGGGCACGTTGGCGAGGAGTTCGGCGTGGGTGCCGACGTGGGTGATGGTGCCGTTCCGCAACAGCGCGACCCGATCGGCGAGCAGCACGGTGGAGGCGCGATGTGCGACGACGATGGCGGTCACGTCGTGCAGCACGCGACGCAGCGATTCTTCGACCACTGCCTCGGTGTGCACGTCCAGTGCCGACAGGGTGTCGTCGAGCACCAGGATCCGCGGGTCGGCCAGGATCGCGCGTGCCAGCGAAATCCGTTGACGCTGACCGCCGGACAGGCTCATGCCCTGCTCACCGATGCGGGTGTCCAGCCCGAAGGGCAGGTCGTAGACGAACTGCGCGGCGGCGACGTCGATGGCCCGGCGCAGGTCGTCGTCCGTCGCCTCCGGACGTCCGAGTCGGAGGTTCTCGGCGACCGACATCGAGAACAGCGTCGGATCCTCGAACGCGGTGGCCACCGTGCGGCGCAGTGCGTCCAGCGACAGTTCGCGGATATCCTGGGCGTCGATGCGGATCTCGCCCTCGGTGACGTCGTAGAGCCGGGACAGCAGTCCCGCCAGCACCGACTTTCCCGACCCGGTCGCGCCGACCAGTGCCAGCGTCTCCCCCGGTTCGACGGTGACGGTGACGTGGCGCAGTGCCCAGTCCCCGGACGCGGAGTCCGGGAAGCGGAAGCCGACGTCGACGAGTTCGAGCCGGCCGCCGCGGGGTGCCTGATCGCGCGGGCCGTCGGTGATCTCCCGTGGCGCGTCGAAGATCTCGGCGATGCGGTTCGCGGCGGTGAACGACTCCTGGGTCATCGACAGCAGGAAGCCCAGCGACGCGATCGGCCACACCAGCGACAGCATCATCGTGATGAACGCCACCAGGGTTCCCATCGTCACGTAGCCGTGGCCCGCAGCGTAGGCACCGAAACCGAGCACGACGATCAGGGTCAGGTTCGGGATGATCTCCAGCAGAGTCCAGAACTTCGCCGACACCGACACGCGGCTGACCTGGGTGTCGTACAGGTCGGTGAGTTGGTCGTCGAAACGCTCGTAGACGTAGTCCTCGCGGCCGAACGACTTGATCACGCGCAGCCCGAGCGCGGCCTCCTCGACATGGGTGGCGACGTGGCCGGCCTGGTCCTGGGCGAGCCGCGACAGCCGGGTGTACTCCTGCTGGAAATGCAGCACCGTCAGCGTGATCGGCACGATCGAGACCAACACGACCACGCCGAGCGGCCAGTACATCGCCAGCAGGATCGCGGTGACCACGGTGATCTGCAGCACGTTGAGCATCAGGAAGATCAGGCCGAACGACATGAACCGCCGAATCGTGCTCAGGTCGTTCATGATTCGCGACAGCAACTGCCCGGACTGCCACTGGCCGTGGAACGACATCGGCAGGATCTGCAGCCGCGCGTAGAGCTGCTTGCGGATGTCGGCCTCCACGCCCATCGTCGCGCGGGCCACCAGCCAACGCCGGATGAACCACAGCACCGCCTCGGTGACTCCCACAGCGACGGCCGCGGCGCCGACCAGCCAGAGGCCCTGCTGATCCTGGTGGCGCACCGGCCCGTCGATCACGGCCTTGGTCATCAGCGGGATCGAGATGGTGGCCGCGAGACTGGCCAGCGCCACCACGATCATCACGATCCAGCGGCCGCGGTAGGGCAGCAGGTACGGCATCATCCGCCACAGATCCGAACTCGGCTTCACCCGTTTCGGCGGCGGCCCGATCGAGGGCGCCGCACGTAGAGAGTCGAACCCGGTATCAGCCACTTAGGACATCTTCCCATTGCACGCAAGCGGTTAACTCTCCCGCCGAACTTGCATTCCGGCAGCGAAAGTTCGAGTGCGGACCTGCCGGAATGCAATTTCGGCGGGGGTTGCTGCCGAACTGGGTGCGGTACAGGTCGGCGTAGCGACCGCCGCGGGCCAGCAGCTCCTGGTGCTCACCGCGCTCGACGATGCGCCCGTCCTCGACGACGAGGATGACGTCGGCGGCCCGCACGGTCGACAGCCGGTGGGCGATGACGATCGACGTGCGACCCTTCAGCGCCTCGGCGAGGGCCTGCTGCACCGCGGCCTCGGACTCCGAGTCCAGCGACGCCGTCGCCTCGTCGAGGATCACCACCTGCGGCGAGGCCAGCAGCACACGGGCGATCGTCAAGCGCTGCCGCTGCCCGCCCGAGAGCCGGTAGCCGCGCTCCCCCACCACGGTGTCGAGGCCGTCGGGCATGGCGGCGACGACGTCGTCGAGTCGTGCCCGCCGCAGGGCCGCCCAGAGCTCGTCATCGGTCGCCTCCGGAGCCGCCAGCATGAGATTGGCACGGATGGACTCGTGGAACAGGTGCCCGTCCTGGGTGACCATGCCGACGGTGTCCTTGAGCGACGCAAACGTCACGTCGCGGATGTCGGTACCGTTGAGCCGGATCGCCCACGAATGGACGTCGTACAGGCGCGCCGCCCGAGACGCGATCGTCGACTTGCCGGCTCCGGAGGGCCCGGTAACAGCGTAGATTTTCCCTTCCTCAAAGTC
>Ga0172382_10011580_pt1 | contig 11635 bp, 6 predicted proteins | sample Leawel138RmetaG_FD_122245 | JGI IMG/M metagenome (GOLD analysis project Ga0172382, IMG submission 122245) | Leachate microbial communities from a municipal landfill in Southern Ontario, Canada - Leachate well 138R metaG | ecosystem: Engineered > Solid waste > Landfill > Unclassified | place...
AATCTTCAAATCAAAAGCCAATGACCAGTTTTCGATATAGAACAGATCGTACTCAATACGCTTTTGCATCTTATCCAAGGTGTCGGTCTCGCCTCGCCAGCCATTGATTTGCGCCCAGCCCGTGATGCCCGGCTTAACCTTGTGGCGAAGCATGTAGCCATCGATTTGCGATTTATATAATTCGTTATGCTCAACCGCATGCGGACGCGGGCCGACAATGGACATCCGGCCTTGCAGCACATTAATGAATTGTGGCAGCTCATCCAGACTCGTCCTTCGCAAGAAGGCACCGAAGCGGGTTACCCGACTGTCGCCCTTCACGGCCTGGGGTACCTCACCATCTTCATCCGCGCCATCTTTCATGCTGCGGAATTTGTAAATAGTAAAGGGCTGTCCATCCCAGCCATGCCGTTTTTGCTTGTACAGCACCGGCCCTTTGGAACTGAGCTTCACCCCCAAGGCAATCACGAGCAGCAGCGGACTGATGACCAGCAAAATCAAGAGCGCCAGCCCCCGATCTTCTATGCCTTTTACCAATCGATTCGCCCCGGTCATGGGTGAAGCCGATAGGTCGATCATCGGCACATCCATAATCTCGGACACGCCATGATTAATCAAAAACAAGCCGAACAAATCCGGCACGAAACGCACATTGGCCGTCGAAAATCTCAAATTTTCTAGAACGCCTTTCAACTGCTGGCTTTGATCCAGCGGCATAGCAATCCACACTTCATCGATCTGATGCGAGGACACATAATCGAACAACTCGTTCAGCGGATGAATCTCATGCCCGGCGATACCCATATCATCAGTGCGCTCACCAAACACACGCACCACATCAAATCCGGCCCATCCCTCTTTTTCTGCACGGTTGATCAAATTCAACGCTTGGGGGCCGCACCCCACAACCACCGCCTTACGATGGTTCATCCCTCGTTGGCGCAGACCACGCAAAACGAAATACACTGCCACCCGTTCGATGGCCAATGCCAAGCCGCTGACGAGCCACCACTGAGCCAACCAGAGCCGAGAGAATGTCTCTGCTTCCTTCACCAACACCAGTGAAATCAGCAGGATCATCAACACCAACGACCAGGCACCCACCACGCGCAGTGCAGGGGAAGCCAAGCCTTTTGCGCGCCATGAGTCGTACACACCCAGCAATGGAAAAACCAATGCCACGAGCAGGCCGCCGATCACCATCAAGGTCCCGTAGGCGGCAGGCAGATTGGACACGTCCCCACCAAAACGCAGCCAAAACGCGAACAAGCCACCCAATCCGACCAACAGCACATCCAAAGTGCGTGTGACCGCCGAGATCAAAGCCGAATGTGAGCGTAAAAGCGCAGTGGACATAAATTGAAGATAACCTAACAGTTTAAGCAGTTAACCAATATAAACACTTAACCACGCAAGGAAAGCGCTCACAACCGCAGTTCCCGGCCTAGCATCCTCGATTGCTCGTCAATGAGGCATACAGAGCCAAAGTGTCCGCTGCCATCTGTTCGACGTTGTACTGCTCAAGTGCGCGTTTTCTACCGGCTTCTCCCAGTGACTTCGCATATTCCGGCGACTCGATCAGCGCGTTCAAGGCTTGCGACAAAGCGCCATCATCCCCCGGCGGCACAGTGAGTGCACACACACCTTGATGCGCCACTTCATTCACCCCGGTGCCCAAATTCGTATTCACGATTGGTTTTCCGCAGAGCATCGCTTCGGTTTGAACAATACCAAATGCCTCAGTCGTCGCCACCGAAGGCAAACAGAATATATCGCAGGCATGGTAATAAACCGGCAATTGATCTTCGGGTATCGAATCGACGAACACAACCTGCCCCGCAGATTCAGCCGCAAGGCGTTCAGCCAGTTGCTTCAGATCCGGCGTTAATGGCCCACTGCCGCCAAGTAGTAGGACGGCGGGAACCCGAGCCATAGCCCGGATAAGCACATCAAAACCCTTGTAGTACACATGTCGCCCCAAAGCGAACACGATTGGGCGTCCTGTATAGCGGGCACGAAGCGCCGCGACCGATTCGCTTATGGCCGGTGTCAATTCGAACGGTACGGGGTCGATCCCGTACGGAATCACATGTCGATGCGCAGTATCGGCAAAAATATCAATTTGTGCGGATGCCATATGCGTCTTTGTGGCGCCAATCACCGCATCCGGCTTTCGCAAGAATAGTGGTGCCAACGTCCGATAGACCGGACCGAGGACGCGTTGCTTCACAATGTCGCTATGCCAACTCACCACCAATGCGGGGCGACCGGGCATCAAGCTGGCAGTGATATGCGTGAAAGGATCCGGCCAATGCTGATGCACGACATCGAAAGGCTTCTCTTTGGCCAACTGCCGTGCACGTAGAATCAATCCCAGCGCAAGCGGTTGACTGGAAAAACGTACGCGAACAAAAATAGGTTCGATCTGCACGCCATCGACGCGACGAGGCTTGGCATTCGCGTCCAATGTATAGGCGAGAATGGTGACATCCGCACCCTGTGCCGCCTGGGCATGCGCCAGTACTTCAACATGACGCTCGATACCGCCCGCGCGTTCGAATGCGAATTTACCGAAGTGAAGAACACGGATAGTCACGCATCCACCTTAGCCGAGCTGTTTGTAAACGGCCATTGTCTGCTCGGCGCATTTAGCCCAAGTAAACGCTTGGACACGCTCCAAACCAAGTTGCGCATGTCGAGACCTCAAGGATGAGTCATCCAAAAGACTGAATAGCCCATGGCGAATTTCATCCACTGAAAGTGGATTTACCTCCAGACCCGCCCCTCTGGAAACCTCTGGCATGGAAGTCACATTCGACGTTAGTACTGGCGTTCCACTGGCGAACCCTTCAAGAACGGGCAAACCAAACCCTTCATATATGGAAGGGTATGCAAACACCGCAGCCGAGGCATACAAATCGAGAAGTTGGGATCGAGGCAAATACCCCGTCCGGATCACCTCGCCCCGTCGTTCCATCTGTTGAATCTGACGTTTCAAATCAGAGTCTTTCCAGCCGCCGCCGCCAGCCAGAACCAAAGGGTAATCGCGGCGAACGCCTTCGGGTAACGCACCATAGGCATTCAAAAAACGCTCCAGATTTTTTCGTGGCTCCAAAGTCCCGACCGACAGGACAAAACTACGATAGCTCAAATTAAATTGATGCAAGGTATCCAGAGTTTCTATTTCCGATCGAGGATGAAAAGCCTCATCAACCCCAAGGTGGGTGACAATAATTTTTTCACCGGACACAGGAAATACATCAAGAATCTCATCCCTCACAAACGCAGAATCCGCGACAATAAAATCTGCACGATCAACGGCCGTCTTCAAGCGTCTATTCATGAATGCCACTCGCTCAGCGGGATGAAACTCTGGGAAGCGGATATGGGACAGGTCATGAACCGTAACGACCATTTTCCCAGAATAGCTGACTGGAATATAGTTTGGCTCGTGATAGATAAAATCAGTTGATGCAAAAGGCTTTAATATACGGGCCCCTTGCCAATCACGAACTGCTGATCTTATTGGGTACGCCCCTGGAATGGAGCGCGCTAACCATTTGATTGATTCCTTCAATCGAGCATTGCTAACAGATTGCGTAGCAATCGGCGGAACAACGCCCCCTTCCAATAAAACGCGGCGCAATGCGTCACCTTGCAGAACACTCCGCCCAATAAAACCTGATAAATCATACACTTCAGGATTATCCAGCAAAGCTGCTATAAGATGATGGGTATAAATACCAATCCCGCTTCTCGCGCCAGCCATCGATTGCAGATTAAACAGTAATTTCACGATGCATTGCCAACGGGATCGCTTGCATACATCCATGCCAGCGTTTCTTCCAAGTGCCTAGGCTTAGAGCAATCCACCAAGGATTCCAGTCTGGCTCGGCTTCCGCGCAGCACCGAGATCTCGTTAGCACGGACAAAGGCAGGGTTCACGCGTACTTCAATGTCATATCCGGCCAAGCGCCCCACCTCGCCCAGCACAGTGCGCAAGGCAATGGCTCGGCCACTGCAAACATTCACTGCCTGCGAATGGGCATCGGATTCCAACAATGTCACATAGGCATCAACCGTGTCCCGAACATCTGAAAAATCTCGACTCACGTCCAAGTTCCCCAATTCAATCACCGGCACCTTGCGTTTGAAATGCCCGACAATTTTCGGGATCAGAAACTGTTCGGTCTGCCCGACGCCCGTATAGTTGAATGGTCGAGCAATCACCATCGAACACCGATCAAAATAGGTGTACGCCATATGCTCCATCGCCAACTTGCTGGTCGCATAATGATTCACCGGTGCCGGACACACCGACTCATCAATGACTTCGGTATCCGGTGTGCCATAAATGTTGGCTGAACTGGCGATCAACACACGAGGTGGTTTTGGCAGTTCCACGAGTGCCGACAAAAGGTTGAGGGTGCCAAACAGGTTTACTTGATAAAAATCATCTGGCTTGCCGTGCCCCACAAAAGCGATTCCCGCCAAGTGGACAACATGCGTGGGCTGAACTTGGTGTATAGCAATCCGAACCGCTTCAGCATCGGTCAAATCTACGGAAAGACACAAATCTGCTCCGTAGTCCGGACTACCAAACCCCACCACACGATAGCCGCGCGTCTTCAACGCGGAAACCATGTATCGGCCCGTGAATCCTGAGGCACCGGTAACCAAGGCAGTATTCATATAACAAAACTCAGATAAGAAGGGGTCCGACAAGACCTCTCCGAGAGTGACTAAAATGAGAAGCCTATTTCATTGCGACGCAAGTCGGCTTCAACCATCATCCGGCATAACGCTTCCAGCGTGGTTTTAGGCTCCCAATCCAATTCGCGCTTGGCCTTTTCGGGGTTACCGATCAGAAGTTCGACTTCTGCCGGGCGATAAAACTTCGGGTTGACCCTAACCACCACTTGCCCCAGTTTGAAAGCCCCCTCCCCCTTGGCGGGGGAGGGTTGGGGTGAGGGGGACACGCTCGCCACAACGCCTACCTCGTTCTCGCCTTCGCCACGGAACTCAAGCTCAACCCCCACCGCCTTGCAGGCCATGCGCACAAAATCACGCACGGTTTCAGTCCGGTTAGTTGCCAGCACGTAGGTATCCGGCTTATCCGCCTGCAGCATGCGCCACATGCCTTCAACATAATCTTTGGCGTAACCCCAATCGCGCTTGGCATCCAGATTGCCCAATTCCAGCACATCCAGCTTGCCCAGTTTGATTTTGGCAATACTGTCGGTGATTTTACGGGTTACAAACTCGCGCCCGCGCAACGGAGACTCATGATTGAACAGAATGCCACTGCTACCGAAGATGTCGTAGCTCTCACGATAGTTCACCGTCATCCAGTGCGCATACAGCTTGGCTACACCATACGGGCTACGCGGATAGAACGGTGTGCTCTCAATTTGAGGGATCGCCTGCACCTTGCCGAACATCTCGGAGGTTGAAGCTTGATAGAAGCGAATTTTAGGATTCACGATCCGGATCGCCTCAAGCAAATTCAGCGGCCCGATGCCGGTGATTTCCGCCGTGGTCACCGGTTGATCGAATGAAACGCCCACAAAACTCTGCGCTGCAAGGTTATAAACCTCAGTCGCCTCACTCTGCTGTAATAGACGAACCGCTGAACTCATGTCCGTCAGATCGAACTCGACCAAATGCAGGTTGGGGTGCTTGGCGATGCCAAGCTCCTCAATGCGCCAGAAGTTGACTGAGCTGGTACGGCGATAAGTGCCATAAACGATATAACCCTTTTCGAGAAGAAGCTCCGCGAGATATGCGCCGTCCTGGCCCGTAATACCGGTGATGATTGCTGATTTCATAGTGGTGACTCCGAAACATAGGATTGAGAGTTGGTAATTTTTAGTGCCGTGAGAAGTTGTTGAGCACTTGCTTTCCAAGTCAACCAAGGCATGGCATCCGATATGGGGGGCTGATTTTTGGCGTATAACTTAAGCCAATGCTGAATGGATTGCGCTAAATTTTCGGATGTAGGCGCGTTAAAAAAGAACGCATTCTCGCCAGCCACCTCGCGAAATACCGGAATATCTCGTGCGATGATGGGCAACTTGTGCTGCGCCGCTTCAATCAGTGGCAAGCCGAAACCCTCGCCATAGGACGCGGCGATAAGGCAGGTGCTGGCGGCATAGACCTTCTCGAGATACTCATCGCTGATGCCTTCGAGCCAAAACAGGCGCTTGTTCAACTCTGGATGGGAGCGCAAGCGCTCTACCAGCGTCTCTACCATCCAGCCCTGCTTGCCGACGATAACGAGATTGACATCCATACCCGATTTCCAGAGCAGATCGAAGGCTTCTAAAACCTGCGCATGGCCTTTACGTGGCTCCACCGTACCCACCATAAGGAATGAATGCCTTGCATTCAAAGCATTCATGACAATAGGGGCATCTGTAGGTAAACCTCGTGTGGGTGCGCTGGCATCAACATCGGCTCCCAAGTGAAACCACTCGATTGCCAAGGGTCGCTCGCGATGGGGTTCATGCTCAGCCAACCATTCGCGCATTTCATCTGCCACTGCGCGCGAAATACAGGCCACACCGTCGAACTGGCTGATGATTTCTAGCCAGCGCTGGTGATGACTCTGCGCCTCGGGTGGAAAAACTTGAGGCATCAGGACGGGTAGTAAGTCGTAAACCACAAACCAGACCTTGACGCCTCGGTTGCGCCATCCCTGCAAGACCGGCTGCTGGGCATGCACTACACCGTGGTGCAAATCTAAACTAATAAATCTATCACCGGGCCAGGCTTCGGCTGGCTCGTCCTGCACCCAGTCGTCCGGCATACCCAAAAAACGACTGGTAAACCGGCGTGCATATTGGTAACCCAGAGAACTCTCTGTGGCATAGACCGGCTCGACTCGAAATCCCTCCGGAGAATGCTCCAGCCATTCCTTCAAAATAGAGCGTACGAGACGCTGGATGCCTGTCTTAAGATCGGAGATCACCAATGCTGAGATATCGAGCAATAATTGTGGTTGGCGTGGCAGTGGCGGGAAGTTATCGGCCAGGCAGGTTGCCAATGGCACAAGCTCATGCTCTTGCAAGTGAAGGTTCGCTATTGCAGGCAGGAGCCCAGGCAAACCATATTTCGCTTGGTCATAGCTTTGCTCAATGGCTTCAAAATACATTTGGGCGCAAGCTTGTGGCGCGTGTTTGGTGTGCACAATATTTCGCGCTCTAGTCCCCAGTTGTTGTCTTAATTCGCTGTCATTCGCAAGTGTGGTCAGGGCCGCAATTAAATCCTCGTCATCAAAGTCGTCTGGCAACAACCATACGTCATTTTCATCCAAGTCAGCCATGCTGCCATGAGCATTGACAATCGTGGGCAGGCCGTAATTCATGCAGTCCAAAACTGTGCCGGATGTTTCCCCGCGGGATAATGCACGCAACTGAACCGCCATATCAGCAGCCGCGAGGTAAGCTCGGAAGGTTTGAGTATCTGTCCATCCCGTGATTCGGATGCGTTTGGTGTATTCACTGCCATTAATTGTTTGGAGCAAGTCTTGGCCGTACTCGCCGCCATGATTCTCGCCCACAAAGACAAGCTGCAACTTGGGATTGCCAGCCAGGGGGGAAGCCAAAAAGGCTTGGAGTAGCCGATGGTTTAGTTTCGTGGGGCCCAGAAGGCCAAAAGAGCAGATGACCAGATCATCGGGCTCAAATCCCAGTTGATGGCGTATTGCCTCACGATTTGAAGGCTCGGCGGGAGTACGCAGGTGCGGGATGACACGCCAGTCCGCCGCAACCTCGAAGCCGTACCACTGAGTAGCTAGTTTTCGTGAATATTCGCCATGGACGATGATGCCCTGCGCACGCTGTAGAACCGGCAAGTTGGCCGGATAGCGCCAGATGACATCCACAGTATCGCTGGCCGTGTAGCGATCTTTGACCGCGTGATAACCGTGGCTTGAATATAAAGCCTGAGCCCAAGCATGTGGTGCAACACCATGCACATCGCGATGCGCTTGGATGCCAGAAAGAAAGAAGTCATGCAATACCACCACCCCCGGAACGCTATCCAGCAAAGGGAACATGTGCTGATGAAAGTGGGAATTCCCGAAGTGGTACATGACCCTGTCGAACTGGTGATGATTTTCTTTAAACCAGTTCAGGGAGCGTATAGGGCAGTGTTCCTTGATCCAGCGATCCTTGACATCTGCTTGGTCAACAATCACTTCAATTTCATAAAAATTAGCCAACGCAGGGAGCAATTCAGTGCTGTAGTCGGCAATACCCGATCGTTCCGGCGGCAACGGCGATATATAGGCCAGCTTTAGTCGGTGCTGTTGCGCGAGGTTTTGATTGGTTTCGGCATTCTGAATCTTCATGCTTGAATGAAGGCGTTCCATGGCATCTAAGGCGCGTCGAGCGCTTTCATCCCATGAAAATCGTTCAGCCTGTATTTTACCGTGGCGGATCAGTTGGGAGCGAAACTCCTCATCCGTGAGGCCACGCTGAATCGCTGCTGCCATCTCAACTTCTGAATGGGGGTCAAAAAGAGCCTCTTCCCAACCAATGACCTCCGGAATGCTCGACGTATTCGCGCCAATCACGGGTGCGCCGCAGCGCATGGCCTCCAGCGCGGGCAGGCCGAAGCCCTCGTGCCATGAGGGAAATACAAACAATGCGCAAAGATTGTAGAGCGCAAGCAAGTCCTCTTCGGGAACGAAGCCTGTGAGAACCAGTTCACCGTCATCAAGGCCCTGCTTCCTAGCCAACCGCTCCAGCACGGCTTTCTGTTCGGGCTGAACGGAACACACGATAGCCAGGTGATGAGCCTTGCGCAGTTGTTGCGGTAACTTGGCGTAGGCGCGAATCAGACCTTCAATGTTCTTGCGGTAATCAATGCCGCCCGTGTACATCACAAAAGATCGGTTCAGGCCATATTTCTGCCTGATGCACTGCTCATTATCGGGGGATATTTCCAGCGGTTTGAAGTGCGCGTCTGCGTCACTGGATATATTGATGACCCACTCCTCGGGGAGATCAAGATGCTCAATACCTTCACATCGGGATGAATCGGAAATAGCAAGCCACAGATGGGCGCGGCGTAGATGCTCAATTTTTCCCCGATACCATTTTTTTATGGTTGGATTTTCCAGGCAAGGCTTGGGGTGAATATAAGGAATCAAGTCGTAAAGCGTGACGGCGGTGGGAAGATAGCTAAAAAGTACGATACTGGTGACAGCATCATCACCCAATCCCTCGAACAAGCTAGTGACATGAATCATATCTGGCTTAAGACTGGCTAGAAACGCTTCACGAACTAGTTCAGCGGATTGGCGGCGCGCGTCGTTATCTGTATCCAGCTCAGCGACCGGGCCAACCGCCTGCCATACATGGATATTTTCTTGGGGAAGCAGGCCATTGAATGCTTCGCGAATGGGCTCGATAGTGTTTTGAAATAGCCCGTTCAGCGCAATATGCAGATCATGCTCACCCCGATTACGCACCATAGCCAAAGCAAGCGAGTGCGAGTAGCGGCCAATACCACGGAGGCGACTAGATGCCTGCGCGGCTTGCAAATCAATCACAATCCGCATCAAACGCACTCCTTGTTGTGTTTTTCTATGGCTTTTTTAAGATCCAGATAAATTTGTCGCGCCCGGGGCGATAGATCAGCTTCGTGCGGTTGGATAGTTGGTGTTGCAATGGGAGGCGATATGGGGACGTTTTGAAAACGCATACTCCCTAAACGCTGCTTTAAACGTGGAAACCGTTCCAAAACCATCAATGCATAGTGCTTCATGCGGGGACGGGTTTGCACGACGGCCATGGACGAGATGATGGCGGATCTCATCATCCGGCGCGGGCGGCTACCCGGCTTAAAGGTTAACCAGGCAATGCTGCCACGCACGAACCAGCGGGCGAATTTGCCTGCAAGCCGCAATGGCTTGGTCAGTTTCCACGAACGGCTATGAACGACGGCCAGATACTGTTGATTAATGACGTTGGCATGCGCCTCGGCGTGATTGGCGCGCTCGTTGGCTTGTGCAGCTTGAGCCTCGGCGTGGTTGGCGCGTTCGTTAGCTCGTGCAGATTGAGCCTCGGCATGGTTGGCACGTTCGTTGGCTGTAATTGACTGAGTTATTGCCTCTCCCGCCTGCTCGATGGCATGAGCCGCCTTGCCAATAATAATTTGTGCTTGATCCCAGGCTTGTGTCGCATGCGATTCTGCCAGGTCAGCGCGCTGAATTGCTTGGTGCAAATTGGTTGCGGCTTCGGCGGCGCGGTGCTCGGCATCTACCTGACTTGCCAAGCTGTATTCGTCAAAGACATTGGGTGGGTATTTAAACGCTTCCTCGAGTTCGCCGTGTTCTTTTGCAATATAAAATCTGTTCAGGCCGTCGGCATAGACGAATCGGTATCCGGCCTTAACGAGCATGGGTTCCCATGTGTGATGTGATTCAACTTGGGACATGGGTAGAGTTGCTTCGACAACAACAATCCATGGGCGGTTGTTAGTCCAGTCATTGCCACGGATGGCCGCCTCTTCAAGCCCTTCAATATCAATTTTCAGGAAATGAACAGCTTGACCTTGTGGGATATGCTCTTTCCAAACCTGTCCAAGGCTTTTTACATCGACGAGTTCTTTTTTTACGCCCCACCCGGCTGCTTGGTGGGTTTTAGCGATTTCCAGATCGAGCGTGGAAAGGCCTGTATCCTCAATAAAGCTCATTTCTATTGAACCAGAAGTGTCGCTAATGGCGACATTCAGGTTGATATCCCTTGGCCTCTGTTCTTTCAGCTTGCTGTAATGAACAGGATTTGGTTCGATATTGATGCCACTCCAGCCTTTTTCATAGAAGGCTTTGGTAACTGAGTGTTCATCCGGCCATGCTGCTCCCACATCGACATAAAAACCACGATCAATGTGTTTAAGAGCACGCCATAACATAACGTCTTCGAGGTTTTGGGCGTAAGAAATAAAACTCATAATTATTTTTCTAATAGTTAGAACCGATACAAACCCGGTTCTGGTGGCGGCGTGAGCCAGTGGCAAATTCGTTTTTGATCGAGCTGAGAATGAAGTGGCGGTAACACCACACCGTAAGCAGCATAGCTCTCACCCGGCATTCCGGATTAGGGTGGTGATTTTGGCGACGTGGATATTAAGGGCTTCGATACTGCCACGAGTTTCCACATTCAGTCGCAGCAACGGTTCGGTATTCGAACCTCTCAAATTGAAACGCCAATCATCGAACTCCACGCTAACCCCATCTGTACGGTCAATTTTGGGGTTCATCGGGGAGAAGTGCGCCAATACCCGTTCAATGGTAGCCTGCACATTGTCGACACGGTAATTGATTTCGCCGCTGCAGGGATAGGCGGCCATGCGTTCGTCCACCAATTCGGCAAGCGTTTTACCGATTTTGCTCATGAGTTCGGTGATGAGTAGCCAGGGGATCATGCCGGAATCGCAATAGGCAAAATCACGAAAGTAGTGATGCGCGCTCATCTCGCCGCCGTAGATAGCATCTTGCTCACGCATGATTTGCTTGATGAAGGCGTGACCGGTTTTGGACTGGATCGGGATACCACCCGCTTGTTTAACTTGCTCGATCGTGTTCCAGGTGAGGCGTGGGTCGTGAATGATTTTTCCACCCGGA
>Ga0172382_10011581_pt1 | contig 11635 bp, 11 predicted proteins | sample Leawel138RmetaG_FD_122245 | JGI IMG/M metagenome (GOLD analysis project Ga0172382, IMG submission 122245) | Leachate microbial communities from a municipal landfill in Southern Ontario, Canada - Leachate well 138R metaG | ecosystem: Engineered > Solid waste > Landfill > Unclassified | place...
CTTAGATTTAATATTAATATACATATATGGATTAAACAGAATATTAGTATTATTTGGATTATCAAATAATGTAAAATTTATTAAATAATCGTTTATATTAATATCATCTGGTATATCTAATAATATATGTATTATTTTATTTATTATATTAAAGTCATTTGATGGAATACCAGGTAATAATATATTATTAATTATGATAACAGGTAATGTATATAATTCAGAATATAATAAACTCGAAGAATATTCTGGTTTTATAATATCCCGTGGCAATAAATAATATATATCAATATCCTTTATATTATCGGATCCTTCTTTTAATAAACTATATATTCTTCTAAATTTATCCATATACATGTTATATATGTATTTAGATGTTTTAATATCTAAATAATTCGAATATTGCCATATCGGTTTAATATATTTATCCTTACTTTTTAGTAAACAGTTTACTGGAATATTATTACGTATCGATAGTCGTATATTATTTAATTCATATGAATTATATTGGGTATTAAACATACGAAGTTTTATTATATCTAAAAGTATGGGTATTCGGAATGTTTTAATATGTATCATTAATATTCTCCTTATTCGTATTATGTATATTAAGTTCGATATTTCGAGGCATTCCTCGTAATGCTTCGAACATATATAAAAGTGCTATATCATCATTGATTATATTTTTAGTAGATAGCATATCACCAATCATTTTATTTATAAAAAATGATGTATGATGAAAACTAAATTGAGTAGAAAAGGCATTCCCTATATTTTTATTACGATATTTTGTATTATATATAATTTCGTTAAATAATATAGTTATCAATGATGTATAAATGGTATTAATATTTGATAGATTATATGTATTTAACTCTCTCTCAAATGCCTTCGAATCTAAAGTATTTAGCATCGTTTCATTAGCATGACTTTTCCATATTGTATATAATTTAAAATCAATGCAATTAAAATTAGATTCACTGGAATTTTCACTCGTAAGTCTAATATACTGAGAGGAATTATGTAGTGGATCATCTATTAAATATTTTTTAAATATATTTATATACTCATTCTTTATTAGAGTAGTAATATTAATTTCATTATTCTCTTTATCATTAGTATATCTATTTAATCTAGAATTTATAGATCTATTTCGTATATGTTTTAATAGATGATAAAATGTATAATCGGTTTCTAGAGTTTTATTAGGCGTATAGTATATGTTCTTCGATGAAGGTAGTGCATTTAATAGTAAAAAATTATATTCTGGATTAGACGCTATATCTCTAATTATTTCATTATTAGTAGTATTATATATAATATTATGAAATGCACTAAAGCATATAGGTATATTAGGCAATTCATATATATTACAATTTGTAATATTATCATAAATATTTGCACATACTGATTTATTAATATCGTCTAGTTTATCGGGTCCAGATATATAATCTAAAAAATCTACTATGAGGCGATTATTCGCATCAACCTCTATGTAATCAGTGCAATAATCATTATAGTTAATTTTATATCGAGTATCATCAAAGTTATATAACTTTATACGTAAGTTAATTATTTTTGGATTAATTTTTTTCGTATTATCATTTATTATAAATATATTATTTATAATATTATAAATATTGATATAGTCATCGATATTTAACTTATTTAAAGATAACGGTTCCAACTCCTCTAATGATATATTTATTAATATATCTATTGGATTTGCAATATTAGCCATATCATTATATTTTGAATTTAGTAATGGTAAAAAATTAGATGACATTATATCATCATCATTTGGAAATTCATCTATCATCAGCTTTCGTAATAGGTTAGGTATATTTGAGGAATTATATGTATATAGATTTTTTATCATTAGATTAATAATATTATCGGTGGCTTCCATATCTACTATAAATACTTTTTTAATATCTACCTCTGCATTTTTTACTGAATAGATATAATTAAAATTAATATTAACTTTAATTTTATCTTTTAATTTTATTATTAACTCTGGATAATTATTATAGATATAACTCAATTGTTTATCAATTTGTGATTTAATACTATATGGTGGTACTATATCTTTTAATACATCGAATAGAATAATATTATCGTAACCACTCGATATTTTATTAAATCGTAGATTATACTGAAATATACTCACTTATTAATTTCCTCCTTATGATTAACTTTCGCTATAAAATATTTAAATGTATTATTATCAATTATTTTTAATACAGATAATACTTTACTTTTTTCATATTTTAATAGCGTTTTATATGATGTTTTAATATACGTTCTACCAGATACAATACATCTTGGATATTTAAATAATATATAATCTAACACCGACTTTGTATATATACGAAACTTATCATCTATTACGATATCGATTATGGATAAATACATATAATCATTATAACTGGATAGTATTTTATTATATGTCTTTTTACTAATATTACACTCCTCGCTACATTCCTCATAAAATTTATTTTTACATTCAGTTATAAGCAATACAAAATACCCAATAAGTATATTATTATAATTTCTAACAATGAATAGATCATATTCATCTAAAAAATTATATTTAATTAAATTACCACGTTTTATAAATGAATATAATATTCCAGAAACATTACTATAATATTTACGTTCCATATTATATAATATTTCTAAATCATCTGATGATATATTATTTATATTCGTAACTTCATTAATATAAATATTATATATCATAATATACTTTCCAATGAATAATGATTAATAAAGCTATTATAATCTAATTCTGCTATAGATATTTCTTTATGACTAACTTTATTTGATATTAAAACTAATTCTTTATATCGATACTTAAATGGTATGAAAAACTCATACCGTTTTGGACGATTCATAAATATATATACAGGCATCAATACATTAATATCATCCATATCTTTATTAATTATTTCGAACTCATCATAAGTATAATCAATAAGTTTAGTTGAAATATCTTTATTAGTCAAATCTTCAAATAGAATCGTTGACTTTTTAATAGTATTACTTTCTCGTATAGCTTTAATACTATTATATAATTCAATATCTACTACAATAAATTTAACTCGTCTATTATTACTAATTATATCAGGTATAGATCCATCGATTATATCCTCATTTCTAAGACAATGAAAATATACATGACTCTTATCACAGGTTTTAAAGTCTAATAATAAATTATTTAACTCTTCATTATTAGATTTATAATTACCTTTCATATGATTTAGTATTATATATTTTAATATATTATGAGGAGTTTTAAATCGAATTTTATTTTCTAATAGTAATTCATTAAATATTTTAATTCCATATTGATGGTGATTTGGACTATAGTACTTTCTCTTCGTAAATATATTACATATAGTACATCCAATATCATGTAATAATGCAGCCTCTATTAATTCGATATTAATATCGATACATGATTTAATTACTAGATATATATGATTAGATAATAATACTTCTGGATGAAATTTTTTATCTAATATAGTATCTTTACTCATTATTATATATTTATATAATATCGATTCATCTTTTAATTGATTTAATAAGCTATCAAAAAATTCATTTACATTAGATGATGAATTAATAGATTTTAATATCACATCATGTAATAATATCATATTATTACCTCCATGTTATTTTTTCTTCTCATCCCAACATTTATATTTAGCTACTCTATTTGGATATAGATATCCCCCACCATTTAAATATATATCTTCTAACCATCTCGCACCAATACGTAGTTTAGGTAGTGCAAATTTAGGTATATCTTCATTATGTATAGCAAAAAATAAATCATTTCTACCACCCGTATCTGGATTATCTGGATCGGGATTAGTTAATATTTCTTCTAGATATTGAGCCCGAACATTGAATGTTTCAAGTATCCATGCCTCAAACCCTTCTGAGGTTTCATTTCCTAATTCTGTACCAGGCCATACCACAACCTGTATAAAATTTTCTTTTCTTTCTACATTAGTTTTATTCATGTTTCCTCCTTATTTATAGGGAGATATACTTTCATATACCTCCCTTATATTAAATTATATAATTACTGATCACTTACCTAAATTAAATAGTAATGGACTATCTGCTGGTAGTATATTAGCAGGCATAATTCCATTCCATTTCTTTGAAGCTTCTAGAGTTGCCTGTGCACGGATCAGATTGATTTCGAGAGTTTTCATCTGTTCCTGGGCTTGTGCAGCTTTTGCAAATTCTTCTGCTTCCTTTCTTGCTGTTACCGCAATTTCAATCCTCATTTTATTTCTAATTTCTTGTGACTGAAGTTCTTTTTTATCAATCTCAATTTCATTTTCAGCCATAAATTTTCTATTTATAGCATTTTGTATTTCTTTATCGGTATAATTAATTCCCTGAGAAGAACCAAGAAAATTAATTGTAATACCACGCTTTATGAAAAATTCGGAACTTTCCATAAAAGCCTTTTCAAATATTTCTGACTTTTTAGTTTTTCCAGTATCTAAATCAAAATTACCAAATTCTCTAGATAATATATTAAGTATATATCCTCTAATATCGGTATGGATAATTTCGGATAGATTTTTACTCTGATAATAATATAAGAATCTAGAAGCATTTTCTTCTAGAATCTGAGCTGATAGGGTCGCACCAACCCAAAATCCAATACTATCTCTAGACTCTAACTCTAATCCCTGAACGGCATTATTTGACCCGGTTATAGGGTCAGAAGTCCATTCTACTGTAATTGGAGTTCTGGATACTTTAATAACTTTATGAGTAGGTAGCCATTCTCCCATCCAATAAAATCTTCCTTTTTGTATCCACCTCGTTGGGATTTGTATTCTTTTTGCTGCAACTTTTTGTTCTCTTAAAAATTCTATAGAATTAAAAGCTGCTTGACCATCTTTTGAATCTCCTTCCAATGGAATTAGGAATGCGGTTTCGTTATTATCAATTACTTCAATAACAGGTTTTTGATAAGGTTTAATACATCCTGTTAATGTCATCATTAAACATAGTAACATAATTAAAATAGTGATTCTTTTCATTTTTAAATCCTCCAATTATTTTTTCGTTTCTGCATCTTCTTCATCGTCGATTTTTTTCTTGATATTTAGATATGTAAAACTAAATAAAAAATATGCCATTATAATATATAAAATATATTCGATTATATTTAATATTTTATATAATTTATAATATATCGATGATGTAATCATAATTTCTGGAATTGATGTCGTATCATTATTAAATTGTAAATGTTGGATTTTACCAATCTCAAGTTCTAAATAAACTCTAAGTGGTTCTTTTCCAATATCAATTGATATAAGTATTAATAATATACACGCCGCTATTATTAATTTTCTTAGATGGATTAATTTCATTTTTTCACCTCCTTTCGTTATTATTTTTGAATAAAAAAATCTTAATTACTAAAAATATAATATATATAATAATTCTCTTGTTTAAAATAATCGACTAATATAAATAGAATAACAATAAATATAATATATATAAAGAGGACATAATGAACGATACAAATATATTTAACTATTCACTAAATAATCGAACCAGTAATATCGATAATATTAATGATATTATTTACACTCCAGAAATACTTTTTGAGTTAAAAAATAAAAGTAGTGTATTCTACTTTACTGGATTTAATAATGAATATATTACTATAAGATGCCCATTTTGTGGAGATAGTAAAAAAAGTCCACATAAAGCCCATCTTGGTATATTTAAAGATATTCCAATATTTAAATGTTTAAGATGTAATAAAATGGGTCGAGTTGATAGACTACTAAGTATGATATTAGATAAACCAATTAAACTTAAGAATATCATAAAAGAAGAATATAAAGAGTTACTATCATTTAAAACCAATATCTCTTTATCAGATAATATTCTTAAATCTAATATTAATATAAATAGAGAAGAAACTAAATTTGGTCTTACTGATCAATCTTTAACTAGTAAATACTTATATTTATATAAAAGATTAAATATAAATGAATTACCATTATATCTTAATAAAACATTAATTGATGATAAAACATTTATAACTAATCGTCTTAAAAATTTTTTTACAAAATTAAATTTTACATATGATGATAATTTTATAGAAAATATATATAATACTCATGTATACTTTTTATCCGATAGAGGTAGTTTTCTAATAGGTAGAAAAATAATAGATGATAATTCAAAATATCGATATTCAGTAATAGCTGAAAATAAAATGTTAGATTTTATATCAATACGAAATCCATATAAATCATATGAATATGGAAGTATACTATCCAATGATAAAATTAATATATGCGTGACCGAAGGTATATTTGATATGCTCAAGGCAATAGAGATTGAACAATTTAGGAATACTATCGATTTATTTATTATATCTAGAGGAAAGTATATTAATAAGTTATTTCTATATATTAATATATTTTTTAATATCTATAAAGCTAACGTTCATTATTTATTAGATAATACGGATGATGTAGATCCAATATATTATAAATCAGTATCGGAAAAAAATAAATTTATGATAAATAAATCATATTTATGGAAAATCCATAATCGTAAAGATTTTGGAGATTATTTACCGGGAGATAAAATAGAACGGTTTATATTCAAATAAAAAATATATAGGGAGAAAAACTATGGCACCAAAAAATTTAAAAATCACAATCGATTCAATAATTAAACAGAAGAGTAAAAGGAATATAAATGATATTGTCCATACATTTATATGTAATTCAATTAATCCATCTAAAACCGAAATCGATATGGTAAATCTAAAATTTATTATTAATATATTATATTTTATTTCCACTAGTTTAAATAAAATAGATATATTAAAATTAGAACTATATGATAAGTATAAAAATAATTCAAATGAATTAGATTATGTTATATATACCGATACGTTAATATCTAATTCTATTACATATCGATTATATTTAAGGTATCTATCAGATAATACTTTAATATATTATATAACAACATCTTCATCTACATTTAATGATGATATAGTAGATGATGCATCTCTTAGGAAGTTTTCATTTATATTTAAATTAAGTTTATTTTTATTTAATAAAATGAATATTGTATATGATTCATTTGAAACTAATAATACAAATAAAATTGCATATACATTTAATAATTTTCAGTATAATGAAATGGATAAATTACTATTAGATGAATATATAATGGAATTACTAGATAGTCTATCTAATATAATTAAATTAAATATTAAAATATTAGATAAAGATATAATTACAAAAATAAATAGTTTTAAATTTTCATATTAAATAGGAGGATAAATAATGAAAATTAAAAAAATGCCTCCACCTAATATATTTTGTAGTTTGGAAGCTAATAGGAAACTATTAGCTTCTGAACCAATATCAATAGAGCAATTTAATTTAGATTTACAAAATAATAATATTAAATGTCCATTATGTAATAATATTATATTTAATAATTATTTACCATTATCTAAAAAATCTAAAGAGGAATATAAAATTATAAATAATGATATTAGAAATATATTTTTAAAATATTGGTCATATCGAATATCTAATATCGATAATTGTAAAAAATATACTGAAGAAACTTATACTAAGGAAGCTAAGTCATATTTAATTATGGTAGAAAGTATTGAACATATTATTAGAAAGGTACTAGATAAGCCATTACATTTTCATTTAATTAATTATGGTATAAGTTATGATGAGTATAAATTATATATTTAAAAATAAAAGTAAGAGAGTGAGGAGTTCATGAGTTATTATTCGGATAACGTAGGATTAAATGATGTAAATAATATGAATCTTATTTCATTATATTTTTCATATAATGCACTATCAGATTATATTAAAATAAATCATATTTATATACCAGAAAATAGTTATGTTAATGTATATATAGATATTAAAGGTGGTCTTGGATCTCTATATTTTGAAGATACAAGATTAAATATGATGGATGGTGGAGTAGATGAAACGTTAACATTAACAAAAAATTTACTAAACTTCCTATCTGCAATTCGTCAACATTTTATAATTAATTATAAATGTAAAACTAGATTTATTATATTTATGGAATCTGGTGGTAGCTCATATCATACAAATATAGATAGAAAATATAAAGCTCAGCGACAATTAAGATTTGCAGCATTAGATGAAAATGTAGTTGGTTATACTGATAAAATAATATCATTAAATTTACATATATTGAGTATAATATGTAAGGTAATTCCAGACTGTTACTTTATAAAACTTAAAGATTTAGAAGCGGACTTCATACCATACTACTGTATACTAAATCCTGTTTTTAATAATAATGATACAAGTTTACATTTAATTAGATCCGATGATAAAGATTTAAGTCAGATATTATATAAATTTAAAATAAATAATATAATACAAATTAAAAGAAAATCTGTAAAGGCTGTTTCAAAAGATTATAGTAATAAAAGAAATAGAACTACGGTTATATGTAATAAACAGAATGCAGTAGCAGATATATTAAAAGACTATAATGATAAAAATATAATAAATGGTAATCCATTATATTATAAATGGATCGTTGAATTTATATTAGCATTAGCTGGTGACTCTAGTGATGGTGTTACAGGTGTTACAGGAATTGGACCTACTAGTGCATGGTTTTTATATAATGCATTATTAAACCTTTTATTAGTACAAAATGAAGATTACCTGAATATAAATAATTTTTTCTATAGATTTCTTAGATATCCACATGAAACTATTATATATAAAGAAATAGAACAAAAAATAATTCTAGTGATGTCAGATATATATAATATTGAAATATATAATAGTAAAACTACAAAAAAATTATTTAATATTATAATGAAAGTAAAGAATGAAGATGAAGTAGCTATAAGAGCATTTCGTCTAGTATCATTTGATGCTTTAATAAATGAATGTAAAATTTCTCCTGGTTTTAAAGAGAAATTACAGACAGTAGATGAATATATTCAAAATGTAAATAACCTTAATTTGAATAATAATTTCTTTTATTCTGATTTAATAGAATGTCTTAAATTTTGTAAGGTCGATAAAATTATATTAAATGATTCATTTGCTGCATTATATTATAATGTATTAAGTAAAAAAATATAAAGGAGTTAATAATGCATGATATAAACTCAACATTTAAAACTCAATGTTATAAATTCTTTATCAATAAAGAACAACCAAAAACGGTAGAAGAAATGAATAATATTGAATTAAATGAAGCGCATATTAGATTACATAGTCAATTTATAAAACTTATTAAAATATTAAAGCATAATAAAAAGTTTATAAATACAACAGAAGAAACTAAAAGAACCATTATAGAAAAATATTCTACTGAGTTAACTAAATTCCATGATGAGATTGTTAATGAACTTATGGAACGTGGTATATTAAATTGTAAATGTGAGTTACAATTTAATGTTCCAAAATTTGAATTACTTTTATCTGGTGATACAGGCATTCGATATAAAATTACAAAACCAATAAAATGTAAATATATCATACATGAACATAAAACTATTAAAAAAGGTATGCATGCTCATTATGATTTAAGAATAGAAAATATCCCTAATGATAAAAAATTTTTATCATGGGTTGTAACTAAAAATTTACCCGAAAAACCAGGTACTAAGCATTTAGCAATATTTAGTGAACCACATGATCCTAAATGGTATGATGATTACGATGATGTTAAAATACCAGAAGGTCAGTATGGAGCTGGTGAAGTAAAGGCTTATTCAAAGGGTGAAATTATTAAATGGTCATCTGATAAATATAATATAGTATTTACAATAATAAATGACGAAAAGAAAAAGTTAAAACGTGGCGATACATTTGTATTACATAGAATTAAGTATCAGCAGTGGGTTATATTTAAAGTTAGAGATGATAAAAAATATACCGATAAGATGGATAAATATGAATAATTATATTGGAGGTAACTTCTAAATGAGTATTAATTGGGCTAATTTACAAGAAAGGGGTGTAGATCCACGAGCCGCATATCTTAGTAAAAAAATTAATAATATATTATTTGGTATTACTAAAGGTGATAATATATTAATAGATGGTTTAGCTATAGAAAAAGTAAATGATAATGTTATTAAAGTTTATCCAGGAAGCTGTATCGTAGATAAAACGTTAGTTAGATTTACAGATGAAATTGTTATTAATCTTACAACTGATATTGAAACAGAATTTAATATAAATATATCTTATATGTTAGTGGTTAAATATAAGTATACAATTCAGGAACCAGCACCATTTGCTACTATTGATGTTGTAATTCCAGATAATTTTGATAATGAAACAATGTTACATATTGGATTCGTTAGAAAAGATGGTAGTATTTTAAAACTTTCTAATACAATTGAAGTAAATGAATTTGAAAGATATTCTACAATTACAAAATCATTTTTAAATAAATATATTGGTATAGAAGAAAATAGTAGAGAAATATTTATAAGTAATACTGGTGATGATCAAAATGGTAATGGTACATCAGCCAATCCTTACGCTACAATTCAAAGGGCTATTAATGATATCAAACTTATTATCGATATGGGAGTAACTATAACCCTAAGAGTAATTGATGGTAGCTATACAGTCGATGGTACCGCTATAGTATTAAATAGATTTATGGGTAGTGGAAATATTGAACTTAGATGTAATGGAACTGTTCCAGCATCGGCAGGTATTTCGCAACCAGTAGTATTATCATTTAATAGTTCAATTCAAACTCCTATACAATTATATGGTGTTAAATGTAACTTTATAATGCAGGGTATTAGAGTAATCTCAACTAATAATCAGAATGTTTCTAAAGCTATAATAAGATGTGTAGATTCATCTGACATAGTATTACGATATAACTCATACCACTCAGCTGGTTCTACAAATAATGAATCTGCATGTATTCAATCATATAATAGTAGAATATATTCATTTAGGAATAGAGTATCTGGAAATGTAGGAGCTGCAGTACAATGTTCTTTAAATGGTCAAATTCATTGTAGAGATATATCAAGAGATACCGGTCAGACTAATACTAGATATACTTTTTGGGCAGATACTGGAGCTAAGATTACATATAATGGAACTACATATAATGGAACTACATCGATGGCATATCTTGGTGATGGTGCCTCAATATTTTCTGATACAACCGAAATTGTAGGAACCGATGGGAAGACATTTAAAGATGTTAATAATAATAATTTATTGAAAATTGAATCTAATTTATTAACTGCAAGTAAACATTTAACATTACCAGCAAATCCAGGAGCATCAAATGCTGTCAGAAAAGATTATGTTGATGGACAAGTTGGTACAAAAGTAAGTAAAGCTGGTGATACTATGACTGGCCACTTAACATTACCAGCAAATCCAGGAGCATCAAATGCTGTTAGAAGAGACTATGTTGATACACATGCTGATAGTAATAATGCTCATGGGGCAACCCAATTAGCAACCCCTAATAGAATAATATTAAGAGATGGTTCTGGTAGAGCGAGAATTGCAGATCCAATATATGGTAATCAAATAGCTAGTAAACA
>Ga0172382_10011583_pt1 | contig 11633 bp, 8 predicted proteins | sample Leawel138RmetaG_FD_122245 | JGI IMG/M metagenome (GOLD analysis project Ga0172382, IMG submission 122245) | Leachate microbial communities from a municipal landfill in Southern Ontario, Canada - Leachate well 138R metaG | ecosystem: Engineered > Solid waste > Landfill > Unclassified | place...
AAAGCGTATATACCGTTCGACTTGCATGCCTAAACCACGCCGCCAGCGTTCGTCCTGAGCCAGGATCAAACTCTCCATCATAATTATTCAATTATGTAGAACTGACAAGAGCTTCGTATTCACTTTTTCTCTATGACACTCTATAAACTTTTTAAAAGAACTGTGTTTCCAAACCCAGCATTGCTGAGCAGGTTCAGCCATCTTTCTAATATCGCTTTTTCTGTCAATACAAATCTTTCAACTTTTTCTTGGACAGTGAACAAAAGATATCTCTAAATTACTTTATAACACAGCGATATAAATCTGAAAATATTTTTAATATTGTTTAAATAAACTGATTAATCAGCTCTGCCGAGACGAATTCCAACCGGCCGATGGTCGCTGATGAGACTATTATAACTGCTATATCCGCCCAAAACATTCTCCACGAGAATCACCCGACAGACCTTCCCCGCCGCATCAAAATCGTCAAAGAGCTCATTGGTGATGAGGATATGATCGATGATGCTATTATAGGTGGGATAGGATACTGTATTATAGGTAGGATGCAGCGCAATCGGCATAGTTGCAAAGAGATAGTCATCCGGCTTATCGAGGAAAGGCAGAAATACATTTGTCGTGCGCGGCTCTTGAATTTGGTCGTTAAGATCACCGAGCATGATCACCCGCTGATCCGGCAGATAAGTGCTGATATATTCTTCCAACAAAGCAGAAGCCTCCCTGCGGCGCATCTCCTCATCCCAATCATCGCTCTCATCGACATAGTTATCCCCCAAAGCCTTAAAGTGGTTATTGATCAAGAAATAGTCCTGATTCTCATAGCCGATCTTCAGTACATAAGGCGGCCTCGGAAAGGGTCTGCCCATCCCCGTATAGATCATATATTCATTTTTGAACTCAACTTTCGTGCTGTCATATAGATAGCCCAGACACCAGCCCGTGCCATAGTTATAGACCAAAGCTTCATAATCCGGCAGATAGCTCGCCAATTCATAGAGTCTTGCCGGCTCCATAATCTCCTGCACTGCAAAGACCTCCACCTCCATCTGCGGGATGATATCCACCAAAAGCGAGATGGTGTTGGTCGTAAGCGGAAACTCACGCAGATTCCAAGTGACGATATCCAGAGTCTGATCCGTGCCGAAAAGCAACGGATTAGTCGGTATCTCAATCTCCGGCGGAGTGATCTTTTGATTTTCCCCACAGGAAGCAAAGACCAGCGCAAAGAGCAGGATTAAAGCTGCAAAACTATATTTCTTTTTCATCTAAAAACCCATACCCACAAAGAGCCACAGCCCGCCCCGCTTAGAGGAAATCCCCAAGGCAAAAGAGGGCAAACAACACAGATTATTCATAGTCTAAAACTCAAATGAAAAAGCCCGCAGCCACATCGACCACGGGCTTCTCCAACACGATTTTTAAGTTTATTTCATAAGCAACATTTTGCGGGAATAGCTCACGCCATCGCTCTTGATTTGATAGAGATACAAGCCCGACGCCACCGCAGAGCCGAGATTATCCTTACCATCCCAAACGAAGCTATTTTGCCCCTTTGCGACGGCTCCCTTATGCAGGCTTCTCACGAGCTGACCTTTCATGTTATAAATACTCAGTTCAGCCTCTGTATTTGCCTTACTTTCGAAGGAGATAGTGGTCTCAGGATTGAAGGGATTAGGATAGTTATAGAGCTTTGCAATCATGGCTTCATTGACCAGGTCTTGCGTGCTCACATAGCTATCCGGCGCAGTGGTTGTAAAGCGAATTGCCAAGCCCGGTGCCAACGGCGAAGCAGTTGCAGGATAGATGTTTCCATAGGTGTAGGTAAGTCCCATGAGATGCGTGGTATCCATCAGCCCCACGGTTGCATAGTTCCCCGTGATTGAGGGGTTATCCACCGTGTGATATTGCACCACGATATCGCCATCACCTCCAAGCTTGGGATAGAGCATGAACTGGAACTTCTCCAAGGAAGCATTTTCGCCCGCATCGATGGTATATTGATTATAGGCATCGTTCCACTGCACGATAAAGCGACCATTTGCCGCATCGTGCCAATAGAGCACTCTCATATCGTCAAAGAGCGCTTCACCAGAATCGTTATAGCCAATTTTCATCCCCTTGAGATCGTCCCAATATGGCGCGATGAGTGCCTGAGGACCCAGCGCAGCAGGGATATAGTGATTGTTAAAATAGCTGTCATTGGTATGCACGAAAGACGCCCAACCATTTGAACTGATTGTAATTGCATCATAATCGACGCCATAGAATCCAAAAGTGAAAGGCAAGGGCACACGCAAGACACCATCGTCCATGATCTCCCAGACTTCGCCTTCACCGCCCAAGAGCGGATCGAGCTCAACCCAGTCATAGACGGGCGCCATCTCAAAATCCACATCGCCGTTATCATAGGCAAAATAGCCATATTCACAAGGTCCCGTGGGATCGCTCAGCCCCGGAGTTCCCGCCGTGAGCGCATAGTTTGCTGTGTAGGAATATCCCTCATCACTGCTAAAAACAAAGCGCATCGGCAAGCTTCTGCCGTTATAGATATCAGCCATAGTGGTGATCGAGGCATTGAAGCTAAAGCTTTCACCCGCAGCGATATCACCCAGCTCGATGACCTGAGCATCCGCAAGCGCAGCATCACTCTTGCTGAAAGCCGTCACCTTCGCACCGCTCAGCCCGGATGTGCCGAAATTCATTCCCGTGAGCGTAATCTCTGAAGTGCCGCCCAGAGCGATGATCCCCTCATAATCCACGATCATGAAAGTTGCCCCGCCCACCTCGATGCCGAAGCGATATTCATAGGCAGGATTTTGGGTGACGAGCCTGAGATTAATGGTCTCACCGGGGCGCAGATTCGGCTCTCCCGTGAGCGCAAAACTCAAAGTATGTTCAGCACCCGCCGCCAGATCAAAAGCAGCCGGATTCAGTGCTTCACACTGGATTCTTTCGTGCTGAACAAGCTCCGCCGTCACCCCGCTGAACGCACTCTCCGTGAAGTTTTTCAGCGTGATAGCGATCTGGACAGTCTCGCCCGCTTCGAGCTGAGTTTCAAAGGCAGTATTTGCCGAAACCCCGATCTGCGCATCCGCATTAGGGATGAGAGTCTTGCTCAGTGGCACATAGTTTTCTTTGGAAACGGTGAGCCTGAGCGGGGACTGGATGGAGGTATCCACCGGCAAGTTTGCCTCGCCATTTTTGATGAAAGCATAGCTGAAATCCACATTGTTTTTGGTGCCCGAAACCATGCCACCCTCGAGATGAGGCGCACGGATGCGGATATGCGATTGTGAATGCGAGAAGTTCAAGCCTTCCGCAATCACACTTTCTTCGATTCTATCCGGCACCAGCACCCACATATTGAGCGAAGGATCGGAAAGCAGATTATAGACGTGGAAATAGAAGGGCACATATTGATCCATCCCGATTTCTTGAGGGAAGTTCTTATAGAGCTCGATCTTACCCATGAGCACGGAAGTGCCGAAAGTGCGCACTCCGAGATCGAAGATACTGCGGAAAGCACCGCTGGAGATGGAGTTATTCAGTCGCGTTTTGGTGTGCAAATCCGAGGGACCCACAAAGGCCACACATCCGCCCGGGTTTGCACTCGTTCCGCGCCGCATCCAGTTTTCACCGAAGCAGGGGTTCACGTTTGCATTATCAAAGTCGCCCGTATTACAGACGATGGAAAACACGATGGGCATCATCGCCCCGTTATTTGTTTCATTCACGTTTTCATTATGGAAATAGGGATAGTGCCAGCCGTTGGCATCGCCCCAACCGCGATAGCTGATGAACTGCACGCCGTTATTGATGGATTGCGTGATCTGCGAAGTTCCCGGGAACTGACCGGGATAGTAAACCGTATCCACCTGCGCATAGCCATAATCGAGGAGCTTTGTGCGCAGCCATCTACTCATCCACACAGGAGTGGTAGGGCGAAGCGAACCTTCCGCATAGTTGCCTGCAACCATGAGAGCACGCTTCATCCAAGCGGTATTAACCATATATGGATTGCGTTCATAGCCCACGCTTTTGCTGAGCATATTTGCCACCTGCATGATCTCGGCAAAGGAAAATCTTCCCACGAGCATCTCAGGAAAATAGTCATCCCCTTCGATGAGCACATAGGTCTGATCATCCGCATCCATTTCGTTATATTCCGGCGAAGGATAGCGGAAAGTGGGGATGGAGAAATTGCCCACGGTATCGCCCATGAGCAGCAGATAGTCGGGACGGTGTTCGAGATAATAGTTTCTAATCGTCTGCCTGATTTCGTTTGCAGAGCTGCCGGCATCGACTTTATTGATCACCTCGACATCGAAGCCCAAGGAGCGTTTCCAGTGGATGAATTCAGCCTGATAGTTCGTCAAATTCGCATGCGAGATGATGAGCATCTTCGGACGTGCCAAGGGCAGGCTGCTAAGATATGAGCCATCCCAGTTATCGGCAAGCTCCTTATATGCAGGCGCAAAAGCCGGCGAGATACTCTCGGGCAGAGTGATTGCCCCGCTTCCGCGGATCTGCACATCGAGATCAGACAGAGTCAAAATCTCGTCCGCTGTTTCCACTTGTGTGAGAATCTTGAGGCTAACCCCGCGCATCTCGCGGAAGGTGAAAGGGCTCACCAATTCGAGAGCGGATTCACGCAACTCGGAGCGAGTAGTCAGATATTCGCCTTCGCGATTAAACACGCGCCAAGTCATATAATTTATTTCGAGTTCGGCTTCCTGATACGGGAAAGCCAAGGTGCGCAGCATGAGCGGAGTCTCGGGAAACTCTTCATCTCCCGGCTCTCTGAGCTCAGCGCTGAAAGGCATCTCGCGAACTGCTCTCAACGAGAGCCCCACGCCGAAGCCATTATCTTGATAGTGTTCAAGCGGTGCTGCACTAAGAAGCGCAAGGCACAGCATAGACATTATTATTATTAGTTTCTTCATTAATTCCTCCCAATACAAAAATTCAACAGTGCAAATTTCATTCCGATATCCATATTTATCCTCATAAGAAAAAAGTCAATCTATTTAGTTCAAGAAATACCAACGCAGTCCCGCATGCACTGAAAAAGGCAGGGGCACAAGGCCATGAAAGCTCGTGGACTGCAAGTTCTTTGCCTCCACCATAATCTCAAAATTGCGGCTGATATCAAGATTCAACCACAGATCCATAATGCTGGAAGAATCGAGATAATAATGGTCCACATTCTCTAAATGATAGCCCGAAAAAGTAGCCAGATTTGTCCCTAAGGACAGCGCATTATCGTGCCCGAGATGCCATTTGAGCCCCGCACTCAGCCCAAAGCGATAGTCCGGGTAATACATACTGAAATTGCCATATTTGGCATAATGATCCCAAGCAAAATTTACCAAAGGCTCCCAATTCCCGAACCTCTTGCCAAGGCGAACACGTGCATCCAACAGCGTGACACCGATCTTATGCTCACCGGCAGACGAGCCATAACTAATCCATTCCGTACCGCCAACCCCGCCTGCCCCAAGGCTGGCAGAAATTGCCTCATCGTCATAATCGAGATAGAAACGTCGCGTATTTTTGCGGATAAAGTCGATTGCATAGAACCCTTCATCATTCACGGGATGCGTGATCACCCTAATCGGATATTCCGCGCGTCTAAAGATGTCGTTTTTGACACCGAGCTTGAAGCGCCACAGCGGCTTATTGAAATCAAAAACCAAGTTACTGATGCTTTGATCATCATTACCATATCGCTTTATGCTCGCATCGAAATAGACAAAATTATCCCAACTGAGATTGAGCTCATAGAGGTTTCTAAAATCCGGACTCGTTTCGTCAAAAGGCGCAATATAATTCCGCTGTAGATCCCGATATTCATAGCGTACGCCGATCTTGCCAAAAGGATATTCATAGCCACTACCCAAAGCAATCGCAAAGAGATCAGTCTGCCTTTTGACATCAGTATTCTTTGGCGTGACCACATCTTTTGCCTGGATAAACTCCATGTTACCAAAGGGAAAGTTAAATTCTATATGGTCATAGCTGAGGCGGTTTTCGAAGCGCGGGAGAACTTGCAGATGCCAATAATATGTCTTGAGCTGCAACTTACTTAATTCCCGTTTATAATTGCCGTGCTCATAGCGCAGCTCACCAAAATCAAATTGATAGCCCAGTGCGAGCCTCAGCGCATCGCCACTGCCGTCTCTTTCCAGCCACTCCCCATTTTGCAACTGATAATCCACCATGATGCTAAGCGGCTCGTGTCCAAAGAGCGTGCCCTTTTTGATTCCGAAAGCGATGAGCTTGTTATCCCCCTCACCGATGCTGCCATTGAGATAGGAGAGGCTGACGGGATTGTTATAGCTCGGCGTGATGAAACTCAGGTATGGCGCGTCCTCAGCGAGGGTGTGGAAATATGAAAGATTGGCAAAATTAACGTAGCGTGAACTCATCCCCGCAGGCAGGATTATCCTCCCCAACCTAAAGGCCGGAAGGTCTTTCTCAAAACCGAAATAGTTGCCGTGGGCGCTGTATAAGGAAGCGAAAGAAGGATTGTGCAGGCGAGTATTGAGACCTATGCGCTGCGCTTTTTCGGATTGTATGTAGTTGTAGATTTGGTCTTTGTCGATGTTTTCGAACCATTCTTTTCGGTTGAAGGGTTCGGGGGCGGGGGGCTCGTGCTCTTCGGCCTCGGGGGCTTCGAATTCATCGAGTTCGTCTAATTCGGAAGTAGATTCAGTAGGCGGCAACGAGGGCGTTACCGCACCGGTTTCATCAGAGGGCGGCAACGGGGGCGTTACCGCACCGGTTTCATCAGAGGGCGGCAACGAGGGCGTTACCGCACCGGTTTCGTCAGAGGACGGCAACGAGGGCGTTACCGCACCAAGTTCCTCAGAGGGCGGCAACGGGGGCGTTACCGCACCAAGGTCTGCAGGGATTGCCGCAACAGTGGGGGCTTGCGCGGCAAGAAAAGCAAAAAGACAAAGAGTAAGCAGGGTCAAAGCCAGTCGTTTTCTATGTACCATTTATAGGTTTCCTCGAGCTTCTGCTCAATTTCGTCCGCGGGATCCCATCCCAAAAGCTGTTTTGCCTTCGTGCAATCCGCCACCCAACCCTCAGCCATGATCTCGTTATATTTCTCCAAATTCACCGCAGAGGGCATGTGCCGAATCCGTCCAATGACATCGCTCACGCCAAAGACGCCATGCGCCAAGATCGGGGGCACTTTCAGATTTTTCGGCTCTTTTTTGCCGATGGCTTGCGCTATCATGCGCGCAATTTCCGCCTGAGTATAGACTCGGCAATCCGTTGCATAAAAGCTTTCACCATTCACATTAGAATTGGTGATCACGTGCATGATGAAATCCGCCAATTGCTCGCTATAGATCATATTGATGGGCTTGTCCTCGCTCCCCACCTGAAAGCTGAAACCCAGCTTGGAAAGGCGAAAGAGACTAAGAAAATCAACATCACCGGGACCATATACGGGACAGGGGCGGATGATATTAAAAGGTTTTTTACATTGATTGCGGATGAGTCTTTCGGCAAGCGCTTTGCTCTTTCCATAGATGCTGAGGGGATTCATCTCGGCGGATTCCACCGCGGGAGACTCGGCAGAAGCCGGACCGCTCACCGCCTGAGTGCTCATATAGATGAGGCGCATGGGATTTTCTTGCAGATTCACCGCCTCCACGATGCGCCGCGTGAGCCCCACATTCACGTTTAACATCTCGGTGAAAGAAATGGTCTTGGTCTTGCCTGCATTATGGATGAGCACATCGCAACCCTTGATTGCTTGAGCAATGCTTTTGGGATCCTCATAATTGATTATGCGGCAATCTATGCCTTGGCAATTGAAAGGTTTGCGCACCAAAGCCCGGGGTTCGAAACCCCGCTCTTTCATTTTCCTTAGTAGGGTCTTGCCAACAAATCCGTTGGCTCCGGTTATCGCTACTTTCATTTTTCCCCGTTTTTTGTGCTTATAAAAAAAATGGTGGGCGTTGACGGACTTGAACCGCCGACATCTTGCTTGTAAGGCAAGCGCTCTTCCAACTGAGCTAAACGCCCACTTTCGTGGTAAACTCTGGTCGGGGTGAGAGGATTCGAACCTCCGACACCTGGTTCCCAAAACCAGTGCGCTAACCGGGCTGCGCTACACCCCGCAGAATTATGCGCATAAAAATTTATCTGCCGCTTTGTGTCAAGAAATATGTTTGACAAAGGCGGACTCTTCACGGCGTGATGAAGCTCGGCAAAGTGCTGAATTGCCCTATTTTATCCTGTGTAAGACCACATGGATTTTGTCGTCCGTGACGGTCAAAACCCGACGCTGGGTGCCATAGCCAGACTTCTCAAAACGCAATTCAATCTGCGCAATGCCGTCCGAAAATACCACGGGAAGCTCAAGCGGGGTCGTGCCTAAATAGTTCTGATTTCCATATACCGATGCACCGACAGGATCGGAACTGACCTTCACGACGCGGCTTTTCTCGCCACCATAAGTCAAAGGCTGGAGATGGACGAAGATGTCTTTCACATCCTCTTTTGCCTGGGCAACCGTCTTGTATTGCGGATAGACCACAAAGGAGCTCTCCACGCTCTCAAAACCCGTCTTGTCCACGCGGATATAATGGCGAATCGGCTGTCCCGTATCGTTCCAACTCCACCATGTCTTTGTCGGCGAAAGTCCCAAATATTCACCATCGGCGATATAGGTGACATGCGCACCCTCCGGATCGGTGACCACACGATATGCCGCATAGCGCGTGGTCGAACACGCACCAAGCAAAACCATTAACATCAATAAAAATAACAGTCTTTTCATTTTCTATCTCCTATCTCGGCGAATTTATCATCTTCGCGAGCTTCTCTGTCTTCTTTAAATAATATCTCATTTGCACAAAAAACCTGCAACAATCTTTCCTGAGACATAAGGCAAAAAAATAAGCCCCCGCCATTTTTCAGGCAGGGGCTTTTGAGCTTGGGGTTTAGACCGGATTAGGATCAGATCAGAGGCTTGATCAGGAATCTGTCCAAGACCAATCCCAGGATGATGCTGATTAGCATTTCGAACAGAGCTTGTTCAGTTTCCTCGTTGAGGAGCGGGATGTTGATCAGCTTATTCACTTTCGTGGCGAGGTCTTTGATTAGTTCATCTTTAGTCATGTTGTCCTCCTTTGACCTTACATGCTTGCGGTCAGGGCTTCATATCCGCTGACGGTTTTCAGATAACTCTTCGTGATCGCTCCCTTCACTGTCGTGATGTCGGGATAGAGATCAAGCAAATCGCCCAAGACAAGACTGTCTAAGCTGATGTTATCTGCGTGATGCTTTTGAAAGGTGTACATCATTTGAACGAAAAGGGCGTAGCTGCTGGGCGCGAGTTTGTCCTTTGCCACATGCCTGCTGGCATAAAGATGGCTGTAGGTTCTGAGGTCTTCTTTGTACTCTGCACTGCACTCTCTATAGAGCTTGGCAAGGTTGCTTCCGATCGAAGCCATTTCATCGTTCTGTTCTGTGTTGCGAGGCTTGACATAGCGACGTGCGATGCAAACCTGTCCGTTTTTGAAGCTGGAATAGGTCAACCCGTCAATGGTTCCACTGTAGGTCATGATTCCGTACTTAAATGTTGTTTTCATTTTGTGTCTCCTGTATTAGTTTTTTTTGTTGTTGGCTTTGCGCATTGCCTTCTAATCTCTATAGGGGACCAAAATCGAAAAATGGTGACAAAACAGAGAACTAATTTTTTGGTCAGTCGCGTAAATGATTGAAATTTGAAGCCTGAAAAAATCTTAAAATAAATATTAAGCATAACCATGTTATGTAAACCTGTCGCGATTATAATAACTTAGCTATACCTTGTCTATCTATTTGCTTGATTTATTGGACGATAGAAAGCGGATTGAACGGATCGAACGGATTTACATGGATTTAAGCCATAGTAACGCTGACTTCAGTCCTCTCTAACTCCCCATGTGCGAAGCACATACCTCTCTCACCCGTAGTGCTGACTTCAGCCGGCTTCAATCAACATGCGCAGCGCATCCCTTCCCTCCGGTCGGGTAACGCCCTCGTTGCCCATGAACCCACAAAAAACGTGCGCAGCACACCCAATCAAACATGAGCGCAAGCGCATCCCTTCTTTGGGCAGCCGACATCTTGTTGGCTAAGAAAACGCAGTTTTCTATCAAAAAAGCCACACACAAAAAATGCCCGGAACCCAAATAGAATCCCGGGCATCACAACTAATCTGAAGTTAATATAGCAATAAACAAGATCGCACCAAGAGCCCCAGCCACACTATAACCCGCAATTCGTAACTTATTCTTGCGAACAGACACATACTCATGAGAAGTTTGCATCTCATCACATGATTTATATAACTGATATCCTGATGGAGTAAACTTATATCCTAAGCTCTCTAATCCTTTCGCTTCCTTAGTATTAAATGTATCAAAAACAGAGCCATCTAAGGTATCGCAATATAATATTCTGTTTGTGGAGGGCGATTCTACTCGAACATTCATGATTACCCTCGCTTCTCTGATCGTTTTTGACTTCGAATCGGGGGAGTCATCGGGACGATATGCCACGCCAATCTCTTTGATTCTATAATTGATTGATTTATTGGCAGGAAGCACCTCAAAGCCATCAGCCTTTTCGATCATATATGAAAAACCTATGCTCTCATTGTCCTTAATGGACACATCACTTTTGTTCAATTTCCCGGAATCTATTAGGTTTTTATAAACCACGTTATGATCTCGCTCCATGACTGCATATCCGGCACTCAACAAGTCATGAATAAATATGTCTTCAACTAATGCATTGACATGACCATCTTCCGAATGCACTGACTCTATGCTGGAAATAGTCACAACGTCACCATCATTAATCACAGACGATAATCGATTTGATAGCTTGATCTCTTTTACTGCTCTTTCAATGGCAGAATATGCAGAATCTCCATATTTCAAAACTCTGTGTTCTTTCTTATTAACCGAACAAGCACTGATCAAAACCATTAATACACAAATAATTATCATTCCCTTTTTCATCATTCTCTCCTTTGTTTTTTAGGGAAATCTGGTCCCAACTATTCAAACCTCTGGCGGTCACAAATTGTTGTCTTTTTGACCACCCTCATAAACATATTATCTTTAGTGACTTAAGGGGCAAATATCCGACAATTGCCATCAATTTGACAAAACACCTGCCTGCCTGTGAACCTACTGATAATCAATTAAATATCCTGTCAAGCTTTTCGATCTATTGTCTTAGTAGCGACCAAACAAAAAAAGACCCCCCAGATCGGAATCCAAGGGGCCATTTGATGGTAAAACCTTATTAACAGCTTGACACCAAACAAGATGATTAATTAAAAGGTTTATGGTGACATAATATGAAAAGCGTTTTAGAAGTCAAGTAAAATGTTTTAGAATTTCAAATTAACCGATGTACCGCACAATTCCAACCCCAAAAAATCCCTTCCGCAAACAGGAGAAAAAACATTTTTTTGAATAAATCTCATTAACCAGGCATTCCCACAAAAAACCGAGAGCATCACATCGTAACATACGACATTATTGATATATATGATGTATAAATGTCAAGTGGATGTATTTTCCCATATAGCCGAAATGCTGCCCATTCTTGCG
>Ga0172382_10011586_pt1 | contig 11630 bp, 14 predicted proteins | sample Leawel138RmetaG_FD_122245 | JGI IMG/M metagenome (GOLD analysis project Ga0172382, IMG submission 122245) | Leachate microbial communities from a municipal landfill in Southern Ontario, Canada - Leachate well 138R metaG | ecosystem: Engineered > Solid waste > Landfill > Unclassified | place...
CGTAAAGGGTAAAATGATCCGTCCGTATTGCGACTGTTTAAAGTCACCGCGCAGCAAATCAGCAATCGACCACAAGAACGAAGCCGTTTGAGAATGATTTTCCATGTTCACGCCACTACCCCTGAATAACACAGCAAATCCAAGAGCTTATCCTAATACGGATTTAGGGTCAGCTTAAACAAGGGACGAGCAGCGTCTTAGACTACCAAAAGCAGGGGTTGGAATGTGTTGTGGGTGATAACAAAAGATGCCATTTGCGCAGTGGCGTTTGCTGATATAGCTGAATAGTCAACATCAACAATATGCTGCAGAAGGCATGAGCAGTGAGGAATTGGCAGGTGTTGAAGAAGATCCGATGAGTGCAAAAGCACTATGCTGTAACTTACTGAAACACTACCCTGATATATGGCTAGTGTTAGCCCGCTCTAAAACCAAAAAAGCCCCGCATTTCTGCGAGGCTTTGTTTGTTTGGTGCCGGCACCAAGAGTCGAACTCGGGACCTACTGATTACAAGTCGCTAGATGTTACCCTGAGGCCAGTAAAGTCTAGGCTAGTATTGCCGAGGGTACAATAGGGTTAACTAGTTGTTTATGCTTGGTTTTCACGAGTTTTCCCGAGATCGCAAAAACTGGGCACTGTACCGCTACTGTACCTTTCTGCTGTACCTATTTTGTACCTTTTGAGGGAGTGAAAGGCTTTCGGGGCATCGGCATTTCTGCTGCGCCTAGCCCCCCCAGAGCCTTTTGCGGCTCTGCTGATCAAGAGTTTCCTATATGCGTCCCTAGCCATCAACGTGGTTCGCCCAGACGCCTTAATTCGCGTACGACTGACCGCATTCGGCCAAAAGCGGTCATCCAGTGCCTACGAAACTAGGGGCGATTCAGGGATAGAAAGCGGAAACTCTGCAACTGTTACCTTAACTGTTGCCTGACCACGCATCTCAGCTACGAACGTATTTGCTGATCAAGGGGCCACAGCTCTTGTGACTAGCCAGTAGCTGACCGTCAGCCAGCAGGCTGTTCCTTGGGTCTCACCACTCAGGTGCTGTTCCAGTTGCGTGCCGCGCAGACTGAAAAGACCGTTCCAGAGCTGCCCGGCATGGCTGAGCAACTATTTCACTTCCAGATTGGCCTGTTTTTCGATGCGGCCGTCGGCGTGCTGCACATACAAACCCTGCTTCCCGCCAACTCATAGGCTGCCCTGCGCCTACTTGGCGCTGGTATCCAACGCCTAGGCCTAGGCAGAAGCTATTTGCAAAAACGGCACTTCGATTGCGGGCAAATCCAGCGACTTTCATGGGCCAGCAAAACCGCAGTAATACCGACGATCCACATGGGAAGGCCGAGCAGGACGCCCGACAAGAGGTGAAACTGACGTGCACACTTTACTAAACAGCCCGGGAGCAGCGAGTCAAGCGGCCACCGGGGTACCCAACTTACCAATAGCCTTACTCGGCCCTCTGCTCGGCAGGCTGGGCTGAAAAAACGGCCATTTGATCCTATGCCTCGCCGCCCACGCGGGCTATAACGGCCTGACGCTCATGCTGGTAACGCTTGATTGCCCCGTGGGATTGGCTAGTAGATGCTGGATAAAGTGTGGCACTTGCACCCCGAAAGTCGTGCGCCAAACCAGCATCAACTTCTTGCTCAGACCTGCCCCCGCCAGAGGAATCGCACACAGCGCCCCCGCCTTTACTTCTTGCGTCACGGTGGACGCAAGCACCAGCGAGATCCCCAATCCGGCTCTCACTGCCTGCTTGACAGCTTCAGTGCTACCCAATTGCATGGATACGCGGGGGACCTGATCTAGACGTCCAAAAAAATCGGTCAACAGACGCCCTGTGCCTGTTCCGGACTCCCCGCCAATCAGGGCCATGCCGGCAAGATGTGCGGATGTAATCTCTGGCAAACACGCAAACGGATGATCCGTTGGAACGATTACTACCAGCGGCTCATTGCGCCACGGGCGAGACTCGAAACCATCTTGGGGCTGCCACCACTCCAATATTGCCATGTCGATCTCGGCTTGACTCAGCTTTTGCGCGATAGTCGGATTGTTGTTGATTACCAGATCGATAGCAGTACCACGTTGCTCAGCGAGAAAGGAGCGAACGTGCGGCTGCAACAAATAGATGCCGATATTGGAGCTGGCACCCACTCGCCACTGTTCGCCACGCACCGCCGCCATCGCACGCTCGTTCAAATCCAGCATGCTCACGGCAACAGGCATCAGCCGTTCGGCTGCGGCGGTGGGGTGACAGCCGCCGCGGCCGCGCTGCACCAATGCGATGCCCAATTGCTCCTCAAGCTTCTGGATATGCTGGCTGACCGTCGGCTGAGCCAACCCCAGGCTTTCCGCCGCCGCTTTGAAGCTGCCGTGCTGAAACAGTGTAACCAGCGTATTGATCCAGGTGAGATTCAGCATCTATCCGCCCCGCGCTGGCGTGGCTGGTTGACTGCATCCAGCGGCTGCCCACCGTGCAACACCTGCAGAATATTCTCTGCAGCGCGACGCTCTATCGCCAAGCGCACGCGACTGACTGCTGACCCTATATGGGCGCTGAATAACGTATTGGGATGGGCCAGCAGGTCCGGCGCAATACAGCGCGGCCGCTGCTCCAGGGCCCAGTCTTCCATCTCGAATACATCCGCGGCATAACCGGCCAGTCGCCCGGTTTGCAACGTCTTCAATACAGCGCTCTCATCAACCACCGAGCCCCTGCACGGATTGATCAGAAAAGCACCCGGCTTCAGCTGCGCCAGCCGCTTGGCGTTCAGCGTGTGCAAAGTTTCAGGGGTCAACGCCAGTGCCAGAACGACTACATCGGACTCGGCGAGCAAGGCATCAAGAGAACAGTAAGTCAGTTCCAGCTCAGATTCATGCATTTCCTCCAGCGGCTGCAATTCACTATAGCGAATCTGCGCGCCCCAGCCCTTGAAGCGCTGGGCCACCGCTATACCAATAGCGCCCATGCCAATGATGCCGAGCTTGGTGCCTTCAATGCCCATCCCGTAAAACTGCGGCCGCCAGCCCTGGAACTGCCCCGTGCGCACATAGGCGTCAGCGGCCCTGACCTGACGTAACAAGCCAATCGTCAGTCCCACGGTCAATTCAGCAGTCGGCACTGTCAGCAGGTCCGGCACAAAGGTCAACCACACACCGCGCTCGGTGCATGCCTGGGTGTCGAAATTATCGAAGCCCTTGAGCGCCGCCCCGATCACCTGCAGATGCGGGCAGGCATCGAGAAAGTCAGCGCCGACGCGGTCCGGCATGAATGCCATCATCGCCTGAGCATCGCTGACCCGGCGCAGGACTTCCTCCGGCGGCAGCGTGTTATCGCTTTGATTGGTAATCAGCTGGCAATGTGGCGCCAGCATGTCGAGGACTTCCTGGTGTACACGATGCGTTATGACTAAACGTGGTTTCATAAAGAGCTCTTATTTGAATGCTTGACGCAGACGGCCACTGAGGGCGTCAACTAGGGTGACCATCAACAGTATGACCAACAGAATGGCGAACACTTCCTGGTACTGCATGATGCGCAGCGAGCCCATGAGCTCGAAGCCGATACCGCCCGCCCCAACCATGCCCATGACCGTGGAGGCGCGGAAGTTGTATTCCCAGCGGTAGATGGATACGTCCGCGAACTGCGGCATCACCTGGGGCAGCACCGCGTGATAGAGCACCTGCAATGGCGAGGCTCCCGCCGCCCGGGCCGCCTCTACCGGGGCTTCATCTACATGCTCGATCGCTTCAGCAAAAAACTTGCCGACCATGCCGATCGAGTGCAGACCCAACGCCAGTACGCCCGGCAACGCGCCAAAACCGACGGCAGCCACAAAGATGATGCCCATGATCAGCTCTGGCACCGAGCGCAACGCGTTCAGCAGTACGCGTGCAACCTGGAATACCAATGGGTGCGGCGACGTATTGCGCGCAGCCAGGAAAGCCAGCGGTACCGAGAACAACACCGCTACAGCTGTTCCCGCGATACTCATCGCCAGGGTATCCACCAGCGGCAAGAACCAGTCGGTCGCGTTGCGAAAATCCGGCGGAAAGGATTCCCCGGCCAAGGTCATGATCGCCGGGATCCCTTCCGCAAGGGTACCGGCGTTGAGCAGCCCGACATACCAGGCAGCAATCAGCACGATACCCATCACCACCAGTAACTGCAGCAGGCGGCGCTTCCAACCCTTGCTGTATTGCTCAAGTACGCCCTGGTGCTGGTTGACTGGCTGAGGTATTGAGGCGCTGGGTTGCATATGCATGGTCACTCCTTACATGGTCGCAAAATCAAGTTTAAGGAGCTTGCCCATTTCGCGAATCACGTCATAGTCGGCATCTTCGATTGGCGCAAAGCCTTCCGCTTTGAAGTTGCCCAGCACTTCCTTGTCATCGAGACTGATAAAGGCATCGGCAATCCGCACCTTCAAATCAGCATCCAGATTCGAACGCATCGCCCACGGATACTGTGGAAACTCGCCGCTGTAACCCAGCACTCGGACCTTGCTTGGATCAATCAACCCGATCTCGGAGACGTGGTTGAAGATCACCTCTGACAGCCCACCGGCATCTGCATTGCCATTGGCCACGTTCACCGCGACAGCATCATGAGTGCCGACAAAATGCTGCTCATAATCCTCATCTGCGGTAAGGCCGGCTTCTACCAACACCGTCTTGGGAATCAAATGGCTGGAGGTGGAAGCACGATCTCCATAAGCCATTTTGCGTCCTTTCAGGTCGGTGTAGGACTCCACCCCAGACTCCACGTTGGCAATGATGACTGAGCGATATGTTGCCTTGCCGTCGATCACCATGGCCGCAAACGGCTCGATCTCGCTCTTGCTTTTAGCCAGCACGTAAGACAATGGGCCGAAGTAAGCTAGGTCAATGCGACCAAAGCGCATGGCTTCGATCATCGACGAGTAGTCAGTGGTGACAATCAGCTCGACTTGCTTGTCCAGCTTGGCTTCCAGATAGTTCTTTAACGGCTCATTACGCTTGATCAGTTCCGAAGCATTCTCATCCGGGAGTAAGGCCACTTTCAGCGTATCTGGATTGGCATCAGCGGCCGTCGCCGCCTGGGCTGCGCCAAAGGTCAAACCTGCAGCAAGAACAACAGTGTGAAACAGTTTCATGGTGAAATCTCCAGTTCAGTAACAGCATTGGAAGGTAATACGGAGGCGGCAGTCTCAGCCGGGTGGGGCCGGCGATGGCCATCATAGATACGCGCCAACTGCTTATCGTTGAGCTGCGCGGGGGTTGCGTCAAAAACGATGTGAGCGTTTGCCAGCCCGATAATCCGGTCAGCAAAACGTTGTGCGTACTCAAGCTGATGCAGTGAAACCACCGCGGTAATGCCATCTTCACTGCAAATCCGCTTGAGCAGTGAAAGCACCTTTTCCGAGGTAGCTGGGTCAAGACTCGCCACCGGTTCATCCGCCAGGATCATGCTCGGTTGCTGCGCCAGTGCCCGGGCTATACCCACGCGCTGTTGCTGGCCGCCGGACAACTGATCAACGCGCATCAGCGCTTTGTCAGCAAGTCCTACGCGTTCAAGACAATGCAGAGCCAGTTGCAGATCTTCACGTGGCAGCGGAAAGAAACTGCGCCAGGTGCTGTGATAGCCCAGCCGACCGGTCAACACGTTTTCCAACGCGCTATGCCGCAGAATCAACTGATGGTGCTGGAAAACCATGGCAGTCTTGCGCCGATGTTGGCGCAGATTAGCCGGCTCGGTCAGACGGCCAAACTCGCCGGACACCACCTGGCCGCTGGTGGGCTTGACAAGATGATTCAAGGTACGCAGCAAGGTCGACTTGCCGGCGCCGGACAGCCCCAGCAACACGGTAAATTCGCCCCGCCGAAAAGTTACCGAGGTGGCGCGCAGCGCCTCCACACCGCCGGGGTAGGTCACACCCAATTGTTCTACCGACAGCATCGTCGGTTGTGAAAGATCTGGCGCCATAAAATCACCTTTTGCAATAATGCGAGCCGCTGCATTGCGATTCACAATGCAACTCTAGGGTGATTTCATGACGCGGCTGTGACACGCGGATGACATTTCAATGATAACGCAGCTGCGTTCGCGTAAAAAAAGTGCACAAAGCCAACCGTCGAAAGCCAGTTCATTAAAATGGGGACAGATTTATTTAGGCTCTGTTCGTGTTTGTCGTTGGTTATCCCACCGCATGTCGAATCCACACCTTTGGGCTGATATTTTTGCCTGTGCGCTCCAGCAATCGCCGTCAGCCGAGGTAATTTGGCAGATATTGGGTGGCGACGCCGTTGAAGCGGTGCATCCACTGCTTCAAGCGTGAGTCGTAGTCGTTCACATGTTGGATATGAAAGACACGTTGCTTGACCCTAATGCCCTGCGCCAGGTTCAACGGTTCATTTGCAATGGCCTCGGCCTTGGCGGAGGCGCGATATACGCCCGCGGCATCGGTGCATAACACGGATGAATCGGCCCTAGTTTCTTAGTCACACCTGACTGCCCGTTTCTGGCACTTTTCAGCCGGTCGTGACAGGCCGCAGTCGGCCAGAAGCGGCTAGCCAGCATCTACAAAACCAGGGGCGATTCAGTATTCGCAGGGCACTCGCATAAAATCGCTTGGGATTTCGGCTGTATTTTCAAAAAAATCTGCAAAATTAAAAGCCTCCAGCTTATACGGCGCCACCAATACTGCTTCTTGGCTAGGCCCCAAAAAGACTACAGGCGCATGAGATGCAACGTTGCTGCAATTGTGTGAATAGTTGAAATCCAGTGCGTGAGCCATCAGATATATTTTCTCTGGCACCCTAGAGTCTGCAATTTGATCGTGTGACCAACTCCATCCATAGTAAAGAATGACGCCGGACACTAAGACAGAAAGCAGCGATGATAATGGCGCAAAATAATTAACTTTACCTTCTAGCTTTCCTTTCGCCCATCCTATGCCAATAAAAATATGCACAAACGACAACACCAATGCTGTGCCTAGAACGAACGGTACAACGAGCTTTAAGACCAGTAACCCGGTAGTAAGTAACGTTGTGATAGGGAATGCTGAAGCATCGACGTTGAATACGCCGTTAACATATCCCGCTGCTTTTCCTCGTGAGTACAACACGATCCCGGACAGAATTATTGAAGCCAGGAACTTGGTGCTCACGAAGCTAAGTAGCGATCGAAAAACAGCGGAGCGCTCAAGCGATGCACAGATGAAGATCGTGCAAAAAACAACGGCCCATACACGAAACGCCACAGTGTGCTCTCGTATCCATTCGATATCGCTGTCTGCGGAGCGAGTTACCGCAAGAATCACCCCGATAAATCCCACACAGCCAAGTGCCCAACTTATCTCATAGCTACGCTTGTCTTCTGAATACCCTTGCATGGAGAGCCATCCTGACAATTGCCGATGGATATCTCTGACATAGAACTTCAGGGTTTTCTGATGTCGCGTCAAATCCTGCTCGCCACCCCGTACCTCCTGGGCAATGGACTCAATATTCTGTTCGATTTTCGAAATCATTTCTGCGGCTTCTACTTAGATGGAAACGAAGGGGGTTACAGTTCTTATCTTAAGCCAGATATTTGAGCCGGCTGAATGAATCTCGTAAGTTTCCTAGACATCTCGGAGCGTCGGCTTCTGGCCCAGAGTGTGTTAAAACGTTTTTACCGCGCATGGAGCCCAACGCACGGCTGGAAATCGCGTTCCTATGCAAAATCCAGCTTTACTGGCCCGCAGATGAATTCCGGATTTCACGTAGTAGCGCAGACTTCATTTTTTAATGCGCGTTTTTACACACTCTGGGCCGAAAGCGGTCTCTAAAAGCGTGTCCACAGAAGTAGAAGCTGTTTACACAACAAGTTAAGCTTCAGTCTGTAGCATCGGACGCTGGAACACTGCGACACGCTCTTGAGCGTAGCTGTGGCGGACGCCGTGTCCCCTGGACCAGCGAAGGGCAGCCTTGGAGGCAGCACTAAATGATTTGCTCCAAGGCTATCCTCCGCCTAGGCGCCTGACCTACCACCAATGAACCTTCGGTGTACATCAATGTACCCAGCAGCTCATTTCAGGGGTTTCAGCACTCTAGGCATACCGTTGGCACCTGAGCTTAAAAAGCCTTTGCAGCTACTACTTAGGCACTCTAAAGTCTCCTCATCAACTGCAATCCCGTAGACAAAATTTCCCTGTCCAGCGGAAAGCACAAGTTTACCCTCTCGGACGTCAGCGCTAACCTCGCGGGAGCTTTTCAGGCTCCTCGAAACATGCCCATAGGTATCCACAGTCGCAGAACTGGCCCTTACTGAGATGATGACGTAGGTACCGTAATCCCCCTCCCCAATCCAGCTCCCTTTGTAGTGGCTGTAGTGGCATAGTGATGTAGGCAATCGATAGTCGCTTATGGCCAGAAGCCGTCTTAGGTACAGCTGCATTTTGCCATCTTCATCCAAGCCCAAATAAAATAGCTTCCGTGACAGATTCAAAACGTAATCTGGCTTAACAATCATGATGAAGACCACTGGAGGCTACGCCACTAGTAGTACGCACGGACCTTGAACACCCAACCGCTACGAGGCTACTTTCAGATAGCCGGCGACCGCTCCCACAGAGACCCCCATCTGCTTAGCAATCGCGCGAATTGATAATCCCTGCATTTTAAGACTCTGTGCCTGCAACCTTCGGCTCTCTCCCGCAGCCAAGAAATCACCTCGCGGTATCACCCCGGCAGTTCGTCTACGCTTTTCCTCGCGCACTCTATGGCGCTCAGCAGCAATACTCGGGCTGATGATCGTGCGTAGCTGACGCTGCTCCTGATCGCTTATCCGGAATAAGCTAATAAGCGTGCTGTTCCTTGGCGTGTAGAGGGCCGGATATCGACGGCCTTCAAACTCGACCTGTACGCCCGCTTCATAAGCTTTGGCCTTGGAATAAAGGGTTGTTAATTCGCTTCTGCCATAGCCCCAAGACCGATCTAATTCAGCTGCCAAGGCGGCCGCCTCGAGATACACCCTGCTGCTGTGAGTCGCCCCGGACAACAGAAGAAAATTTAGACGCCAGAAGAGGTGATGCATTCTCTCGCCAACACTGACCCCGCCGCGTATCGCGACTAGCCTGCGCAGATCCTCTAGACGATCCCAAGCCAGCTGCCGCCCCAAACATCCTCGCCGATTACCGCTTCTGCCACCTTGTGCCAAAGTGACTTTTTGGCGATTAGCTCGAGCATGACGCTTCTGTTCGATTTCCCAGCGGTCTACGGGCAAAAGACACTCAGCTAAATCCTCAAAACAATACCGAATAGGTAAGCCATCTGACCCGCTCTGTATATGAACGACGCGACAGATTTTACCGCTCTTACTGCTTTTGGTATCGACCACCCGTAATACTCGACTCGCGTCCTTAGCAGCAAAGTCGGCACCTACAACCTGCAATCTTTCGACCAAATACCTCTGACAAGCGTTCCAGCGAGGTAGTGCTTGCCTTGGCAATGGATTAGTTAGCAACCATTTAGCCTGCAAACCTTGACCGCTGAAAATCAAGATTGATGGCGGCGGCACCCCCTCCTCCATGCACAGATACAAAGCTGAACGGGCCAACTTCTCCGGGGACCTGCCCTTACCCCAGGGCAGTTTATACGTGTCCAAATCCGCAAATAACAAACCAATCCGAGCCAGGTTAACCACCTGCCTATTAGGCCTCGTAAACTCGCACTGTGATAACCACGTATCTCGGGAGTGGTCGGCCAACTCAAGTACGCTATGCAAGTCACTCACTCTATACGATGACTGGTATTTCCGGGTTTCGCCCTGGACTAGAATCGAAAAAAAACCCTTTCCATTCGTGTCATGAAATAAATCCGCTTCGCTGCTGGCAGTGAATAATCCTAATTGGCGGCCCATGAGGAGCTCAGACCAATCGAGCTATATTGTCCTCTCGATTAAAAGGCTTCATTCAGCTGTCTCGCCAGCAAAAATGACAGCCAGATCTGGTGCCCTGTAGAAACATCTACGCCCAATTTTTAGCGTCGCGGGCTCCAACGTTTTTTTCAGATGCGAGTCGGACTTGCCCAACTCGTAGGTCAAGCCACTCAGCTTCCGCTGGAGCACCTCGGCCAAGTGCTCCCTTGTAAGAAGCAGTCCATAGGTACTGATAAGATGCTGCTCAATTTTCGCGGCCGGTGATGTGAACTCGCTTGCGTTCGGCAAAGACATAGTGAAACTCCAATTTTTGAAGGTGTTTCACTAAAAGTGCGAAGAGGTGCCCCTTTTTCGGCCCTTTTTGGGGCCTCATCGCAAAAAAACTTAAAATAAAATCTTTCGCATGCGGAAGATGCTCGTATTTCCTACATTTGACGCTGCTTACGCAGCAGGTCAATACGCTCCACAAGGTCCTCCGCCCGCAGGTGGGTATACCTTTTAACCATTTGCATGCTCCTATGGCCGCTAACGGCAGACACCTCTTGATCCGACAGGCCAACCTCTACCAGCCGACTGACCGCCTCATGCCGGAGATCGTGGAAACGAAGATCCCGCATACCTAGACGGTTTCTGATCTGCTGCCAGATTTTGTTGAACGCATAAGGACGTCGACGACCGTTTGCGCCCGGCTCACCAAAGAAAATCAGATCAGTATCGATGGGCCGATAGGGGTGATCGAGCGCCTGCCTAAAGACCTCAGTCGCGGTCATACTAAGGGGCACCACGCGACGCTCACCGTTTTTGGTCGCACTTAATGTGACAATTCGGCGCCGAATGTCTACCTGCGTCCGTCGGAGATTAGTGATTTCGGATGACCTCATTCCGGTCTCAATAGCGACACGGACGATGTAGCCGAGAAAGGGGTTAGAATGTGCATCAACTGCACAATAAAGACGGCGTTCCTCCTCAGGCGTCAGACGTCTATCCCGCCCCCTACCAGCGGAGGGCTTTCGGACATTCAAGACCGGATTGAACGGGAGCCCGACACCCCACTCTCTGATGCAGACGTTGAACATGTGACTGAGCAACGCCAGCTCAAGGCGAACCGAATTGTTGCTAACAGGTGTATTACGCCGCGTTTTCTCAGTTAGACGCTGATCCCGGTAGCCAGAGATCAGTTCTGCAGACAGGGCTGCTAAGGAATAGCCCCCAAGCCTCCGAACAAGGTTCTTCGCGCTGCCTTGCTCGCTAATAAGGGTTTTAGGGGCTTTGCTGGGGCTGACTTCCGAGAGGTAACGTTTGAGGGCCTGCTCGAGCGTCGTTCGTTCCGAGGCTGTGCGCTGAATATAAACGCCGCGCACCATTTCATCCTCGACCCGCCGGGACCAGTCAAGGGCATCACGTTTTGTACGAAAGGTCTTCGAGGTGGTAGGCCATCCGTTTTTGCGGATGAGGGCTTTCCAGGTACCAGAGGGGGTTTTAACGAGTGTTGCCATGCCGTTCTCCGAGGTGGCGATCAGTACGACTGTACTGAAACTGTACCTCGGGAACATCTGAATGCGGTGTCAAAAACTGCAGCATCGCTGCAGCCCTTGATTTGTATGGTGCCGGCACCAAGAGTCGAACTCGGGACCTACTGATTACAAGTTTGCTCATCAGATAGAGCGTTAAAAACTATAACAACGAATTACTCATTCAACATCTAGCTGGCCCTCAATCTTTA
>Ga0172382_10011590_pt1 | contig 11628 bp, 9 predicted proteins | sample Leawel138RmetaG_FD_122245 | JGI IMG/M metagenome (GOLD analysis project Ga0172382, IMG submission 122245) | Leachate microbial communities from a municipal landfill in Southern Ontario, Canada - Leachate well 138R metaG | ecosystem: Engineered > Solid waste > Landfill > Unclassified | place...
TACAAGGGGCGTTTCCTATTTTATCGCTCTGCTATTCATTTTTTTTAGCCTGCCAACTACCCCCCTCACCCTTAATCCCTCTCCCCCTTGGGTAGAAGGCAAAGAGGGAGTGAATAGACACTGCATACCAACGATTTTTGTCGTTGCGAGAAGCGTCTTGTACCGAATACCCCCGAGGGGTTATTTACGACGTGGCAATCTCATCTTTTATCCGACGCTTTTTATCTTTCGTTTTTCATATCTTTTGCTTCAATACCTGTTATTTCAACAAATACCTCTTCAAGAGAGGGTCTCATATTGCGAGCTTCATTTGTTTCTGCACCAAAGCTTTCTAGTAGTCTTACATAAGGACCTATTGAAATAGGTCTTTGAGATTCTACGCATAAAATAGTACCAGACGAAATATAGGCTTTTACGTCTGTGAATTGTTCTTCAATGATTGTAGTAATGTTTTTTATTTCTTTAGAGAGGGAAAATTGAACGATATAGCGGTTTTCTGCAAGTTTCATAAGATTTTCAATTGTATCTATCCTTACAATTTTTCCAGAAACAATAAAAGCTATGCGTTGACATAATCTTTCTGCTTCCTCTATATAATGTGTAGTTAAAAATATAGTTGTTCCTTCTTGGTTTAAATCATAGATTAGTTGCCTTATTTGTCGGGCACTTGCTATATCTATGCCTGTGGTAGGTTCATCTAAAAAAAGTATTGGTGGTGAGTGCATTATACCGGCAGCTATAGTTAACTTTCGCTTCATACCTTTTGAATATTTAGAAAATTTCCGGTTTGCAGATTGTGTAAGCCCAAATTGGCGTAACAGTTGACAGGTGCGTCTTTCTCTTTCTGCTTTACCCATACCATAAAGAGCGCCGCAAAACATAAGGTTTTCAAAACCGGTAAGTTCAGGGTATAGGTTGCTCTCATCTGGCACTATTCCCATAAGATGTTGAGTGGTTTTTAGATTGGTAGAACTCTCTGTTCCATCAATAAAAATAACACCTTTATCAGGGCGAGCAAGACCTGTAAGCATATTTATGGTCGTTGTTTTGCCAGCTCCGTTTGGTCCAAGAAAACCAAACAACTCGCCTCTTTCAATTTGAAAAGAAACCTCTTCCACGGCTTTAACTTCTTGTGCTTTACCCTCTTTAAATGTTTTACTTATCCCTACAGTTTTAATAATAACACTATCGGTAGATGTCATTATATCTCCTAATAATGTTCTTTGAAGAAAAGGTATCTTGGTTTTACGTTAACCTATTTATATTATACTACAAAAAAAATCATAATCAATAGTAGGGTGGAAAAGGGGAAAAGGATATAAATAAAAGATGAGATTGCCACGCTAAGAAACCCCTCCTACGCCAAGGTATACCTGCCGAAGCTTCTATTTTAGCGTAGGTTGGCTTCGGCGGGTAAAGCTCGCAAGATAAACTACAAAAGGCGGAATGAGGGGAGATGCAAACCTCAGAGAATTGCTTCGCCTGTTCTCACAAAAACGACAAAGGCAAAAACCCGCCCTTGATGAGAGATTCCGAATCAAGTCCGAAATGACAGCAAGGAGGGAAGGGTAGAAGGCAAAAGAGGGGAAAATAGAGTATAAATCTTATTGTTTTTTAGAAGGTTTTATGTTATATTAAACAGATGAACTTGATAATAGAAAAAACCCAATCTTTGCAAGGAGAAGCCTTTATTCCGGGTTCTAAATCTCAAACCATTAGAGGTATAATATTTGGTTCTCTTGCAAAAGGCACATCTGAGATAAAAAATCCTTTAATATCAGCCGATACCTTAGCAGCAGTAAACGGATGTAGAGATTTAGGCGCTAAAATAGATGTTTCAAACAATAATAGTTGGGTTGTTGAAGGTTTTGATGGTAACCCTTTCCAACCTTATAAAATACTTGATTTAGGTAATTCCGGCACTTCATTAAACCTTCTCACAGGGATATCTTCTCTCGGTAACTTTAAGGTTACTCTAAACGGTGATTCATCTTTAAGGCAAAGACCCCTCCAACCGCTTCTTGATGCTTTAAACACGTTAGGCGCAAAGGCTATTTCAGTAAATAATAATAGTTGCCCTCCAATAGAAATTACAGGAAAAATTAAAGGTGGTAGAACAAAAGTTGATGGTATAAGTTCCCAATTTGTATCGTCTTTATTGATTACTACTCCTCTTGCAGAAAGAAATACTCAAATAGAGGTTGTAAATATTCACGAAAAACCTTATATAGATATGACTCTTAATTGGTTAAATGAGCAGAATATAAGATATGAAAAGAGCGATGATTTAACGTTTTTTAATATTGAAGGTTCTCAACATTACTCTTCTTTCATAAAAAATATTCCTGGGGATTGGAGTTCTGCAACTTTTCTTATTGTGGCTGGAGCAATAACTAAATCAGATATTTTACTTAAAGGACTTGATATAAATGATACTCAAGGAGATAAAGAGGTTATAAAATATCTTGAAAAGATGGGGGCTGATATTAAGGTAGAAGCAGAAGGTATAAGGATAAAGGGAAGAGAATTGACAGGAACAGATATTGACTTAAACAATACTCCTGACGCTCTACCAGCCCTTGCTGTTGTTGGTTGTTTTGCTAAAGGAACTACCACTCTTTGTAATGTTGCTCACGCAAGAATTAAAGAAACAGATAGAATCAAAGTTATGACTCAAGAATTAATAAAAATGGGGGCTGATATTAGAGAAACTCAAGATGGTATGATAATAAAACAGAGCAACTTAAAAGGTACAACTGTTGATGGACATTATGACCATCGGGTTATTATGGCTCTTTCGCTTGCAGGGCTTATTTCGGAAGGTAAAACATCAATAAGTTCCTCTGAGGCGATAAACATAACTTTTCCCACTTTTGTGAAACTTATGGAAAGTTTAGGTGCAAAAATAAAAATGGAGGTATAAAAATGCTTGGAAACACTTTTGGAAGGATATTTCGTGTAACAACCTGTGGAGAATCTTACGGTAAAGGTAAGGGGTCAGGGCTTGCTACTATTGTTGATGGTGTACCGCCTGGATTAAAAATAACCAAAGAAGTTATACAGAAAGAACTTGATAAAAGAAAACCCGGACACGGAAAACTTAACAGCCCACGAAAAGAGACAGATAAATGCGAAATCTTTGCAGGTATAGGACAAGACGGAGTAACAACTGGGGTTCCGTTGGGAATAATGGTTTATAATGTTGATACCCAAAAAGTTCATATTGAACAGTATAGGGCTTATAAAGATATATTTAGACCTGCACATGCTACATACTCTTTCTTTTTGAAATATGGTGAAGCACAAGATTGGTGTGGGGCTGGTAGGGCTTCTGGTAGAGAAACGGTTGGTAGGGTTGCTGGTGGAGCTGTAGCAAAATTTATTCTTGAGAGAGAAAAGATAGAAATTTTAGGATACACTAAAGAATGTATGGGTATAAAAGCAAAAAATATGTCGTGGGAAGAGATAAAAAAGAATTATAGAAAAAACGAAATAAATTGCCCTGACTTGAAGACAGCAGAAATGATGGAAAAAAAGGTGCTTGAAATTAAAGATGAAGGTGATACCGCTGGAGGTATTATCGAGTTGATTGCTCATAATGTCCCTGCTGGGCTTGGGGAGCCTGTCTTTGATAAATTAAACGCTACTATTGCTCAAGCTTTGTGTAGTATTGGGGCAGTGAAGGGGATAGAGTTTGGTGCTGGGTTTAAGGTTGGGAATATGAAGGGGTCCGAAAATAATGACCAACCGTATATGTCTAAAGACGGGAAGGTAAGATTTAAAACTAATAACGCTGGCGGGTTTCTTGGAGGTATTTCTACTGGTGAAGATATTGTTGTTAGGATAGCGGTTAAACCAACACCAACAATTTCTAAAGAGCAGACCTCTATCAATATGAGTAGAATGAAAGAAGAGACGTTAAGTCCTATAACAAGAAGGGACCCTACTCTGGTTGCAAGGATATATGTTGTTGCAGAAGCGATGATGTCTATGGCTATTTTAGATTCTTTGTATCTTGCAAGAGCTTATGATTCTTTGGCAAAACTTGATAAAAAATGGATAAAACTTAAAGGTTGAATGATTAACAAAACTGCAAACTTCGGGTTGAAGGCTCTGGGGCTTATATAAAAATTGACGGTATAAGATTGTAAATTGTATAATTAAAAAAGTTTAACTTACTAAAAAAACACCACAAAAAAATTATGGACAAACTAAAAAAGACGATTTTTCATAGTAGGCATATTGAATTGAAAGCTAAAATGGTAGATTTTGGCGGTTGGAGTATGCCTATTCAGTATTCTACTGGTATTATTAAGGAACATCTGTTGACAAGAAGTAAAGCAGGATTATTTGATGTTTCTCATATGGGGAGGTTTCTTTTTAAGGGCAAAGACGCTATTCCTTTTTTAAGATATGTTTTAACCAACGATGTTTCAGCCCTTACTCCTGGACTCTCTCAATACACTATAATCTCTAATGAAAACGGCGTTGCCATTGATGATGCGTATATATACCGATTGTTTGAGGACGAATATATGCTTGTTGTTAACGCTGGTAACAAACAAAAAGATTGGGATTATTTACGAAATATGGCAGTCAGATTTAAAAACTTAGAAATTATTGACAAATCAGAAGAGTTATCAATGATTTCTATACAAGGTCCCAACTCTGAAAACATTCTTAAAAAGGTTATCTCTTCTGGGGAGTTACCTGAGAAAAAAAATTACATTAGTATATCAAAAATCGGTGGAACAGAGATTTTAGTTAGTAAAACTGGTTATACAGGCGAACCAATAGGTTTTGAACTTATTTTAGAAACAGTTCAAGCTATAAAAGTATGGGATTTACTTATAGGCAAAGAAGCCTACCCTGTTGGATTAGGCGCAAGAGATACCCTGCGGTTAGAAGCCAACCTACCTTTATATGGGCACGAACTTGGCACAACTCCAGAGGGACAAGAGATGCCAATATTTAGTTTTCCTTTATCCAGATTTGGAGTTAGTTTTAAAGATACAGAAAGAGATTTTATTGGTAAACCTTCTCTTTTAAAACAGTACAACGCTTTACAACAATTTAAAATAAAAGATTACACGTTAATTGATGATTTGCCACAAACTATAAAACCTATAACCCTTACAGGGAAAGGTATTGGTAGAGCAGGATATAAGGTCTTCTCACAAGAAAAACCTGTAGGATATATAACAAGTGGAACCTCAGTGCCTTACTATACATTTGATGAAGAACAAATTGCAGAAACTAAAAGCGTAAGGTCTATATGCCTTGCTCTTTTAAGTAGTGATATTCAGGTAAATGATAGTGTAAATGTCGAGATTAGAGGAGAAAAAGTTGGTGCTGTTGTAGTTAAAGCGCACTTGAGGACTAAATCTTATCCTTACGCTAAACCTATTTTAGGGAAGAAACAATAAGAAATATTTCACCATATACTTTTTCCATTATGGGTGGCAGGAAAAAAGAAATTCCGGTTCAAGTTCGGAATAGCAAAAAAGGGCAACTACATTCCATTAAACTCTTTGCAAACCCCTGAGGATTTACTATCCCATTACTTTCATCGGTTAGAGGGCAAAAAAGGTCGGTTTATTGAATTAGACAAAAACATCTCTTGACAGTATCTCTTATATTAGGTATAACAGAATTGGAGAGTTCAGAGAGCAGGAAGGTTTGCGAAGTAAGTATCAAGCACGGTAGTAAAAGCAGGATAGATTTCACAAAGTAGTCCGAAGTACTCTGAGCTCTCCTCCTCTTTTTAGCCCTTTTGCCTAAACCTACGATAAAAATAAGCACCTGTAATAAGAACTATCCCCGCACCTATAAGCACCAACATTTTTGCAAAACTTCCAATATACTTTATATCTACTGAGATAATTTTTAAAAGAGTAAGGCCAAAAAGTGATAAGGCAGAAATTCTTAAAGACAAAATTTTCTTAACCAATCCAACCACCAAAAGCCCAAAACCATAAAGAATCCATAATAGTGAAATAGCAGCAACCAGTTTATCTTCTCCTAAATTCCATACTATATTGCAAGATGAGTAAACCTGTATATTCATCTCTACAAAAAGAAGTAGAATAAAAAGTGTCCACAGATATATATCACTATTTTTTTCGTAACTAAGTGTTGAAATATCTTTTCTGCCAAACTGTTTAGCACCCAAAAACATAGCAACAAGAACCGTTCCTACCGAAAGAAATTGGAAGTTAAATAGAAATTGTGGAGAGTAAAAATTTGGTGAAATAACCAGAGTATCTACAATAGTTTTTATAAATGTTAGTGTAAGCAGGGCCAACCCAGCGGAACGAAACAAAGATGTTTCTTTTTTAACTTCAGCAAATATAAGGAATAAAGCAAATATAGCCCAAAAAATCGTTGAGACAAGCCACTCAGTCCCATCCAACATTCCTGTTGCTCCAGAAAAATACGAAAATATCTCTATATTAGATATCCAAAAAAGCCCTAAAATAAAAAGTGACCATAAATGTTTAGTATAATTCTTTTCTTCATAAGAGAAGTTTTTACCTCGTTCTAATAACACTGCAGAGAAAAGAAAAGTTAAAGATGACAAGAGTATAGTCAAAAAACTTGTATTTAAAAAAAGTAGTCCAGTTTTGCCCTGTGAATATAAGAAAAACGTGTCAATAAAAAATAAACGTGCTGTAACAAGAATAAAAATGATTAACCCACCTACCCTCAAAGGTTTCCTATCTATTTTTGAGCCAATCATCATAAGGATAATAGCCTCCACGCCCCAAACAAAAGTAATCCAAAGATTTTTTACCATCATAGGAACAGGGAGAGTTAAAAGCCCAATAGAAGTACCTATAAACCCAAAATAGAGCAGTTTGTCTTTATTGTTAGTTTTCCTTATCAGGTATGCAAGAATGAAATAAGTGGCAGCCATAAAAACTGGAATATAGGGTAAAATATATTTTATATTTTGCAAGGCAGGCATACTAAACATATCTCTAAAAACCAAGAAAAAAACTAATGGGTTCGCTACTACCAGAAGTAGATCTTCCCAATTAGATTTCTCCTTTTTAATTATGCTATATATAAGAGAGGTTATAGCAAAAGTTAAAAAATAGATACCTGCAAAAACTGAAATCATACGAAGGTCTTGTTTGACAAGATACCAATCGATGAAATAGTATAAAGTAAAAAGAAAGGAGAGAAACGGAAGAGCACGCCATTTTCTAAAGGAGACAGCAAAAAGAACCCCAAGATTAAGAATTAAAAGGTAGATAAACAATTTTGGTTCATAATATATTTCTGTTCCAGGGTTAACAAGTAAAAGTGGTGTAAGAAAAGCTCCAATAGTACTAAGTAAAGATGTAGCCAAAGAATTGCTTGTAACCGAAACAAACATACCACCAAGTGTGACAAGAAAAAATAAGATAAAAGAGAGTTGGATGTTGAATAGTTTATAAAAATGGTAAGCAGTAAAGATTGTTATGTAGAATATTATAAGAGAAAGCCCAAAAATCCCTTGAGCAAGAGTAAGAAATTTTTTTTTACGAAGATGATGGCTTATCCCAATAAAAATGAAGCCCAACAAAAAACCAAGAAAACAACGTAAGGCCTCTCCTATCCAACCTTGTTCAAAGGCATATTTAAGGAAACCAGCGAACCCAGCAGAAAGAAGTAAGACACCAACCCAAACAAGCCATCTCTCCCCAATAATTTTTTCTAACCTTAGCCACTCTTTTCTACTTTTTTCTGATACAACAGATTTTGATTCATCATACTCTACAGATTTTTTAGTGTAATCGATAAGAGTTAAATCTTTATTGTCAAGTAACTTATCTATAGATGTAGCAGGTTGAGGAGGTCTTTCTTCTTCTTTTGAGATACCCCCCATCTTCTTTTCAAGAATTTTAAGCCTTTTATCAAGTTCTGAGATTCTGTGCAGAATAATAACGGCAAAAATCAAGAAGATTAGAAACAAATTAAAACCTCCTTTGGGTAACCCTTAGGTATTGCCTCATATTTTCTCACAAAAACGGAATGGAAAAAAGGATATAAAAGCGAGATTCCGGCTCAAGTCCCTCAGGGGTACTCGGGATAAACCACTAACCCTTTCTCCCTCTCTCCCAATGGAGAGGGAGAAAGCGGGGACATTCCTTTTCCTATACTCGACTAAGACGAAGGTCTGACTTCCGCAAAAACTCCCTCGGGCATACTGTAACAAGGCGCCAAGAACAAACCTTCATCAGTAACTTTTTTTCAAAAACGGAACGGGGAAAACGTCTCTTTTTAGTGTGAATTTTATATTAGAGTAACTTCCCTTATTTCGCTAGAAACCAGTTTACCGTTCTTATAATATTCTACGGTTACTTTCTGTTTATTCCCTGTTTTTGTTCCGGGTATAGCGATAATATCCTCATTAATTCCTTGTTCTGTAGTACGAGAATATTTGACTGTAGCGTTGTTTTTAACTGCTTCTTTAACTGCTTGTTCTACAACGTCTTTATCAGCAGAAACCTCTGCTTGGCTTGTTGCTTTAGAATCAACGGTATGACCTATCCATCCACCCGCGGCAGCTCCTGCAGCCGCACCAATAATAGCACCTCTCCAAGGTCTGTTGGAATCAACAAGAGCCCCGAGTATACCACCAGCAACAGCACCTACACCTGCACCTGTTTTAGTTTTAGGTGTTAAGACTTCATCTATACCTGCACAACCACTTAACAATATTGCAACAAGTGTTATACCAGCAACAACCTTTATCTTCATTGAATTTCTCCTTTAACTTTAATATTCCAAAAAAAAGGCGGGCACCCCTTAAAAAGAGATTACCCGCCTAAAATTGAGCAAGAATTATTGTGCAACAAAAAAACCGACCTTACGAGCAAATGGCCATTCGTCTTGTGTAGGCACTTGCATAGCACCAACAGCTTCTGTAATTATTCTGTTGGAAGCAATTTTTCCATTTGATGTTAGATAGTTCTTAACAGCATTAACTCTGCGTTCAGAAAGCCTTTGGTTATAACCAGTTTTTCCTTCAGGTGAAGCAGAACCAACAAGGTTAACCTTTACTTCAGGGTTAGCTTTCAAAATTTCTATATTGCTCTTTAAAGTTCTAAGGGCAACAGATGTAAAAGCAGAACTATCCCAGTTAAAATAAACGTCTTTTAAGTTAAGCGATTCTTTTGTAACTTTATCAACATATACGGTCTTTTCGACTGCTTTTTCTACTTCTCTATCTCTGTAAACAATCTTTTCTACAGGTTTTTCCACTACTCTATCTCTGTAAACAATCTTCTCTACAGGTTTTTCTACCACTTTTTCTACTACTCTATCTCTGTAAACAATCTTCTCTACAGGTTTTTCTACCACTCGTTCTACTTCTCTTACTATAGGTTTTGGTCCTTCAACAACAGGAACAACTCTTTTAGCTTTTGAGCAAGGACAAGTAAAAATAGATGCTGGTCTTGCAGCTCTCTTTACTTTAGGAGTTCCTTCAATTTCTTTAGGTTCACCAACTAAATAACCTTTATTACCTTCTCCGGGTTCTACTGCCTGCACTTCTGTTTTTTCTACTGCTTTTTTTGTTACTCTTGGTTCTCTTACTGGAACTTCTTTTTCGCATTTCTCAGAGTCAAAAAAGATTGCTGCTGGCATTTGTTGCCCTGTTGCTTTTGTCGCTTCAACTTCTTTGGGTCCACCTATTAAATACCCTTGATTACCGTCTGCTTGAGCAACAGCGTAAACAGAAAACAATATACCAAGTACTACAAAAAATCCTGCTACTCCACCTATTTTTTTCACAGCTTTTCCTCCTTTTATAAATAATTTCAATTTGAACTTCACTTATTATACCTTTTTTTATGATTTTTGTCACTCTTTAAAACTAAAGAAAATTATTAAAGTCGGGGCGCCCGGATTCGAACCGGGGACCCCCAGAACCCCATTCTGGTGCCCTAAGCCGGACTGGGCCACGCCCCGAGAAAAAGTAAAATTATTTTATGAATTTTTCTCTCTAATCATTCTTATAAAATTCATACAAAATTCGTCCTTGCCAGATAAAACATTCCCCAGACAGATTGCTTCTTTAATACCTGCATCGCAAGGGTCAGCAATAACTGAATCAAGACCAAAAACTGTTCCTACTGCAAGAAAATATTTGTTGACCAAAGTTCTACTGGGTAAACCAAAAGATATATTGGAAAGCCCGCAAGTTGTCATAACAGAAGGAAACCTCTCTTTTATAGCCTTAAGACTATCTAAAAAAAGAATTCCATTTTTCCAATCGGTGCTTATAGGTTGAACAAGCGCATCAATAAAAACGTTTTCTTGTTTTATCCCTATTTTTTCGAGTAACCCTAAAAGTTTTTGGGTTATCTCTATTTTTTTGTCTATATTTGAAGGAATACCAGAGTCATCCATAGTAAGACATATCACCTTAGAATTGGGATATTCTTGTAACAATGGAATAATTTGAGCAACCTTTTCAGTCTCACCGCTAAGAGAGTTGAGCATTACCGCATTGTTTTTCACCAAAGGTAAACAATAACGTATAACTTCTGTATCAGAACTATCAATACAGACCCCTGTCCCCACAAACTCATTGGTGATGTCTACCAACCACTCTAAATCTTCTTTTTCTTGCTGAGGACCTTTTCCTGTACCTGCGTTAATATCTATATAATCAGCACCATTTTCAACCTGCAAACTAACAAGTTTTTTTATATAATCAACATTTTTCTCTTGTAATGCCTTAGATATAGATTTTCTGGTACCGTTTATAAGTTCACCAATTAAAATCACTATTTACTCCTGGCAAACAGAATACGTTTTTCTAACCTTCCATTCAGCTTGTTTTCCTGCGTTCCATTGTTTCAAAGGTCTTAAATACCCAACTACCCGCGCATAAACTTCACAAGGTTTATATCCACTCAAAGCAGGGTCCTTTTCAAAACATTCTTCACATTTAACAAAGATATTGTCTTCTCTAATAGAAGGTGGCTCTACATCATAAACAGCTCCCCCTTCTGCAAAAACATTACCTTGATTGTCTATGCCAGCTACTACTTCTACCTTACTTCCGCAATCGTGACACTTTCCGCAAAACACAAGTTCATTACAATCTTCTTTTTTTAATAGTTCTTCCAGTTTTTCTTTTCTCATTTTATCCTCTGAAAGTATTATGGAGAAACAAACTTTCTCTCTTTCCTCATTTTCCTTCGTCTTCTTATTTGACTCGGTTTCTCATAAAATTCTTTTGCTTTTACCTCTCTAATAATACCTTCTCTTTCAACTTCTCTTTTAAATTGTCGGAAAATCCTTTCAAAATCGTGATTTCTTCTCAAACTTTTTCACCTCCTTAATGCCATCTTTTTTAAGTTAAAGATAGCATTACAACTTCATTAAACATTTAAATAACAACCTCTTAACACAATAAAGAGGTGATAAAACTAATATGATTTATTATCTTTTATGTCCTTAAAACCTATAATCCATTATAATTCTTAGGAAGAGTTTTGTCAACTCTGAGTCTTTTATAATACAAAATGAGCCTGAAAGAGGGCTCGGTTTCAAATACAGATTGAGCCTAAAGAAAAAATGGGTCATAATATAAGGTTATGACACTAAACATGAAAGACACGGCTATAA
>Ga0172382_10011591_pt1 | contig 11628 bp, 11 predicted proteins | sample Leawel138RmetaG_FD_122245 | JGI IMG/M metagenome (GOLD analysis project Ga0172382, IMG submission 122245) | Leachate microbial communities from a municipal landfill in Southern Ontario, Canada - Leachate well 138R metaG | ecosystem: Engineered > Solid waste > Landfill > Unclassified | place...
GAACCCGCGCCGTCGAAAGCCTCAGACGGCACGGGCTTCTCGATGATGACTATCCGGTCAAGCCGGGTCGTATAGTCCCTGCGCTTGCGCATTATGCGAAATCCGGTTTGCACCAACCACCGACAAGCGCACGCAGTTCATCATCGCTGACCGCGATGCCACCGCGATTGTCATAGATCGCGGCGGCCACGGTTTTGATCGCGTTGATGACGGGTGCAGGAACTTCTGCGGTCGGCCAGCTGCCGGTTCCGCTGATTGGCCGGCCTAAAAAGCCAAATACGATGCCCTCTGCCGTATCGATGATGTTGATGATCAGATCGTCGCTTGCCTCATCCCGTACTCGCATCCACTCGCGGGCGGCCTCCACCGTCACAAGAACGCTCATATCGCCACCCGCGCTCGTTTATGCTTATTCCGGTTTCTTCTCGCCCGCCTTGGCGGAATTGACCGCCTTGGCGACCTTCGCTCCGATCAGCTGCTTTTCGGTTTCTTCATTGAACCCGGCAATATCGCCCTTGTTGTACAGCGTGCCGACCTGCGTCGACTGCAGAAATTCCACGGCCATGATGGCTACTCCATGAAAGAGGGGGAAAGGCGGGTATCGTCATGATGCCCGCCGGATTGATCGCATCAGGGCGCCCAGGTCACGCCAGTCAGCACAGCCGCCGCACGATCATAGCGGATTTGTGTGTCATGCTCTTCGATCAGACGGATTACCGTTTCATCGTTGGAGAAGGCTGACCGGATCGTGCCGCTGTCATCATAGGCGGCGGTATCGGATGCGGCGAGCGCGATCTGATAGGTGTCACCGATCAGGAACTGGCTCCAGTCGCCGAAATACAGTTCGGACTCGACCGCGCCGACGCCCAGATTATCGGGAACGGAGGTCGTCTCCGCTATCTTATAACCCTTCAGCGTCCCATTGGCCTCGATTGAGGAAAAGGCGATATTGCCATTGGCGTCGCGAATGCTCGCCAGAAACTCGCGAACGCGCGGCGACATGATCCACCCGCAATTGATCATCGGCACATTTGCATTCTTCACCGCGAGCGTCAGGCGGCCGAGATCCGACGTGACGGTGACAAGATTAGGGGCCGCTGTCATGCCCAGCACATTGGCCGCAGCAACGAGGTAGCGGACGCCGGTCGGGCTGGTTGCACTCCCCGCGCCGCGAAGGAACTGCTGGTCTTCCTTGATTGCGGCAGATTCCAGCAGGTCATCACGCACCATCGCATCAACCCCATAAGAAGCGCGACGGATCAGCTGGTTGGTAATCGGCACCAGCGCCATCAGCTTCTTGGCGCTCATGGTCAATTGACCAACCTGCATGTCGGTGGTGGGGGCGGGGACGCGTTCACCGACATAGCCCGCCTGCGTACCCGCCGTTTTCTTACGCATGGTCAGGTTTCCGTCCGGCATCGGCACAGAACGCGCGCCGAGCTGGCGGATGACGACGCGGGGCCGCAGCAAGTCGATAAAGTCCCGGCTATAGTCGGTATCGACCAGATAGCCGCCTTTCGTTGCGGTGGATTGTTCCATATTCGCAACGATCTGGCCGGTATCATCACCCCAGATACCGGCGGCATGATTTGCCATGGCACGTTGATCATTTCCGCCCGTCGCCGCGATCGTCATCGCAATGCGGCCGACCATCACGCCCGGCTCCGGTTTTTCCTTGACTGCCGCAGGCACGAAGGCAGGCCCGCCGGGCAGGGTGACAGGCGCGGCCGCGCTGGCTTTCAGCGCAAGGATGGCTTCCTCGCGCTTGATGGATGCCTGAAGCCCCTCGGCTTCTTTCTGCCAGGCATCGAACTGGGTCTGCTCTTCTTCCGTCAGGTCGCGATTGTCCTCATTCGCGGCCAGATCCAGCATTCCGTCCATCGAGGCGATGACGGCCGCCAGACTCATTTTCAGCGCGGTAATACGCATCATTCAGTCTCCATTTTGAAAATTACAGCCCGGCACGAAGATGCGTTAGGGCCATTCGGTTCGCCGCAGCCGTCCGCCGTGGCGCAGCCGGAGGGGCGCGGCGGGCAAGACGACGAATGGCCCCGTCGAGGCCATCGGCCTCCACGCGGTCAACCATTCCCGCTGCTTTTGCGTCCTTCCCGGTCAGGGTGCCGCCCTTGCCGAAATCGGCCAGGACCTGCGCAGTTGTAACGCCGCGGCCTTTGGCTACGGCGCTGATGAATACGTCCTCGATCGCATCGAGCATCGGACGGAGCGCGGCGCGTCCGTCCTCCGTCGACAAATCCGGACGCTTGTTCGGGGCGTTACTGCTAACGATCTCAATCGACCGCCGCCCGCTGCTGTCTGGTCCCTCCTGATAGGAAGACGACATGCACACGCCAATGGAACCGACGATACCGGTCGGGTCAACGCTGATTCCGCCCCGTGCCTGGCTGGCAAACCAGTAGGCCGCTGAACAGCATTGGCCCGCGACATGAACAGAGAGCGGTTTACTCACCGCTCCTACCATCTGAGCGAAATCATGAATGCCGGTCACAGCTCCACCGGGGCTATCGATCACCATCAGTATAGATCGAACTTCTGGCGATGCTTCCAGCGCCCTCAGATCGGCCGCCACCATGTCGAGCGTTGTCGCGCCTGATGTCGCAAGGCCGCTTGCGCGCGGAAATACCGGGCCGAATATCGGCAGCGATCCTACACCATCACGCAGGGCGGCCGATCGCGTTCCGGGCGCCCGCTCACCCATGCGGGCGGTCGCTGCTTCAAAACGGGCCTGATGACCATCCCGTTCCACCTCGATCAGGGCGGGGTGATCCATGATCCGCATGGCCAATGCCTCAATTGCATCAAGATAGGCGGGCATGATGGCCCATGGCTGAGAGCGGATCGCCGCCAGAACATGCTCGTTCATTCATCCTCCGATGGGTCGGGGTCATTGACTGGGGCCGGCTGCTGATCCGGTGTCGCTTGCTGGCCCTCCAGCTGACTTCCGGACCCGACGCGATATTCATTGCCGCCGTCGCGGTCATTGAGGTTTTCCTTGCGCCGGATTTCGTTGGGATTGAGGATGCCCTTGTCCACCGCGATGGCATAAGCGGCGTAACGAGCTGCAATATCGCCCTTCAGAAGGGCCTCCGGCATGAATTCGAAGAAGTGACCGGCGGCAGCAAACTGATGCGTCATATGCGCTGCCGCACGCCCGAAATGCGACAACATGCAATAGAGATAGAGTTCGAGACTCTGCTGCTCGATATTGCTGAAGGTGGCACGGCTCAGCTCGAACAGTACATGAGGTGGGATACCGAAAGCCCGCGATACCTCCACAACGCCAAAGCCGCGCGTTTCGACAAATTGTGATGCACGATTATCATGGGCGAGAAACTTCGCATCCATTTCTTGGTCGAGTACGGCCACAGCGCCTGCATTGCGCGGTCCGGCGAAACGTTGCTGCCAGTCGGACTTTATCCTGTTCTTGTCCTCTTGCTGGACCTTCGCTTTCGTTGTCAGGATCGTGGAGGGTTGCGCGTTATTCTCCCAGAAACGTCGTGCAAACTCATTGGTCGCCGCAGTCGACTCGAACGTATTCGTGAGCAACTTAAGCCGGTCGATGCCGACAAGGCCGTCCCGGCTGAAGCCGGGAACATACCAGAAATCATTGCGGGTTAACCGGTCGCGCGACCCATCGGGCAGGTTGACATCATAGAACAGTTCAAGGCCATCGGATCGATCCCAATGCTGAACCGGTGCAATGCCGTCAGCCGATACCCTGCTCAGCGCCTTGGGCCGATAGAGCGGATCGCGATGAATATAGGCCCCGAAGCGCCCCCGCATCAGCAGGTCGCCAAGCATCAGTTCTTTCAGAAGATACGCCGGTTGCACCGCATTGGCGCTGGCCTGAAACATCTGTGCCTGTGGGGCATCATCTATTCGTTCCTTTCCGTTTTCGGTGGAACGGTAATAATGTACGGGCGTCATCGCGAAGAGGCCGCATAACACTTCCAGCGCGCGCAGAACGGCGGGGACCGACATCGCCCGGGCCTCACTCATCGGCGCACCGGCACCGCTGGAGCCGAGCAGATTGACCACAGTCAAACCGTCAGGATCATTGAGGCCATCCGCAGCGGCGACAGGCGCGTCCGACGATGCGGCAGGGCTGCGCCATGCCTGCATCGCCGCGCGAGCGCGGTCCATCAATCCCATGCGGTTACATCCCCGTATATTCGAATTGGCCGACAGCTGTCGGGTTCGCTTCGAGCAGCTTCGTGGCGTTGAAACCCGCAATGAGCGGATCGATTTTCGCCTTTCCCGCAGTTTCCTTGGTAATCAGCACCGCATTGCCGCGCTGTTCGGCTTTCGCGTTGCCGATACACCACGTCATCAGCGCGGACCCGTCATGCACCACCATGTTCATTTTCAGCTTCCGCTCCATCGACCAGACGGCTGAGGAAAGGCGAAAGCCCTGACTGATGGCCACGACTTGCGGGTGCACCAGATCAATATCGGCCAGTGCATCGACCAGCGCGCCGACGCCTTGTGGATCAAGGCCGACCGCACCTTTTTCCGGCAGGAGCCCGCTATCTTTCACTCGCGCGATGATCGCGACAATCTGCGCTACATCTTCCTCGATCTGCACCGGCTCATCGACCGCATCATCCTCCCACTCATCGCGCGGCAGGCCGCCATTATGACCACAGCGGATCAGGTCGCCGTCCTTGGCGAAATCCAGCAATTTTGGCGCTTCGGATTTTCTGCGCTTGAACACCTCGGGCCAGGCCCAGGCGCGAAACCAATACAGCCAGCGTTTTGTCTCGCGCTCGCGACCTGCGACGCACAGGCCGAACAGGTCGTCCAGCCCGCCGCCGTCGACGCCGACCACCACAACCTCGCATCGGGCGAGCAGGGCGTCGAGCGTCAGCGACCGGTCGCCAGCCGCTTCCCAGCTGTCTGCACCCCGCCACCGGTCACGCCGCAGCTTCAGGCCGATCTCGACGTTCAGATATTTGGCGAGAACGACCTGAAGCGTTTCTTTCTCGCCGTCCTCTTCGTCAATTTCTTCTTCGCCCGCTGACGCCTTGCGCAGTTTCTTGTGGATGAAATCGACTGAAACCGACCGCCCGATACTGGGGTTGGTCACATAGAAATTGTCTGGCTTCAGATAGTCCTGAGCCTCCATCATAGCTTCGGGCCACTCGAACAGCATCCCGAAGCTATGCGGATCATCGATCACGCCATCCCGCACGTCGCGGAAATAATCCAGCTTCTCCTTGAACACGCCCGCTGGCGGTTCATTACTATGGGTCGTCAGATAAATGACAAACCCTTCGGGTCGGGATGCGAGGCCACCTGTTGCTTCCTCCAGCATATCCCCGGCATTGGCGCGTTTGCCGAACAGCCATAGTTCATCGACCAGAACAAATCCGGCCTGCGATCCGCCGACCGTATTCGTATCGGCCGCGATCACTTTCAGCTCTGCACCGGTCACGCGATGACGGATCAGCCGTTCATGTGTGACAACCTGCAACAGTTCAACCAGCGCCGGGTCTGCTCGAACCATGGCGGCGGCGGGTTTAAAGCTGTTTCCTGCGACTTTCTGCGTCGGCGCAAGAATGCTCAGTTCCGCGCCATCCCGCCAGTTGCGGATCAGCGCGGTCAGCATGATGCCCGCCGCGATCGTCGATTTCCCGTTCTTCTTGCTGATCAGCAGTAGGAATTCGGTAATCAGCCGCTCGCCGCGCTTCGCGTCATAAGCGCCGAAGATCGCGGCGACAAAATCGAAAACGAACTGGTCGCAGGCCTCGCCAAACGTAGCCCAACCCGGTTTTCCATCTGCGCGCGGTACGCCGACCATGCGCAGGGATTTAAACACTTCCAGTGCTGCGTCGGCCTCGCTCTGAAACAGTGGCTTGAACGGAACCAAAGATTCCCGTTCGACGATCCGTCGTTCCCAATCCGGACACGCCGTCGACCAGCGCAACTCCAGTTGTCCGCGCGCGAGCGCCATATCAGTTCAACTGCCCAGGCGGCGGGGGAGGTTCATAGAGCCCTCGCACCTGCTCGGCCGCACGGCGGGCAGCTTCCTTCTTTCCCAGTTTTTCAGGTTTCGCCGATGTCATGGTCGGGGCGGGTGCCGCCGCGCGTACCTGATCGCGCTGACGCAGCCGCTCCATTTGTTTGAATAGCTCCTTCTCTGCTGAGACATTTCCATCGGCAGCCATCTTGTTGAGGCGGGCTAACTGCGTCATCTCCATCCGAAGCGAGGCTTCGGTCCGCTTTGCGACTTCAGAAAAATAAACTTTCCGGAGAGTCGGTGCCGACACCCCTATGATAGTCGCGGCCTGTTTGACCGTCAGACCACGCGCAAAAGCCAAAAGCACCTTATTCGAATTTTCGAGGGTCCAGAGATGCTCCGGTCTCCCACGCCCTTCCTGTCGAGGAAGAACCGGGTCGCCGAACAGATCAAACTCCAAAAATCACTCCTCAAAGAAAAAATCCCCGAATGGGACGAGTGGCGGTACCAGCGGCGGACGCCTCCTAGAGATTTGACCCACCCCCCCATGCCGTGCCCCACGCCCGTGCAGCCCTTGCTTTCGCAGTCTTGACTTGATGCTCAGAGAAGGTGAGCCATTCCGTGTTAGCCGGATCGAGGTCTGCGCCGCCGTCTTTCCGTTCAACTTTGTGATCGAGGATCAACCGTTCCCCTGGTTTGGCCCTAGCCTTGGCCGCTGCATAATCGGCATCGCGTCTGCGATCCGCGACCAGCCCGCGCCATGCTGCAGAGGAATAGAAACCCTCGGCCACCTTCGGTGCGGGTCGTACCTTTGCGGTCATGCCGCCGATTCTCGAACCGAATGCACGAAGCCTGCCCATGAGCACCGCCAGAAATGACAGCGCCCCGCCGGGCTGGAGCCAGACGGGGCACTGTCAGGTTAAGGAGAGGATGCTGGTAGAGCCAAGGGGCTATCCCAAGCGTAGATATTTATAAGCTCAAATTGCCCGAGAAGTGGACAAACATAATTTTCCGGATGCAACTTATAATGTTTGACAGTCCGCCACCTTAGCAAGTCCTGCATTTGCGGCCTTAACCACCGTGCGCATAGACCGCTCATATCGCTTGCGCAGGCCATGCGCGCCCAGCTTTAACCCCATTGGGCGCAGTAATTTGATCCATGGCACCCGCTTCTCGCCCCGCGCCAGCGCGCCGATGGCCAGCCCGATAAGCTTCCTGTCCTCGGGCTTGGTGGACAGCACCCATCCGAACGCCTCTTCCATCTCGGCCATATCGCGGCGGGTCGCAGGCAATGGCTTGAGTGGGATATCTGAACTGTTGCCGAGATAGCCGCGTCCGTCATAATCGCCCGCTTCATGCTCGCGCACGATATCCGGCCACCGTGCCCTGACCCGAAGCCATCCTGCCTCGCGATCGGAAAGCCGCCACATCACCAGCATTGCCCCTATCAGGCGTTCTTCGACATCAGCAAAACTATACAACCTCCCTTCCTCCCTCTCTTGGGAGGGAGAAATGGGAGGAAGAATTGTAATAATATCAATAGATTGATTATCATCAGGGAGCATGGGAGGGGTATCCTAGGTTCCTACGCGCGCGTGCGCGCATATGTGACGCGCACATGCGCATATGTGGTTTTGTCGTTTTCCCTCCCAAGCTCCCAGAAGCTCCCACAGGCCCGGAAATCTGCGATAAATGAGGATCGATGATCCTCCCGCAAATGGGAGGCTGGGAGGATCAGGGCGGAATTCTACTGCCGGTCATCGCAACTATCCTTCAATCGAAGCACCGTAAAAATATGCGCTATAAAAGTTTGCCTGCCACGCCTCCCAACCTCCCTCACACATCAGGAGGCCCGGAAAAGCGCCGAATATCCCTCCCGCGTCACACTCCCACAGGCGGGAGGCAGGGAGGATCAAGGCGGTAAATCATCATCATCAAGGCTCGCGGGCGGCAGGGCCGAGGGGGGAATGGGGGGCGCATCGCCACCCGGCGGGGCGGCCCCAATTGGCGCACCGGCAGAGGCCTTGTCGCTATGCCGTGGCGCCGGCAGATCGCGCTCGACCGGCTTGCCATGCTCATCAACAAAGTCGATCGCATCAAAGCGCAGCACAATATCCTGCCACTTCATCGTGCTGGACTTGTTGATGCGGAAACTCTTGCGCTCCATCTCCTGGCGCAGCTTCTTGGTCGACCATGGCTTCCCGGTCTGGGGCAGGTTCCCCGCCCATGTCTGCCAGGCGGCGAACAGCTCGTGCAGCACCGTCGCACCAACCGTACTACCCGGATCACGCGCTACACACATGGTCAGGAACTGGCCGAGAATATCATTGTCGTCATGATAGGCCTTGGTCGCTTCGACCATTGCCTCCGGCATCGTCAGCCCGTCCGTGAGATAAGCCAGCGCGCCCGCGATCATCTGGTTGAGGATGCCGGACATTTCCTCGCGCAGCTTCGCCTTCAGCAGCGGGTCCTGCTTTTCCTTCGGAATGATGATCAGCCAGGGCACCACCTGCATACGGCGACGAATGCCGAAATCCGTCCCGATCCGGGGAAGATTGTTCGCCATCACTGTATTGGTGAAGGTGATCAGCAATTCGAAGGCCGGACCATATAGCTCGCGCACACCGCCAATCGGTTCGTCGGAGGTCAGCGATTTGACCAGACCATCGGAGAATTTCGAATTATCTTCAGGCTCATTGGCATAGACCATGCGCCGCCCGGCTAGCGCGGCCAGATGGGGGGAGGGGCCGCCGCCATTGCGTTTGAAACCGCTATCCATGAACGTCTCGATACCGGTCGCCCAGGCATAATCGCCAAGGATATGCGCATGGGTCTGCACCCACACGCCTTTCCCGTTCGATCCCTCACCGTAAAACAACGCCATCACCTGGGCGTCCGCAATGCCCAGCGCGTTATAGCCTGACCATCGTGTCAGCCAGTCGCGCATATCCTCGGCAGGCTGCACATGCTCCAGAAAGGCCCTGAACTGCGGGCAATCGGCATCCTTGTCATAGGTCGCCCGCGCCAGCTTCGTGATCTTGTCTTCGCGGCGATGCTCGCGCAACTCGACGCGCGCGGGGCGCTCTCCCTCGGGGCGGTGAAAAATCAATGTGCCGTTCTGCACGTTGAGCATCAGCGGATCGGCGTCGAAATCCTCCGGCCTTGCGGAGAGACGCGGCGGGGCGAGTTTGCGGATGCACTCTATATGACCGGCGCTTTCCGATGTGCGGCCCCATGCCGCCAGCTTGTCGGAATAAAGCACGATATCGCCATTGCTCTTGACTTGCACGATAGTGTCATGGCGCGGCCCGTCATGACGGGTCTGCCGGGCGAGTGAGCGTTGCAGATACCACATGGAGCTGCGCCGCCGTGCACGCTTGGCTTCGCCATCCAGAAACGCCTTTTCCGCCAGTGTCGGATCGCGCTCTTCCTCCGGCTGGTCAGAAGATTCCTCCTCCTCGCCCCCGTCTTCATCCGGAATATCGCCCTCTTCGGGTGGGAAAGGCACCCCGCTTGCCCGGATGAAATCGGCCTCCTCCTGTATGAGACGCATCGTCTCCTGCACGGCGAGGCCGAAAAGCGCATCCGCCATGCTCCGGTTCCACCGGCGCTTGTCCCATGCGACATAGCCGGGCGACATCGCGCTTTCCGCCCAGGCCGCCACGCACAGGAAATCCCGTCCGTGGCGCAGCAGGAACCGCTCCAGATTGCCGAGGTCCGTCATCGGCAGCTGAGCGCATTTCAGTGTCAGATCGGCCTCTATGGCGCCCCCCATCCCTTTCCTGCCCCCTTTTTCCGTTCCTCCTCCCGTGTGGGAGCTTGGTTCGCCATTCTCAGTGGCAGAGGGAGGGGAGAGGGCGGAGGCGGACCGGAGGGAGGAACGATAAGGCCGCTCCGCGCGCTGGCGCGCGCGCTCCGCGACGTTGGTCAGGTCACGGGGAGCTTGCTCCCCGGCGGACCAGCCGGAGGCGATGGTGGCGAGCAGCTGCCGTTCGTCGTCATCGCCCGGATTATCCCGCGCCGCCGCCTCGATCGCCGCACGGGCAAAGCGCGCATCAAGCGCGGGAAACGGCTCTGCGGTCACCAGCGTACCGATATTGAACGCGCTCTCGTTCAATTGCCCGTTGCGCACTCCGCTCCCGGCCGTGCGGATTAACCGGCATTCTTCCTCCAGGGCCGAAAGGCCATATTTGCGGATCGCGTCATATTCCGCCTGCGTTGCGCCCGCAGGGCGGGAGGCCGCGCCGCTGCTCGATAACGGGGGCGCGGGGGGCGCAGTCTTCTCGGCCGGCGCCTTCTTTCCCTTCGCCCGTCCCGTGGCCCGTCCCGTGGATCGCAATATCTCGACCAGCACCGCCGGCGCATCGACCGGATCGTCATGCCGGTTGGAAAGCCAGCGATAGCGCGCTTCGCTGCCGTCCTCATGATAGAGGATGCTCGGCGGCGCGATCACATAGCCGCCTTGCCCCCGCACATCAACATGACGGGGCAGATTACCCCGGTTGCGGATCGGTTCTCCGCCATCCTTGGGCTGGAGCAGATAGACATGCACTCCGCCGCTTTGTGTCATCGCCGTCAGACTCTGCGGCAGGTCGCATCCCATCTGTTCGACCAGCGCGGCCTTCAGGCTGTCGAGCGTGAAAACCTCGCCAGTTTCCTCGTCAACGCGCGGATCGAAATCGAGCGCGAACAGGCCGTTGCGCCCCATGGCGACGCCGATCATCGCCTGCGGCCAGCGCCGCCACCAGCCTTTGATCACCTCCTCATCGGTGGTCGCATCCTTGACACCGCTGCCGCCATAAGGCGCTTTCGCCTTCAGCTGGCGCATCTTGCCGCCGAAACTCTCGATCGTTTCGGTTCGTTCGCGACACGGGAATACCGGCCAGCCGCGCCGGGCATAGCTCAGCGCCGCCTGACCGAGCGGGGATAAGGGTGGATGCTGATATGTCACGGTCGAAAAATCCCTCCGGCAAAAGCGCACGCGCGCTCCCGGTCAAAAACAGTGGAAATCTGGTCGGAAAATCAGCCGTCAGAACGGCACAGGATCATCCATATCATGGCCGCCATCACCGCCGCCCGAAGCCCCGCCATCCTTGCGATCGAGCATCAGCAGCATCGCGCGCGGGCCGTTCAGTACAATCTCGGTCGTATAGCGATCATTCCCGCCCTGATCCTGCCATTTGCGGGTACGCAGCTGACCTTCGACATAGACCTTGCTGCCCTTGCGCAAATAGCGCGCGGCGACATCGGCAAGGCCATCGGACAAAATGGCGATACTATGCCACTCGACCCGCTGTTGCTTCTCGCCGGACTGGCGATCTTTCCAGCTTTCGGCCGTCGCGATGCGGAAATTGCAGACCTTGCCGCCATGCTGAAAATGGCGCACCTCCGGGTCCGCGCCCAGATGGCCGACCAATATCACCTTGTTGACGCTGCTCATGCGGAAATCTCCTCGCGCAGCTTCAGGCCGCGATACTGGCTGACATTACTCTTATGCTGCGCATGACCCCGCGCCTGAAGCTGACGCGCAAAAGCCTTCACCGATAGCGGCAACAGGTCGCTATCCCCGCACCAGCACGCATAATCCTGATAAAGGACAGAGGCTTGCGCGCTGCCCTCGCTCGGCTCGGTCCGCTCTTGCAACCAATGGC
>Ga0172382_10011592_pt1 | contig 11627 bp, 10 predicted proteins | sample Leawel138RmetaG_FD_122245 | JGI IMG/M metagenome (GOLD analysis project Ga0172382, IMG submission 122245) | Leachate microbial communities from a municipal landfill in Southern Ontario, Canada - Leachate well 138R metaG | ecosystem: Engineered > Solid waste > Landfill > Unclassified | place...
CATTACAATAAAAAAATAATAGTACTTTTAGCAGGTTAAAAAATTCAAACTATGAATACACCTGTAAAAACCAATTACCCTGCTCTTTACACACTCATTATCGTTTTCTTCTTTTGGGGATTTATCGCAGCAGGAAACAGCATTTTTATTCCGTTTTGTAAAGAATATTTTCACTTAGACCAGTTTCAATCACAGCTTATCGACTTTGCTTTTTATACCGCCTATTATATCGGAGCTTTGATTTTGTTTGCTTTCGGAACTCTGAGAGGCAAAGACGTTGTCGGAAAATGGGGCTACAAAAAAAGCATCGTTTACGGGCTTTTGTTTTCCGCTTTGGGAGCAGCAGCTATGATTGTGGCTGTAAAAGTAAATATTTATGCAGCTATGTTGGTCGGTTTATTCATCGTGGCTCTGGGTTTTTCGTTGCAACAAACAGCTGCCAATCCGTTTGCGATTTTGTTGGGTGACCCAAAAACGGGAGCAAGCAGAGTAAACCTTGGAGGAGGAATCAACTCTTTCGGAACTACAATCGGACCAATCATTGTTGGTTTTGCCCTTTTCGGAACTACAGCAGCCGTAACCGATGAGCAAATCAGAAACATGGAGCTCGACAAAGTAATCTGGCTCTATACAGGTGTGGGAATTCTGTTTTTGATAGCAGCTTCTATCTTTTATTTCTCAAAAAAACTCCCAAGTGGCATCTCAGACGAAAGTGTAGAAAAATCAGGCAAAGCCCTGACGACACTCATCGTAATGACTTTACTGCTTGTCTTATGTTTCGCTCCGGTTTTCCAAACCTATCAAAACGATTTTTCAACCTTTAGCGAAGCGCAAATGCACCGTTTAGAACAATACCGTATGTATTGGCTTTTGGGAGCTTTGCTGGTGGTTGTCGGAGGATTGCTTTTTGCCAACCTAAAAGCTAAACAAAACAAATCGGGTTGGGGAGCGATGCAATATCCGCAATTGGTGTTGGGAATGCTGGCTATTTTCGTATATGTAGGTGTAGAAGTAGCTGTGGGAAGCAACCTCGGAGAACTGCTTCAACAGGAAGAATTCGGCTCAATGGAAGTGTCTGAAACAGCCAAATATATCTCGATGTATTGGGGAAGTTTGATGATTGGTCGTTGGGCAGGAGCTATTGCTGTTTTTAATCTGACAAAAGGAAAAAAAGCCATTGCTTTGGTTGTGGTTCCGCTTATTGCTTTCGGAGTGATTTTAGGTGTAAACACCCTTTCGGGGAATGATATGTCGCCTTTATACTACTACGTTTTGTGTATAGCCGTTCAGATTATTGCCTTTTTTATCTCCAAAGACAAACCTGCCCGAACATTACTGATTTTCGCTATTTTAGGCATCACAGCTATGATTACCGGACTTATGACAGACGGTACTACAGCGATTTATGCTTTTTTGACAGGCGGATTGGCTTGTAGCATTATGTGGCCTTCTATTTTCAGCCTTTCCCTTATCGGATTGGGGAAATATACCTCACAAGGTTCTGCCTTTTTGGTAATGATGATTTTAGGTGGTGGCATCATCCCTCCTATTCAAGGAAAATTAGCAGATATTATCGGGATTCATCAATCCTATATTATGGCTGTGATTTGTTTTGCTTATCTGGCTTTGTTTGCCATTTTGGTAAAACCGATTCTGAAAAAACAAAATATTGATATCGACCAAATTGAATCCGAAGGAAGTCATTAAACTAAAACATCGTGATTGTAAAATTCAATAACATAGAAGAAAAAATCATTACTATTCGTAATCAGAAAGTGATTATCGACAGTGATGTAGCGGAGTTATACGGAGTTCAAACAAGAGATATAAATAAATCGGTCAAAAATAACCCTGATAAATTTCCATTTGGGTATATATTTGAGCTTAATAAACAGGAAGTTACAGATTTGCGGTGGAAAATTTCCACCACAAACTTATCTCCCAAATCAAGAGCTCTCCCGAAAGCCTTTACAGAAAAGGGGTTGTATATGTTGGCAACCATTCTGAAAAGCGAAAAAGCAACACAAACCACCATTGCCATTATCGAAACCTTTACAAAAATAAGAGAGCTTTCGAGAACAATAGCGGAATTATCCGAAATAAAAGACGAAAACGAACAGAAATCCCTAATGCAGAAAAGCGGAGAAATTATTTCCGATATTTTGGGAGAAGATATGAAAACTACCGATACGGAAACCACAGTAGAGCTGAACTTTGCCGTTTTGAAATTTAAACATACCATTAAAAGAAAAAATGACCAATAAAAGCAAAACGAAACACAGCACAACACTACTTTTCAGCAGAAAGATTCAGGAATTATAAGGCAGCCTACAATTTTTCAACTTTCAATTTTCAACTTTCAATTATAAAAGAGTAACTTTGCGGGTATTTTTTTATGTATGAAAACAAAAATTCTTATCATTGGAGCCTGTGGGCAAATCGGGACAGAGCTTACGCAAAACCTCAGAAAAATTTACGGAGTCGAAAACGTTGTAGCATCAGATGTCAGAAAACTAAACAATTCTGTTGTCAATGACGGAATCTTCGAGGTCGTAAACGCTCTGGATTTCAACCAGATTCAGGAATTGGTCGAAAAATATGAGATTACAGATGTCTATCTGATGGCTGCTTTGCTTTCGGCTACAGCCGAAAAAAATCCGGCTTTTGCCTGGGATTTGAATATGAATTCGCTTTTTCACGTGCTGAATTTAGCCAAAGAAGGAAAAATCCAAAAGATATTCTGGCCTTCGAGTATAGCGGTTTTCGGCCCTACGACACCCAAAGAAAATACACCCCAATTCACCATTATGGAACCTTCAACCGTTTACGGAATCAGTAAACAATCGGGCGAAAGATGGTGTGAATACTACCACAATATTTACGGAGTTGATGTAAGAAGCATCCGTTATCCGGGGCTTATCAGCTGGACAACACCTCCGGGAGGCGGAACCACAGATTATGCAGTTGATATTTACTACAAAGCCTTAGAGAATGCAAGTTATGAGTGTTTCCTTTCAGAAAACACAGGACTCCCGATGATGTATATGGATGATGCCATCCGTGCTACGATTCAGATTATGCAGGCTCCGAAAGAGCAAATCAAAATCCGTTCTTCCTACAACCTTTCTGCCATTAGTTTTACACCCGAAGAAATTGCAGCCGAAATCAAAAAACACATTCCTGATTTTGCCATTACCTACAAACCCGATTTCAGACAAAAAATTGCCGACAGCTGGCCTTCGAGCATAGACGACAGCAGAGCAAGAGAAGACTGGGGGTGGCAACACGAATTTGATATGGACAAAATGACCCGTGTAATGCTTGAGAATCTATCGAAAAAATAAATATGCCCCTCTTTTTAAGAGGGCTTTTTGTTTAATGCCTCAAAAATGACTTTTAGATTTTAGTTTAAAAAACTATCTTTGCAAATTATTCAAAAAAAGACATAAACGCTTATGTTCAATAATTTAACCGAAAAATTAGACAAGGCTTTTCACGTATTGAAAGGTCACGGAAAGATAACCGAAATCAACGTTGCTGAAACCCTGAAAGAAGTCCGTAGGGCACTTCTTGATGCAGACGTTAACTTCAAGATTGCCAAAGAGTTTACAAATAGAGTAAAAGAAAAGGCAATCGGGCAAAACGTACTTACAACCCTTCAACCGGGTCAGTTGATGGTGAAAATCGTCAAAGACGAATTGACCGAACTGATGGGTGGAGAAACTGCAGGAATTAACCTTTCTGGCAACCCAACTGTGATTTTAATGTCCGGTTTACAAGGTTCGGGTAAAACAACTTTCTCCGGAAAATTGGCTAATTTCCTGAAAACCAAAAAATCTAAAAAACCGCTTTTGGTGGCCTGTGATGTCTATCGTCCGGCTGCTATCAACCAGCTTCACGTGGTGGGAGACCAGATTGGAGTTGAAGTTTACTCCGAACCCGAAAACAAAAATCCTGTCGAAATTGCCCAAAATGCCATAAAACACGCTAAAGCAAACAGTTTTAATGTAGTGATTGTCGATACGGCTGGTCGTTTGGCTGTTGATGAACAGATGATGAACGAAATTGCCAATGTCCACAAAGCCATTCAGCCACAGGAAACCCTTTTTGTGGTGGATTCGATGACCGGACAAGATGCAGTAAATACAGCAAAAGCCTTTAACGACCGCCTGAATTTTGACGGAGTTATCCTTACGAAATTAGACGGTGATACTCGTGGTGGAGCTGCCATTTCGATTAAATCGGTAGTTAACAAACCGATTAAATTCATAGGTACGGGAGAAAAAATGGAAGCGATTGATGTGTTCCACCCTTCCCGTATGGCAGACCGTATTTTAGGGATGGGAGACGTGGTTTCCCTTGTTGAAAGAGCTCAAGAGCAGTATGATGAAGAGGAAGCCCGAAGACTTCAAAAGAAAATTGCCAAAAACGAATTCGGTTTTGATGATTTCTTGGCTCAAATTCAGCAGATTAAGAAAATGGGTAATATGAAAGACCTGATGGGAATGATTCCCGGAGCCGGAAAAGCCCTGAAAGATGTGGAAATCGAAGACGATGCTTTCAAACATATCGAAGCTATCATTCAGTCAATGACTCCGAAAGAAAGAAGCAAACCTTCGATTATCGACCATAAAAGAAAAACGAGAATTGCCAAGGGTTCGGGAACAAAAATGGAACAGGTAAACCAACTGATGAAACAGTTTGACCAAATGAGCAAAATGATGAAAATGATGCAGGGCGGAGGAGCTAAAAATATGATGCGAATGATGGGTGGAATGCCCGGGATGAGATAAAGCCCCTCCCGACCTCCCCAAAGGGGAGGAGTTTATTGAGCTTTGAAAAAGTACATTTAGAACAGAAAAATTGTTCCGAATTTTAAAAATAATTAGAATAATATAAACAAAAAAATTCCCCCTTTGGGGGTTAGGGGGCTTATGCAACTATTAGACGGAAAAAAAACATCTGAAGACATCAAAAAAGAGATTGCTCTTATTGTCGAAAAAATTAAAGACAGAGGCGAAAAAGTGCCTCATTTGGCAGCCATTATCGTTGGAAGTGACGGAGCCAGCCTCACCTATGTTGCCAGCAAAGTAAAGGCTTGCGAACAGGTCGGTTTTGAATCGACCCTTATCCGATTGCCAAACACGACTTCTGAAGTGGAACTTCTGAAAAAAATCGAAGAACTCAACCAAGATGACAACATCGACGGGTTTATCGTTCAGCTTCCGCTCCCGAAACAGATTGATGAGCAAAAAGTAATTATGGCTATCGACCCGAGCAAAGATGTTGATGGTTTCCACCCGGAAAACTTCGGAAAAATGGCTTTGGATATGAGTACGTTTATTCCGGCTACACCTTTCGGAATCTTAGAATTATTAGAGCGATATGGTGTGGAAACCCAAGGAAAACATACGGTAGTTATCGGAAGAAGCCATATTGTAGGTCGCCCTATGAGTATTTTGATGGGTCGTAAAGGCTTCCCCGGAAATTCGACTGTTACCCTTACTCACAGCCATACCAAAAACATTACACAAATCACTTCTCAGGCAGATATTATCATCACAGCTTTGGGAGTTCCGAATTATCTGAAAGCCGAAATGGTCAAAGATGATGTGGTTATCATTGACGTAGGAATCACTCGTGTTCCCGATGAAACCAACCCGAAAGGTTATGTAATCAGAGGTGATGTTGACTTCGAAAACGTGAGCAAAAAAGCCTCTTTTATTACCCCTGTTCCGGGAGGAGTGGGCCCGATGACCATTGCGATGCTGATGAAAAACACCCTGTTGGCAAGAGAAAGAAGAAAATTACTTATATAACCAATTTATGCAACCCAAAACCCCTTCTGAATCCCTTACGGTAATGACAGACGTTGTGCTCCCGGGAGAAACCAATCCGCTAAACAACTTGTTTGGAGGCGAACTCCTTGCCCGAATGGACAGAGCAGCCAGCATCACAGCCCGAAGACATTCCCGAAGAATTTGTGTAACCGCTTCGGTAAATCACGTGGCTTTTAACCGGGCGATTCCGTTGGGAAGTGTGGTTACGGTCGAAGCCAAAGTGTCTCGTGCTTTTTCCTCATCAATGGAAATTTTTATTGACGTATGGATAGAAGACCGGGAATCTGGGGTAAGAACCAAAGCCAACGAAGCCATTTATACGTTCGTAGCCGTTGACGAAACCGGACGACCGATTCCCGTTCCGGAAGTAATTCCCGAAACTGAGTTGGAAAAGCAACGTTATGAAGCTGCCCTTCGCAGGAAACAATTAAGTTTGGTTTTGTCCGGAAAAATGAAACCTCATGAAGCTACGGAGCTTAAAGCTATTTTTGCTTAAAAACAGGCAAAAACTTTGTGAAGTGCGATTTTTATGCTGTCGTTATCATAATTATTATGTTTTGTATGACAATTTAACCCTTCAATACCACACAAAACACAATTAATCCTTTCCTATACCTTAAAACAAAAAAGGAAGCAATTTCTTGCCTCCTCTTATAAAACATTTTATCACTATGAAAAAGTTATTTCTAATGATTTAATTGGTTTGAAGATAAGTTATATAAATCAAAAATACCACAATAATCAAATTGATAAGAAATATCAATAGAAATTCCTTAAAATCAATTTTCTGTATTAACTTGACAAGACTGTATATTAACCCAAACAAAACAACCAAAAGCATTGGTATCGTAAACAATTCAATAATAAACTGAATTCCTGTCAATCCGATTTTAGAGGGATTATACGACATGTATATAAGACAAGAAAAATACAGCAATGCGATCAAACTTACATATAACAAAAGATTTTTTAAGCTGATTGATTTCATAATAAAATATTTTAGTTATAAGTGATTTCTTGTACATTTTTAGCAGGCTTAGGGTCTGGTTTACATTTCCAACCACAAAACCAGGCAGGCTCACAATCTGTACACATTTTATCGTGCACATAGCAACCAACGTGCCAATATAGGCAACAACCCGAATAGTTACTACAACAACCGTGATCAGAACCACAGCCTAAAAGACACCACCAACCACAGTCTCCAGAAGTATCGGTTACCATATTGTCTATAAACAACTCGAAATCTCCTCTATCAATATAAAAATTGTAATATTCGTCAAATCGTAGTGTCTCCTCTTCATAAGTATCCAAAAAATACATCAAACTTTCTGTTGACTCATCAAGTTCATAGTACATCGCATACTCATTCAAAATTTCTTGCAATCGAGACACTTCATAAAAGTGTTCTTCCTGACAATTAAAAAAAGATTGTTCTGTCAAGAAAGCAGGATGAACCGTACAATTACACCCCTCGTGAGTGATTGCATCTCGCACCACTGAATTTACAATTGATTTATGATAATTTAAAGAAGAAACAACTAAATCATTTTTAACACCAATAGTTTCGTAATAAATATATCCAACAGTAACATTTAATATCCTATCAACTTCTTCAAGAATACTTCCAGAAATATTTTTACTTTTGAGTTTTATTGCTTCACTAACCACAACAGGTGCTTGTTTTAATTTCCAATGCAATTCTTCTGTATTAAAAGAATAGTCTATTCTAAAAATACTATCATTATTATAAAACACAACCAAATTACTTTCTACAATACTATCATTTGCAAAAGCTGAAAAAAACTTCAAATCATATAAATCATCCGTTATTTCAATATAAAGACTATCATTATTTGATAATAATCTTTGATTAGAGCCACTTGTTTCTTTCCTTATTTCTTCATTGTTACAAGAAAGAACAAAAAATACCAAACCAACAATTGCTGTTGTACCTAAAATTAATTTACTAGAATTCTTTTCATAATTTTCAATAGTTTTAAATAAGTTATTTTTATTTTGTCATATTATATAATATGATTATCTTGCGAAGATAAAACAAATATAATAACAAAAAAAATATTTTTAATAAAAATTAGTAAAAAACATAAAATCAAAAAAACCGTTACTCTTCAATCAAAAACCCTATCTTTGCACCTCAAAATTTTTCTAATCTTAAAATGTTTATAGCATGCAACTGTATAACACTTTGAGTGCGGAAGAAAGAAAACAACTCATCGAAGAATCGGGCAAACAACGCCTGACGCTTTCTTTCTACGCTTATGCTCACATCGAAAATCCGCAACAATTCAGAGACGATTTATTCCGTGTTTGGAATTCTCAGGAAGTTTTAGGACGTATCTACGTTGCCCACGAAGGGATAAATGCCCAACTTTCTTTACCTGCAGACCGTTTTGACGAATTCAAAACCCATTTGGACACCTATGATTTTATGAACGGAATGCGGCTGAATATTGCTGTGGAACAGGACGATTTTTCGTTTTTAAAACTTACCGTAAAGGTTCGTCATAAAATCGTAGCAGACGGTCTTGACGATGCTTCTTTTGATGTAACCAACAAAGGAATCCACCTCAAAGCAACCGAATTCAATAAATTATTGGAAGACCCGAATACTATCGTTGTAGATTTCAGAAATCACTACGAAAGTGAAGTAGGTCATTTCGTTGGAGCGATTACTCCCGATGTAGATACCTTCAGAGAGTCGTTGCCAATTATCGAAGAACAACTGGCTTCACACAAAGAGGACAAAAACCTTTTGATGTACTGCACAGGTGGTATTCGTTGCGAAAAAGCCAGTGCCTATTTCAAACACAAAGGTTTTAAAAACGTCTATCAATTAGAAGGCGGAATCATTGAGTATGCAAGGCAAATCAAAGACCAAGGCATAGAAAGCAAATTCATCGGAACCAATTTCGTGTTTGATAATCGCTTAGGCGAAAGAATTACAGACGATGTGATTGCCAGATGCCACCAATGTGGAGAGCCTTGTGATACCCATACGAATTGTGCTAACGATTCCTGCCATTTGCTTTTCATTCAATGCGAAAAATGTGCGGCTGCTATGGAAGGCTGTTGTTCAACCGAATGTGTTGAGGTAATTCACTTGCCAATGGCAGAACAAATTGCCCTTCGCAAAGGAAAAATGAACGGAAACAAAATTTTCAAAAAAGGAAAATCGCCTGCTTTGAAGTTCAAAACCCTACCTTCGGATGAAGTAATTGCGAAAATTCAAGCCAAAAAACAGCAAGAAGCTCAGAAAAAAGCCCTCAAAAAACAGCTTATCGGGCAAGCGACACATTATTATACCGCCTCAGGAATCTCGGAATTCACCCTGAGTGATGCCATCAACAAAGGCGATATTCTGATGGTTATTGGTGTTACAACCGGAGAACAGAAAATAGAAAACTACAAAATGGTCGTAAACCACGATTTTGCTGAAACAGCAAAAAGCGGAGACAAAATCACCATTAAACTCCCGTTCAGAACCCGACTTTCAGATAAACTTTATAAAGTGATATAAAACCAAAGCCACCTCACAAAAAGGTGGCTTTATTCTTAGAATTATTCTGTCAATGTAGCTTTATAACCAATTTTTTCCAACGATTGAATAAGCTGGTCTTGGTTGATTTCTTGACCTTCTACGGTTAAGATTTTATTTGGGTTTTGTGTATCTACTTCCCATTTTTCAACCGAAGTATTTTCGTTTAAAACAGGAGTTACTTTGGCTACACAAGCACTGCAATTGATGTTGGTTTTGAATTTTAATGTTTTCATTTTGTTATGGGTTATTAGTTATTGGTTATTGGATGTAAATTACTGGTTTACAGACCTCACAGGTTTTAAAAACCTGTGAGGTCTCGTCAGTAAGGTCTCAAATCTTCTTCCATTTTAGTCTCAAGCTGTTGCTTACCACACTCACAGAACTCAGTGCCATGGCTGCTCCTGCCCACATCGGGTCGAGCATAAATCCGTTTATCGGATACAAGATTCCTGCTGCTACAGGAATTCCGATAACGTTATACACAAAAGCCCAAAACAGGTTTTGTCGGATGGCATTCGAGGTGTATTTTGACAAATGAATCGCTTGAGCTATTTTGGTCAAATCAGATGAAATAATGGTCATTTTGGCTACATCCATTGCAATATCGCTTCCTTTCCCCATTGCGATACTTACATCGGCTTGAGCCAGTGCATTACTGTCGTTGATTCCGTCACCCACCATAGCTACGACTTTTCCTTCATTTTGTAGTTTTTTGACAAAATCTGCTTTTTCAGCAGGTAAAACTCCTGCTTTAAATTCGTCAATATTCATTTGCCCGGCTACAGCTTTTGCGGTCTCGTGGTTATCTCCGGTAAGCATATAGACTTTGATATTGTCTTTATGAAGTGCATCGATGGCTTTTTTGGAACTTTCTTTAACTTTATCAGTAATAGCGATGATGGCTAAAACCTGTGTTTCATCTGTAAACAATACCACCGTTTGAGCTTTATGCAACCTTTGGTCGATTTCAGTTTGAATGACTTCCGAAATTAAAATTCCTTTATGGGTAATCAACGTCGGATTTCCGATAAAATAGTTTTGATTGTTATAAATCCCCTGAATTCCCTGACCTGAAATGTTTTCAATCGTTATATTTTCGACAAACGAACTCTCCTCTTTTAGATGATTTACAATCGCATCAGCCAACGGATGTTCTGATGATTTTTCGATACTGAATAAGATATTTTGAAGCTCATCGGTTTTGTCTGTCAACCATTTCAAATCCGTTACCGAAGGTTTTCCTTCTGTAATAGTTCCGGTTTTGTCTAAGATAACCGCATTTATTTTTTTGGCTATTTCCAGACTTTCTGCATCCTTAATCAAGATTCCTTGTTCGGCTCCTTTTCCGATTCCGACCATAATGGCAGTAGGAGTTGCCAATCCTAAAGCACACGGACAAGCAATCACGAGCACCGTTACAAAAGCAATCAATCCTTGGGTAAAAGCGTTATCACCTCCGAGTATTATCCACAAAACAAAGCTCAAAACAGCAATCCCGATGACAATCGGAACAAAAACAGCTGCAATTTTATCGACCATTTGCTGAACCGGGGCTTTACTTCCCTGAGCTTCCTCGACCATTTTAATGATTTGAGCCAAAACCGTATCACTCCCGACTTTTTGAGCCATAAACCTAAAACTTCCTTTTTGGTTGATAGTTCCGGCAAAAACTTTTTCGCCTTTTTCTTTGTGAACCGCCACAGGTTCTCCGCTAATCATACTTTCGTCAATGTATGAACTCCCGCTTGTAACCTCTCCGTCAACGGCAATTCTGTCTCCGGGTTTCACCAAAATAGTATCGCCTAAATTGACTTCAGAAACCGGAATTTCCTTCTCGGAATTTCCACTGATAATCGTGACGGTTTTGGGCTGAATTCCCATCAGTTTTTTAATGGCAGAACCGGTATTTCCTTTGGCTTTTTCTTCTAATAATTTTCCCAGAAGAATAAAAGCTATCACAATTCCGGCTGCTTCAAAATACACGTGAGGATGTATCCCTTTAGATTCTAAAACTTGCGGGAATAAGGTTACAAAAACACTATACAGATAAGCCGTTCCGGTGCTGACTGCAACCAGCGTATCCATATTTGCCGATTTGTGTTTGAGCTGCTTCCAGGCTCCTACAAAAAACTGTTGTCCGAAATAAAACAGCATCGGAGTCGATAAAAACCACATAATCCAGTTGGCATAAGGCATATCCATAAAAAACATCCCGATGACAAAAA
>Ga0172382_10011595_pt1 | contig 11626 bp, 8 predicted proteins | sample Leawel138RmetaG_FD_122245 | JGI IMG/M metagenome (GOLD analysis project Ga0172382, IMG submission 122245) | Leachate microbial communities from a municipal landfill in Southern Ontario, Canada - Leachate well 138R metaG | ecosystem: Engineered > Solid waste > Landfill > Unclassified | place...
AAAGCGGTGACAAGGGGGGCTCTGGGGCGCTACCCCGACTCATCCTCCGGAGAACTTCGCCGTGCAATCGCAGAGGTTGCGGGTCTGTCGGAGGAGGAGATCCTGGTCACCAACGGGCTGGCGCAGGCCATCTTCCTCCTGGCCTTCGCCTTCTGCGACAGGGGCGGCGTCGCCCTCGCCGCGTCTCCCGCCTTCGGAGAGTACGAGGCGGCGTCGCGTCTGGCCGGGGCTGAGTTCGTCCCCATCCCGGCGCTTGAGGAGGAGGCTTTCTCCTTTCCGTCGGAGAGGCTGCTTTCGGCCGTGAGGGGGCGCCGTCCTGCGGTCGTGTGGGTCTGCTCGCCGAACAACCCGACCGGCGCAATTCCCTCGGAGGGCGAGGCGTCAGCGCTGCTTTCAGCCTGCGAGGAGGAGGGTGCACTGCTGCTGATCGACGAGGCCTATGTGAACTTCGCGCCCCTCGGCTCGTCGCTTACGCGCCTTCTGCCGTCGCCGAACCTGCTGATACTGCGCTCCATGACCAAGGACTACGGGCTGACCGGCCTGAGGCTGGGGTACATCGCCGGTGACAGGGTCCTGATCCGCCACCTAGCTGCGTTGCAGCCGCCGTGGAGCGTTAACGTATGTGCCCAGGAGTCAGGGGTAGAGGCTCTGCGCAGGGGCGAGTACTACGAGACTCAGTGGCGTAAGATCCGAGAACTGACGGATGGGTTGGCGGACGGAATACGAGCCGCGGGGTACGAGCCGTTGAGGCCGGGCGCGAACTTTGTGCTCTTCAAAGTCGGTGACACGGATGCGCTGAAGGCCTTCCTATGGCGGGACCGCATTCTGGTCCGCGACTGCGCATCGTTCGGCCTGCCCGGCTACGTTAGGGTCGGAGTCCGGACGGAGCCGGAGAACCGGCTTCTGGCAAGCCGGCTTGCCGAGTATCGAAGGAGAGGCTGATGGGAAAGATCGCTTTTGTGCTCGGAGGCGCACGAAGCGGCAAGAGCGCGTGGGCGGAGAGGCGCGCTCTCGAGTTGGAGGCGGAGGGCCGGACAGTCGTCTATATTGCCACCTGCGAATGCCGCCCCGAGGACGCGGAAATGAACGACAGGATAGCCAGGCACCGCTCGCGAAGGCCGTCGTCATGGAGTACAGTGGAGGCACCCTTCGCCGTCGCCGAGGAGCTGGAGAGGCTGACACCGGGCACCGTCGCTCTGCTGGACTGCCTGAGCCTGTGGGTGAGCAACCTGCTCCTCGCGGCTCCCGAGAGGGGGTATGAGGCGACCTCCGACGAGACACTGAAGATAGTGGAGGAGTTGCTTGATTCAGCCAGGCGATCGTCGGCCGACATTATTATCGTTTCCAACGAGACTGGCTGGGGAGTGGTGCCGCCCTCCCGCCTCGGCAGGCTCTACCGCGACATACTGGGTTGGGCCAACCAGGCCGTTGCCCGCGAGGCAGATGAGGTCTGGCTGCTCGTCGCCGGTCTGCCGCAGAGAATAAAATAACCGTAATTATAAAAAACCCCTTAGGAGGCATTATGACATTCCTTCAACGCACAATCGACGCGGTACACCCCCTCTGCGAGGAGTCGATGGAGGCGGCCCGCCGCCGCCAGGATCAGCTGACCAAGCCAGCGGGAAGCCTCGGTCGGCTTGAGGAGCTTTCGATCAGGCTCGCCGGAATAATGCGCACCCCTCGCCCGAGGATAAAGGACAAGGTCATCATGACGATGGCCGGCGACCACGGGGTGGTTGACGACGGGGTGGCCCTCTACCCGAGGGAGGTTACCGTGCAGCAGGTGCTGAACTTCCTCCGCGGCGGAGGCGGAGTGAACGTACTCGGCAGGCACGTCGGCGCCAGGGTGGTGCTGGTCGACATGGGAGTCGACCACGACTTCGAGCCCGCGGAGGGGCTTCAAATCCGCAAGGTCGCCCGAGGAACTGCGAGCATGCTCAGGGGTCCCGCCATGACCCGCGAACAGGCGCTTCATTCGATAGAGAACGGAATTGCGGCGGCGCTCGAGGAGGCTGGCAGGGGTATGGATATACTGGGCACGGGCGAGATGGGCATAGGCAACACAACGCCCTCCACGGCCATCGCCTGCGCCGTCACCGGTGTGGCGGTGCCTCTGGCGACCGGCAGGGGAGCCGGGCTTACCGACGAGGGGCTGAAGCGCAAAATAGAGGTCATCGAGTCCTCTCTGGCGCTGAACAGGCCGGATCCGTCCGATGCCCTGGATGTCCTGTCCAAAGTGGGCGGTTTCGAGATTGGCGGCATAGCAGGCTCCATCCTGGGTGCCGCATCGCTCGGGCTCCCCGTGGTGGTGGATGGTTTCATATCGACCGCGGGCGCCATCATTGCAGCGCTGCTGTGCCCCCTGGCCAGGGAGTACATGATCTACTCGCACAAGTCCGTGGAGATAGGACACGAACATATGTTCGAATACCTGGGCGCCAGGCCGCTGCTCGACCTTGGCCTGCGCCTCGGGGAGGGCACCGGGTCGGCGCTGGCGATTTCCATCGCCGAGGCCGCTGCGAAGGTTTTGGACGAGATGGCCACGTTCGAGAGCGCCGGGGTATCAGGGCCGGTGCAGCCCGGCGGGCTTGTGGACGAGGGCTGACATGAGATATTTGGGCGACTTTTTCGGGGCCCTCGGCTTCCTGACCATCCTTCCCTGCCCGCGACGATTCGCCTCGATGGACGACTACAGCCAGGTGTGCGGCTGGTTCCCAGTGGTAGGGGCGGTTGTAGGGGGTATTCTCTACTTCTCCGCGCGGTTCCTGTTTTTCCCGGTCTTCTCCCCGCTGGTTGCATCGGCCTCGGTGGTGGCACTGTGGGCCTTCCTCACCAGGGGATTCCACCTGGACGGCCTTGCGGACACCTTCGACGGAATAGGCGGAGGTCACGACTGGGAGTCACGCCTCGCGATAATGAAGGACAGCCGTCTTGGCACGTTCGGCGGGATCTCGCTGGCGTCCGTGCTCCTTCTGAAGACCGTCCTGTTGGCGGAATTCGGGGGACGCCTGGAGACTCTCTGGTTGGCACCGGTGATGGGGAGGTGGAGCATGCTCGTCGGCATGCGCTTTTTTCCATCCGCCAGGCCCGGTGGCATGGGGGATACATTCCGGGCGCTCTGCAGAGGTCATCAGCTCACCCTTGCCTCCCTGGCGGCCTTTTGGGCGGTACTCCTGCTTGGGGGGGCGCGCGGACTTCCGCTGCTCGTCATGGTACCCGCCCTGGCGTACCTGCTCTCGCGCTGGCTCTGCCGAATGCTGGGCGGCCTGACCGGGGACTCGTACGGCGCGCTCTGCGAGATCACGGAACTGGCGGTGCTTGTGTTCTTCGCGGCTCTATAGTCGCTGCGGGATTCGATGCGACAGTTTGCCATAGTAGTATTTGAAAGAGAGGCCTGCCCGGCATGAGGAGCTTGAAGGGAACAAATGGTATTAGAGGACCTTGGGGTTGGACGGCGGTGGACGCGAGCTCTTCGCCGCGCACGAGGGCGGTAATTCCCGCGCTGTTGGCGCTTGTGATGCTGGTCGTGTTCGCGGCGCCCTCTTCGGGGCTTGATGGGCTTTCAGTGCCCCAGTCCCCGATGTTCCACGCGGCCTCTCTCGCCGACGAGCCGTTGGTCTCCAAGGAGCGCCAGGGAGAGCTGTACCGCGAGCTTAAGGAACGTTTCTACTCGCCGTGGCGGCAGGCGGCACCGCGTGACGCGGTGAAGATCCTGGAGTGGGTGTTCGATGCTTACGGCAAGAACGTGTTCGGCGAGAACCTCCTGCCGCGCTCCTCCTCGTGGGTCGAGGAGCAGCGGCGTCAGGCGAGGGTCGACGCCGCAGGGGAGTTGAACAGCCACGCGCTCAGCGTGCGTCCGACATCCCTGCGCCTGATGCCGACGCAGGCTCCGGCCTTCCGATCTCCCGCCCTGGCGGGCGAAGGCTACCCGTTCGACTACCTGCAGAACAGCGCCGTGCATCCGGGCGAGCCGCTCTTCGTCTCGCACCTGTCCATGGACGGCCTGTGGGCGTGGTGCGACACGTCCTGTGCCTCGGGATGGATGGAGACTAGGGATTTGGCCTTCGTCGACGAGGCGGCGGAGGCCAGGTGGATGTCGCTCCCACTCGCTGTGGTGGTGCGCGAGAACGCGCTCTTGCGCGATGAAACAGGCTCCCTGTTTCGTGCGAAGGTAGGCGCGATGCTGCCCCTTTCCCTCCGAGGCATCGTGGAGCATCTCCTGGTAGCGCCCGTTCGGGGACGGGACGGAGGCTTGATCGAACGCACCGTCAGGGTTTCGGCCTCCGAGGCCGTTCCTGCGCCGCTTGCGCCGTCGCCCTGGTCCTTGGCGGCCGTCGCGGAGGAGCTGTTCGGAGAGCTGTACGGCTGGGGAGGCTTCCTCGGAAACCGTGACTGCAGCGCAATGACGAGGGATATTCTGCTTCCCTTCGGGGTATGGCTTCCGCGAAACTCTCGCGCGCAGGCGAACGGCGGAAGATCCATCAACCTCGAGGGCATGACCAACGATGAGAAGAAGGACCTGCTGAAGCGCGAGGGCGTCCCCTTTCTCACGCTGGTCGGGCTTCCGGGACATATCATGTTGTACGTCGGGACGTGGAGGGGGGAGCCGCTCGTAATGCACAACATGTGGGGCATACGCACCGAGCATGACGGCACCGAGGGGCGGTATGTAATTGGCAGGACCGTGATAACTACACTTGACCTCGGATCGGACCTGCCGGGCCATGCGCCCGGAAAGCTCCTTATAGACCGCATTGACCGGCTGGCTTTTACGGCTGATTAAACCCTGTCGAATGCCCTATTGACAAAACAGACCGGATGGTCTAACCTGTCAGTCGTATTTTGTTCAACTGGGTTGGGAGGTGCGACGTGAGGGGGCGTTCCAGAAAGCTGGACGAAGAGAAAAAACGTAACCTCATAGAGGCGGCAATCGAGGAGATCGCGGCGAACGGCATCGAGGGGGCCTCGTACAACAGGATAATCGAGCGATCAGGCCTTAGCAAAGGAGCCGTTTACTACTACTACGAGAACAAAGAGAGCCTGTACAGCGTAGTCTTGGAGGAGGTCGAGCGACGCTTTCTGATGGCCGTCGGCAAGTTGAAGCTACCGGACGATGCCGATGTCTTCTGGGATGTGTGCGGGGCTTACTACGAGAGGGCGCTGGGGTTTGCGGTCTCAAATATGCAGTTGATCGAGGTAGCGCGTATCCTGGTGGAACCGTTAAGGATGGACGGAGTAGAGGCCTTCGAACCTCTTCGCAGGGCCGACCGTTGGACGCGCACGGCAATAAGAAAAGGGCAGGAGATTGGAGCCCTGCGTTCGGACCTGCCGGCGGAGTTCCTTTCCGGCATCCTTCATGCCGTCGGAGTCGCCATGGATTCGTGGTTTTTCGATATGTATAGAAGCGACCCGAAGACCGTTGATACAAAGGACTTCGTGAGATTCGCCATAAATATGTACAGAAGGATTCTGTCTCCGTAAACTAGCGCAAAGCGCTCGTTTATCGGCTGAGAGGCTCGGTATTGCGAGTTTACTATCGTTTTTGAAAGGGTTGTGGTGGCAAATGCTGAAGAGTTTCTTTTCCAGGTTGAATGTTCTGTTTTGGGTGGTACTTATCTGTGCCGGAGGGGTCCTCATGGTCTTTCGAATCCAAGCGAGGCTAGAGGCCGCCGCCGCAAACACCGCAGCCCTTGAGAACGAAAAAGAGCCGGCCATACCGGTGGACGTCGAGAAAATCGAGCGGCGCGACTGGGAAGTGTGGCGAAGCTACTACGGGCAGGCGAAGGCGGGACGGAGCCAGGTCGTCTCCTCCTACGTCAAGGAGATTGTCCAGGAGGTAAACGTCAGGGTTGGAGACAGGGTGAAGACGGGGCAGGTCCTGCTCACCCTCTCGTCCCAGGACCAGCGGGCCCTTGAGGCGGCCCTTCGCTCCAGCTACGAGGACTCGGTCAGGGAGTACAAGCGTCTGTCCGAGCTCCAAAAGTCAGGCGGTGTCTCCCAGTCCCAGGTCGAGCAGGCTCATTCACGCATGAAGGGGGAAGAGGCGAAGCTTCAGGCCTCTCGTTCAACCGTCTCCCGCACACAGCTCAAGGCGAGCATAGACGGCATAGTAGCCTCCCGCCTGATAGAGCCGGGCGAGGTGGCGGGAGAGAACAAACCGCTTCTTACCGTTATTGACCTGAAGGACCTTGAGGCCGAGATAATGGTGTCGAGAAGGGATATTATGAGCCTTGGGTTGGACACGCCGGTCGAGGTCGTATCCGACGCTGTATCATCAATGGGCGCCATCCGCAGGATAAGCCCGGAGGCCGCCGCCGGATCGGGGCTGTACGCCGTGGTGGTCGCTCTGAACGGACTTGAGGTCCTGCCGGGGACTCACGTTGAGGCCAGATTCCTCGTCGATAGGCAAAAAGATCTTGTTGTGATCCCTTCCGACGTGGTACAAAGGCGGGAGGACAAGGCCACTGTTTACGTCGTCGAGGGCGACAGGGCAAAGCTCAGGGAGATAGTCACAGGCGAGGGTCAGAACGGCTCTGTAGCGGTGCTTGAGGGGCTTGAGGGGGGCGAACTTCTGGTGGTCAGAGGGAGGAATATGCTCTCCGACGGTGCTCTTGTGAAGGTCGGCGGGGACGAGGCACAGGAGGAGGCGCCTGCGGAGATTACCGAAGAGTCGGTTGAAAATCGGTCATGAGAGGGCTTATCCGCTTCAGCATCAAGCGCCCGGTCTTCACCTGGGCGATGGTCTTCGTCTTCCTGCTGCTTGGCATCAGCAGCTACAACAAGATCCCTGTGGCCCTGCTCCCCAAGGTTGACATACCCATAATTCTTGTTCGCGCCGTCTACAGAGGGGCAAGCCCTAACGAGATAGAACAGCTGGTGACCAAGCCGATCGAGGACGCGATAGCCGACCTTGAGGGACTTGACAAGATTACGAGCTACTCCGCCGAAGGCATGTCCATAGTTCTGCTTGAGATGAAGGTGGAGGTCGATGTCGACCTGGCCCTCGTCGATATATCGAACAAGGTGAAGGGGGCCAGGAACAAGCTGCCGACGGCCGTCGAGGAGCCCATCTTCAGCAAGGTCGACATCAACGCGTTCCCCTTCCTGATAGCGTCTTTCACCAGCTCTTTGCCCGAGAAGGAAGCGCGAAAGGTAATCGAGGACACTATAGTTCCTATTCTGTCGCGGGTAGAGGGAGTAGGGCGCGCCGAAGTCACCGGAGGGCGGGTGCGCCAGGTACGTGTACTGCTCGACCCGGTCTCGCTTAGCGAGCACAGGGTCAACATCCAGACCCTTGCGGCTGTGATCGCCGCGAACAACGTGACAAACCCGTCCGGGTACATCACTCAGGAGAAGGACGAGACCTGGTTGCGCCTGGTGGGGGAATTCAACAAGGTCGAGGATCTGGAGAACATCATGATCCCGACTCCATCGGGCAATCCCGTACGACTTCGTGACCTAGGACGCATCGAGGACGGCGAGGAGGACGTGCGCTCCATCGCACGAGTGAACGGTCAGTCGGTGGTGCAGCTTCGCGTCAGCCCAAGGCCGAACTCGGACGTGGTGAAGGCCGGAAAAATGCTCAGAAAAGAGCTGGACAAGCTGCTCAAGACGATGCCCGATTTCTCTGCGGAGATCGCCTACGACGACTCGCTCTTCGTGGAGTCGACGGTCACGAACGTACTGCGCGACATGGCCTTTGGAATACTGCTCACGTCGGTGGTTCTCTACCTCTTCCTGAAGCGCTTCTCCGCGACATTCATAGTGGGCATAGCCATGCCGGTGGCACTCTTCGCCACTTTCACCCCTATGGTCATGCACGGCTACTCAATGAATATCATGAGCTCTTTGGGGCTGGCCATCTCGATGGGAGTGCTGGTCAACAACGCTATTCTGATAATAGAGAACATCTTCAGGTACAGGGACATGGGCTACTCCCCCGAGGAGGCCGCGGAGAAGGGGACCGTCGAGATCTCCATCTCTGTTATAGCCGGTACCGCGACCAACCTGGGCGTTTTCCTTCCCGTGGCCATAATGACCGGAATAGCGGGGCAGTTCCTGGTGCAGTACGCCATGACCATTGTCTACGCGACTTTATTCTCTCTGTGGGTGTCTCTCACCCTGACTCCGTCGATGGCGGCACGATTCAAGCCGGATTCAGGCATCCCGCGCCTGGGACGTGTCCTGTGCGGCTGGTGGGACTGGGTCTACGGCGGTTTCGAAGGGCTGTTCATCTTCCTTTTGAGGGCCGCCCTGCGCCGCCCTCTGGTGACCATACTGCTGTTCATTGCCCTTACCTTCGGTGTGTTCAAGGCTGGAGGACTTCTCGGGATGGAGTTCATGCCGCGCACCGACAGCGGAGCGATGGCGGTCGACATCACCCTGCCCAGCAACACGCCGGTCCAGGAGACTCAGGCTCGGGCCAGAGAGATAGAGGAGCGAATGAGCACTCTTCCGGGTGTGGAGTTCGTCGTCTCCACCGTGGGAGCTTCAGGCAGGAATCAGGGCACGCACAAGGCGTCCATAGAGGCGTACTTCAAAGACGATGTGGAGCGCCCGTCGACGGTCGAGATGTCGGATGGTCTGCGCCCCTTCGTCAACGCGATGCCGGGAGTGGAAGCCACGGTGAGCGGATACCGCAAGGGGATGGGCGGAGGTAAGCCTATCAACATAATCATCAACGGAGAGGAGCTTGAGATCCTCTACGGGATAGCACAGCAGGTCAAGGGCATTATATCCCGTATTCCGGGGATAATCGACGTGGGGATTGACGTTGAGATGGGGAAGCCGGAGCTGCAGATTCTGCCCGTGCGCTGGCGCCTCTCTCAGTTCGGGATCAATATGACCACACTGTCCCAGGTCATCTACGGATACCTGGTCGGGATGGACGCCGGCAAGTTTCGCCAGGATGGTTACGAGTACGACATAAAGGCCAGGATAAATCCCGAGCACGCCAAGGACATCTTCAAAGTGACGGAGCTGCCCATAATGACCGAGTACGGGCTGGTCCCCCTGAAGGAGTTCGCCGACGTTCAGTGGCGCGATGGCCCGACCGAGATCGTGCGAAAGGACCGCCGCAAGGCGGTGACAGTGGAAGCCGATGCCCGCTATATCTCGACCGGAGAGGCGATAGAGAAGAGCAGGCAGGCGATAGCGGGGCTGGAACTGCCGCCGGGTTACGAGATAAAGTACGGCGGGGAGGCGGAATACATGGCGGAGAACTTCGCCGAGTTGGGGAAGGCGCTTGTCATCGCCATAGCTTTGACTTTCATCATCATCGCGGCGATACTAGAGTCGTGGTTCTACGCCTTCGTCATTACCCTCTCCGTGCCGCTGGCGGCGCTGGGGGTCATCCCGATAATGCTCATGGCCGGGGTGTCGGTGTCGATGTTCGCCCTTATCGGACTGATAATGCTGGTAGGCCTAGTGGTCAACAACTCCATAGTAGTAATCGACTACGCCGAGATAAGGCGAAAAGAAGAGGGCGAACCGGGGGCGGTGGCAGTCCAGAAGGCATGCGAGATACGCCTCAGGATGCTCTTCATGGCCATAGCCACCGCGGTCATCTCGATGGTGCCTCTCGCGGTAGGCACGGGGGACGGCGGGGTCTTCCGCCAGCCAATAGCGTTCGTCGCCATAGGAGGCCTGATCGCGGGTGGAATAATCGCCCTGCTGGTCATCCCGGCGGTCTACTCGGTCTACTGGAACGTCAGGGAGCGAAGAGCGGCCCGGCGCGCAGCGGCTTAGCGGCATCCGTCCCGTCTGGCCCTTCAAGGAGGCCGCAACAATGAAGAATAACTCCGCGCCGCCAGTGCGGTCGTGCGCACCCGCGCTGAAGCGCGACCCTGCACTTTTCCCCGCACTGGCGGCAATATGGCTCTCGCTGGCCGTCTTCGTGCTCTACCCGGCGCTGAGGCTGTTTCTGACTGCGTTCGTTGTAGACGGGCGAATCTCTTTCTCAAACCTCGCCGCGATTCTCGAGGGCTGGTACTTCCGAAGGGCCTTCCTTAACAGCATCTGGCTCGCGACGGCAGTCTCTGCGTCGGGTACTTTTCTGGGATACCTGTACGCCTTCGCCGTCACCCGTATCTCCATGCCTTCCTGGATGAAGTGGTTCATCGGGGGTGTGACCACTCTTCCCCTTATATCGCCGCCGTTCACAAGCAGCATAGCACTCACCCTGTCTCTCGGGCCGAACGGCATCCTGCTGAATCTGCTGGGCCTGGGCAGCTTCAACTTCTACGGATTCTGGGGCACGTGGTTGTCGGAGACACTCACCTACTTCCCCGTCTCCTTTTTGACTCTGGCCGCCGTGCTTTCGGCAATGGACCCGAACCTGGAGGACGCAGGGCTCTCTCTAGGCGCGTCTTCCGGGCGAGTGTTCCGCACTGTCACACTGCCGCTCTCGATTCCGGGAATCGCTAACTCCATACTTCTGCTGTTCGCCAGCTCCCTGGCTGACTTCGCCACCCCCCTGGTGCTCGGTGGACACAACTTTCCCATCCTTCCTACTCAGGCATATCTTCAGATCACAGGCATGTATGACCTGCGCGGCGGCGCTTCCCTCTCCTTTCTGCTGCTCTTCCCGGCGCTGGCGGTCTACTTTCTGCAGCGCTTCTGGGTAGGGAGAAAGAGCTATGTAACGGTGTCGGGCAGAGCAGGGAGCAGATCGGATTTCAAGAGCAAGGGGAAGGCGACCGAGCGGATCGTCCTCGCTGTATGCCTCTCCCTTACCGCCTTCATCCTGTATCTGTACTCCCTCATACTCTGGGGTGCTGTAGTGAAGGTCTGGGGCGTGGACAACACTCTGACCCTGGAGAACTTCCGCTACGTCTTCACCCACGGCAAAAAAGCAATAGTCGACACCCTTATAATAGCTGCGGTGGTCACTCCCCTCGGCGGGCTTCTCGCCGTGCTCACGGGATATCTGGTTCAGCGGGGACGGTTTTTTGGTAACCGCGCGATGGAGTTCGTCTCGATGTTCAACTACGCACTCCCCGGCACCGTAGTCGGCATCGCGTACATCATCGCCTTCAACCAGCGCCCCCTGCTTCTCACGGGGACTTTGACCATACTTGTGGCGGCATACATATTCCGCTACCACTCAGCCGGCATAAGGGCGGTGATAGCCTCGCTTCATCAGATAGACCCGTCGATCGAGGAGGCCTCCGCAAGCCTGGGAGCGGGCTCGGCCCGGACGTTCTTCCGCGTGACCGTGCCGCTGATAATCCCGGCCGTGTTGGTTGGGATGCGCTACCTGTTCATCTACTCCATGACGGCGATAAGCGCCACTGTCTTTCTGGTCTCGGTGAGATGGACCCTTCTGACCACGCGCATACTTGAATGCATGACGGAGTTGCAGTTCGCACAGGCCTGTGCCTTCTCCGTGACTCTAATACTTATAGTCTATATCGCGGCCGCCCTTCTGGCATGGTTGACACGCCTCGCCGCCGGGCGAATCTCCGGAGGAGGAGGAACGGGTCAATGGCAGTAGCTCTTGAGCTGTTGGACGTCTCAAAGACGTTTCGAAGGGACAAAGAAGAAATATTGGCGGTAGACTCGGTCTCGCTTAAAGTCGAGCCAGGTGAGATGGCGACGTTTCTGGGCCCCTCTGGCTGCGGAAAGA
>Ga0172382_10011596_pt1 | contig 11626 bp, 10 predicted proteins | sample Leawel138RmetaG_FD_122245 | JGI IMG/M metagenome (GOLD analysis project Ga0172382, IMG submission 122245) | Leachate microbial communities from a municipal landfill in Southern Ontario, Canada - Leachate well 138R metaG | ecosystem: Engineered > Solid waste > Landfill > Unclassified | place...
AACCTCGCCTCGGCGACCGGTGTGCCGCCGACCACTCCCGGTGGCGACGTGCCGCCGCCGCTGCCCCCGGTTGAAGACGATGTGGATCTGCCGACGCCTGCGACACCGGTGATCACGCTGGTAAAGACGGGCGCGCTGGCCGACGGATCGCGTGCGGGTGACCGGGTGGAATACACCTTCGTGGCCACGAACACCGGCAACCTCACGCTGACCGAGGTCTCGATCAGCGACCCGATGGTGGGCCTGTCGGCTCTGGTCTACGACTGGAGCGCCGCGACCGCCGAGGGTGTGCTCGCACCCGGTGAGCAGGTGACGGCGACCGCGCAGTACACGCTGACGCAGGCCGACGTTGATGCGGGCCACGTGGACAACCTCGCCTCCACCACGGGAACGCCGCCGAACGCGTACGATCCCGAGGACCCGGATGGCCCCGGGGTGCCGCGCGAGCCGGTAACCGATGAGGACCGCACGGTTACGCCGCTGCCGCCGGCCCCCGCGATCGAGCTGGTGAAGACCGGCAAGGCCACGGGAGACGCGCTCGCGGGCGACAAGGTCGAATACACCTTCGTCGCGACGAACACCGGCAACATCACGCTCAACGGCGTGGTCATCGACGACCCCCTCCCGGGCCTGTCGAAGCTCACCTACCAGTGGCCGGGTGAAGCCGGCGTGCTGGCGCCGGGCGAGCAGGTGACGGCGACCGCGCTGTACACGCTGACGCAGGCCGACGTCGACGCGGGCAAGGTGGACAACACCGCGACCGTGATCGGTTTCGCTCCGCTCGATGGCGATCCGGTCGGTGGCGAGCAGGTCACCGACGAGGACTCGGCGACCGTCACCACGGGTGTGCTTGCTCAAACCGGAGGCGTCTCACCCTTGATCGGGCTGGGGGCAGGCATTACGCTGCTCCTGCTCGGAGCGGGCCTCGTGCTTGCTGCGCGGCAGCGGAAGCGAGTCGCGTGAGGCGTCGCTACCGGGCACTGCTCGTCGCACCGCTCGTCGCACCGCTGGTCGCTCTCTCCCTCGCCTCGTGCGCGGGAGGGGCGGCCGGCGGGAGCGCCGACGCGCCTGACCTGGAGCGATCCCTGGTCGACATCGCCGACCAACCCGGGTCGGTGGACGGCTTCGCCGGAGCTCTCGAAGACGTTGTCGTCGAGACCTGCGAAGCACAGGGGGCGGGCTGGTTCGCGTCGGGAACGGTGACGAACCCGACCGATACCGCCCAGAGCTACCGCCTCTACGTCGCTTTCAGTGAGAACCGGGACACGATCGGCCTCGTGCAGGTCGACGTGCCCGAGGTTGCGGCGGGAGAAAGCGCGACGTGGGATGCGGAAGCCCAGGTCGCTGGCGAAGGGATCGACTGCGCGCTGCGCGTCGAACGCTTCGCCCCGGCGGGCTGAGCAGCACCCCAACACCAAACTTCTGGCAGGAGTCCCGGAGCCTCCCCCAAGCTCGGGGCCTCCTGCCAGAGATACTTCAGCGACAGTCGGCCGAGGCGTTGATGGCGGAACGGGCGTTCAGAGGAGGCCCTCTGCCTCCGCTCGGAGAACTGCAGAGGCGCGGCTCGTCACCCCAAGCTTCCGGTAGATGCTTTTGATGTGGCTCTTCACTGTGTTGACTGAGAGGAAGAGCCGAGTGGCGATGTGCTGTGTGCTGCCCGCATCGCGGAGCAGGATGAGGATCTCGAGCTCTCTGCTTGTCAGGCCGGCGGAGGCCGCGGGTGTGTGCGAGACCTCCCCAGCCAGGTCGTGCTCGCCAACCGGCCAGCATTCGATTGACCTGGCGGCGTAATCGAGCGCGGCCCGCGAGAATACGGAGGTGTCAGTGAGTGTCAGCCCATCTGCGAGTGCGGCGCGGAGTGCCGTGTCGAGGTCGTCTGTGCGCCCGAGCTGCAGAAAAGCAGAACTCAGGATTGCATAGCGCCACAGTTCGATCTGGCGGAGCCCGTTCCACTCGGCTGAGGCGAGGCTGTTTGTCTCCTTAATCGCCGAGTGCGGCCGTTTTGCGGCGAGCTCGAGCTGCCCCAGCGCATGCCGGGTGCCGACGTAGTCTGGGTCGGCGTCGTGGAGGTGAATCGCGGCGGCATCGGTGTCGCCCCGGGCCAGGTTCACTGCGACACGGATGAGCGGGAATATGCTGCCTGTGAGCCCCTCACCGTCGACTCTCGGGAAGGGGAGCTGCTCGAGCACGATCGCTCGTTTCATGAGGTCACGATAGCGCCCGGCTCGCGCCAGGATGCGGTGCACGGCAATGACATAGAACGGTAGCATTTCGCCGAGGTATTGCAGCGGGATCGCATCGAGCTTCTCGAGGGCCGTTGTCGGGTCGTCGACCTCGAGAACGGCCTCGACAAGTGCAACGTTGGTGTCGATGAGAGGCTCTACCCAGCTTTCCCTGCGCTCTATTCTCGCTGCGTGTGCGAGCGCTGCTCTTGCGTCTTCGGTGCAACCGAAGAGTGCATGGACGATCGCCGACTTCACGTATGCGTCACGGGTGAGGAATGACAGAGCAGCAATTGCGGGTTGTGCTTGGGCCACGGTGAAGTATCGCAGCGCGCGTTTGAAGTCTCCGGAGAGCATCGCCGTGATGCCCGCTTGCAGGGGGAGCATGATCCCCCAGCCGCTGTTGTGCGAGAACAGTGTGGGGGAGCCTGCAAGGTTTGCATCCAGCTCATCCAGCAGTGCTCGTGTGCGATGCGAGTGGCCGCGCAAGCGGTGCTCGGTGATGCGCGCCATTACCGAAAGGTTTGAGAGACGGTCGGGGAAGGCGGACGAATGCGGCGGCTGAAACCCCTGCCGCCCTCCGCCGCGTGTGGGGAAGAGAAACAGTAGGGACCTGGCGGTGCCCTCGTCGTCTGCGCCCGCGGCGATGGCGGCCTCGAGCACCTGCTGCAGTGCTTCGGGTTGCAGCGAGAAGTAGGAGAGAAGCACGTTCTCGCCGATGATTCTCAGCGCAGTTGAATAGTCACCCTCGCCCTGGAGTTCGTCGATACGTGCTGCCAGTGCGCCACCGACCACCATGCCCTCGGAGAATGCAGAGGGCGGCGTCGTCGCCCGCTGCGGGCGCGACGATATTTCGGCGTGTGTGATTGTAATGGACCTGTCTTCCAACGTCTGTTCCCCATCGAGAGTCGTGCGTATGAAGATCCCCTAGGTGTAAATCTCAGTCTATCGGTGCGTACTCCCAGACGCAGTTGGGCGAGGTCCCCGGGCTTGCAGTGATGTTTCTCAGTGCAGCGGCGTCGGAGGGGAGGTGAGTTTTGCCCCTCGCGAGGGTGGTTTTGGGCGTGAACGACGGGGGCCTCATGCCTGCCGGAATACGCTGAGGTTTTGACTGCTGTTTCGCGTGGCGTTCACGTGTTGCCGGTCGATTTCATGCCGCCCCGTGAGGGGGGCATAGAAGCATGGTGGCGGAGGCCTTCCCCCTAGGTTTGCTGGGTCTCCGCCACCACCTGCTTCATCACCCCGAGCCCGCGCCCGAGCCCGAGCGTCAGCTGGTGAACCAGTGCTCGGCGAGCAGCCGGAGCGAGTGCTCCCGCACCGCGGGGTCGAACGCGTAGGTTGTGATGATGAGTTCGTCGGCTCCCGTGCGCTCGACAAACCGGTGCAGCTGATCGACGACGGTCGCGGGCGATCCGACGGCCTGGATCTGCAGCATGGGGTTGCGGCCGCCGTGCGTTTCGAGCTCCGCAGGGTCGGCGGGCGGCTGCAGTTTGCGGCGCGACCCGCGCACCACGTCGAGAAACATCTGCTCGACGACGGTGAACTCGCGGCGGGCGGCATCGTCGGTGTCGGCGACCATCACGTTGATGCCGGCCATCACGCGCGGCTTCTCGATCTGCGCGGTCGGTGCGTCGGTGGTGAAGGCGTCGCGGTAGACGCGAATTGCGTCGTCGAGCTGGTCGGGCGCGAAGTGTGAGGCGACCGAGAAGGGCAGGCCGAGCTGACCCGCGATCGAGGCGCCGTTCACGGTGGAACCGAGCACCCAGATGGGCACGTCGGTGCCGGCGGAGACGGCTGACATGACGGGCATGCTGTGCGCTGTGCCGGTCTCGCTGAACCAGCCCTGCAGGTCGTAGATGTGCTGCGCGAACACCTGCGGTTCGGCGGAGGATCTGCTGAGCGCCTGCGCGGTCAACCCGTCGGTGCCGGGCGCCCTGCCGAGCCCGAGGTCGATGCGGTCGCCGTGCAGGTTGGCGAGCGTGCCGTACTGTTCCGCAACCATGAGCGGGGCGTGGTTCGGCAGCATGACGCCGCCAGATCCGACCCGGATCCGCTCGGTCACGGAGGCGGCCTGCGAGATGAGCAGCGACGTGGCGCTCGCGGCGAGGCCGGGGGTGTTGTGGTGTTCGGCGAACCACAGTCGGTGGTAGCCGAGTTCGTCGGCGAGGGTGGCGTGGCGCATCGAGGTGGCGATCGCTTCTCGTGCGGTCGACCCTTCGGGGATCGAGACCAGGTCGAGAATGCTGAGCGGCACAGCCATCGTGTGTCGGTTTCCTTTCGTGAAGGGTGGCCCCGTTTTCGTGCGGGGCTACCCGGTGAGGTGCGCTGCCGCTTGGCGGCGGAGCATGCGTGCGTCGATGATCGCGAGTGTGATGACGACGGCGAAGCCGGCGAGGAAGAGGAGGAGGGCGACGGGCCAGTTGTCGCCGGGCGCGTGGAGTTCCCGCTGCTCGCCCTGCCACGGCCAGAGGGTGCGCATCGCGCCGAGCATCACGCCGGTGAGGATGACGAGGGTGATGCGGCGGCGGTGCTGCAGCAGCCACTGCAGGCTCTTGATGAGGGAGGCGACGCCGATGACCATGCCGAGCGCGAACAGCCCGAGATACCCGAAGTCGCGCTCGCTGACGGCGCGCATCGTCGGTTCGTACAGGCCGAACGTGAGGAGCAGGAACGACCCGGAGAGGCCGGGGAGGAGGAGCGCGCACACTGCGACCGCGGCGGCGACGACGATCACGATCGGGGTCGGGGTGGTCTCGGTGGGCGGCAGCGAGACGAGCCAGAAGGTGATGCCGCCCGCGACGAGGCCGAAGAGGACCTGGTGCCAGCGGATGCCGCGCACCCCGGCCATGCTGAGCGGGATGCTCACGGAGGCGAGCACCATGCCGAAGAACGCGGCCCGCGTGAGCTCGGGGTAGGTGTCGACGAGGTCGGCCATGGGGCCCGCGACGGTGACGATCGCGATGAGCATGCCGATGAAGACGGGGATGATGAGCCGCCAGCGCACCTGCCGCAGCTCGGCGAGCGCGGAACGGCCGCGGTCGGGGCCGGAGATGAGGCGGCGCGCGGCGGAGACGACGTGCGAGGCGGAGTCGATGAGTTGCGTGTAGATGCCGACGACGAGGGCGACGGTGCCGCCGGATACGCCGGGCACGGTCTCGACGGCGCCCATGAGTGCGCCCCGGACGAGGTCGCCCACGATCGAGGTCTTGCGCTCGGGCACCGCGGGTACGACCGTGACGTCGGTTGCTTCCTCGGCGGCCGGGGTGGTGCCCGGCTGTTCGCCTGACCGCGGGGTCTTGGGGGTCGATGCCATTCGATCAGTCTAAAGGGATCCCGGTGCGAGAACCCCGCTACGCGAACGAGGCGCCTCGGCCACGGCTACACGAAGGTGACAAAGCGGCTGAGCGCGTCGATGAGCACGTCGGAGAGACCCGTCTCCTGCTGCATTTCCCCGCGAAGCTCGACGACCTGGTCGGGGTGGTCGGTGATGATGCCGTCGGTGCCGCGCCGCAGGTGCTCCCGCATGCCCGGCGCGTCGTTTAGCGTCCACGCCATGAAGCCGAGGCCCGCACGTTCGGCTGCGGCCTGCATTTGCTCGGTGGCAGTCCACTCTTCGATCACGATGAAGTCGGCGGTCGTATCGGGCACGTCGACGGCGGCGAACGCCATCGTGTATCCGACGGTGAGGTCGGGGCGGATCAGCTTCAGCCGCTCCACGCTCGGCGCGTCGAGGGAGTGGTAGATGTTCGCGTGCAGCAGGTCGAGCTCTTCGAGCTCCGCGACGAGCATATCGACGTGGTCGTCGGTTTCCGCGCCCGAGAGTTTGATTTCGATGAGCAGCGGCATGCCGATCTCGTGGGCGTGGGTGGCGTATTCGGCGAGCGAAGGGATCGCGTCTTCGTGCCCCTCGAGGTCGTGCACCGTCATCGCGGTGATCTCGTCGAGTGTGAGGTCTTTCACGTCGACGTTTTCGCCGGTGAGGCGCTCGAGGTTCGCGTCGTGCATCACGACGAACCCGCCGTCCTTCGTCTGCATGATGTCCATCTCGACGAGGTCGGCCTCCACCTCGGCTGCCGCATCGAGGCTGCTGATCGTGTTCTCGACGCCGCCTTCGGGGAAGCCGCGGTGCCCGAGCACGAGCGTTTCCGGGGTGTTCGACAGCCGCTGCATCGTGTCGAGCCCGAGCGAGCCGAACACCGCGGCCGCGACGAGTGCTCCGACGGCGACGAGCACGGGCGTGCTGCGGTGGTGCTGCGGGGCGGGGGATCCCGCGCCGCCGGTGGCGGTGACCCCGGCACCCTCAGCGGGTTCGATGAGCGCGACGTCGTCGGGGAGCCGGTCGGACCAGCGGCGCACCCCGGTGATGAGCACGCCGGCGACGAGCGCGGTGAACACGCCGGTGATCATGAACCCTGCGACCTGAGCCGCGCCGAGCGAGTAGGCCGCGACTACGTGCGAGGCGCCGGGCGCGACGAGGTCGAAGAACACGGTTGGCATGATCGCGATGAGCACTAGGGCGAACCCGACGAGACCGCCGACGAAGAGCACCGCGACGACTGCGAGCACGAGCGGAACCGAGTGGCGCAGCGTGCGGGTGAGCCGCCAGCTCGACCGGGCCGGGCGGCGGGTCGTGGTGAGCACGAACGCGGGCACGGTGAGCGCGAGGCGAATGTTGAGGAGCACCAGCGCGAGCACGAACACGGCGAGTGCGACCGCCGACGAGACGGTCTTCATGAGTTCGCCCGAGATGAATGCGGGAATCGCGATGCCGCGCGTGAAGGTCGAGGCGAACCCGAACCCCGTGAGCGGGAGAAGGAGGAACAGGTAGAGGAGGAGCGTGACCGAGCCAGGCCGCGCGAGCTTCCGGGTGACCCGGCCGAGCTCACGCATGAACCCGCGCCCCGTCATGCGCGGCCAGCGCAGCAGCACGACGAGCGCCGTGAACTGCAGCGCGAGCAACCAGAACGCGAGCAGAATGATGACCACGATGAGCGCGGCGGTGAGCGGGAAGCCGGCGCCGGGCCTGAAGTTGCCGAGGTCGAGGCCGTGAATGCCGCCGGCGCGCAGCGCCTCGCGGAAGGTCCACCCCATGACGGGCAGCGCGACACCGAGGATGAGCAACTGGCTCACCAGGATCAGCGCCGCGAGCCGGGCCCCGCCCGCGCGCACGCTCACCATCGCGCCGCGCAGGAGGGCGCCGGTCTCCCGCCAGATGCCCGGGCGGCGATGCTCGGTGTTCGACATGCTCTCAGTGTATGGGGGACCCGTGACACTGGCGCGGCGCGGTCCACCCATCACGCTGCCCACACATCACGCCCCGGCGCGCGGGCGCCGCACCTTCTGATACGGGTGCGTCTCCACGCGCGAGGTCACCTCGCTAATGAGGTCGGCGGCGGAGCGGCCGGCCCGGGCCTGCGCGATGAGACGGCGCGTGACGCGGGTCGCGGCGCGCATGTTCATCGGGCGGCCCTCGATACCGAAGAGGAGGAGCGCCCAGTCGGGGAGGAGGCCGAGAGTCGCATCCTGCACGTTCAGGCCGAGCCACACCTTGACCGGGTTGCCCTTGAGTGCAGGCTTGCGGAGGCTCCGTGAGATCTCCGCGGCGGGCAGCGTGAGCGACATCCAGCTCTTGTTGTCGTCGAGGTATTCCTCGAGTTCTCCGCGCGTCCTCGGGAGCAGCTCCTCTTCCGTCACCCCGACGATTCGGGCGGCTTCGTGCTGCTCGAGCACGAAACGATCCTGCTCGGCGGCCGTCAGCTTCGGCCCGAACTCGTCGGCGGCGCGAAGCAGACCAAAAACGAGCGCGTTGTGGGTCCACGCGAGCCACTCCTGCGTGTCGGCGCGCAGCTCCTCGCCGGTCTTCGGGTCGGTCCACATGCTCGCCGCGTGCAGCCGCTGCACGGCCTCGCCCGCGGCGTCCGCGTGCTCGCGATCCCCGAAGATCGTCGTGTCGAGGTAGCGGCCGGTTCGCTCGCTGCGCCCCTCAACGTCGGCTGCGTAGCCGCTCGTCGCGTCGAACAGGCGCATCATATTGGGGTTCAGGGACTGCAGCAGCAGCGCCGCGAACCCGCCGAGCTTCGATGAGGGATCCGAAAACACCCGCCAGCTCACACTGTCCGGGCCGAAGTATCCCTCGTCTGTCGCGGTCTGCGCGGCTCCCTCCGACGGTGTGCTCTGCGCGGCCGTTGTCGACAGTGCTGTTATCGACGGTGCTGTTTTCGATCGTGCCGTTGTCGATCGTGCCGCTTCTGCTGCCGTTGTCATGCTGTTCCCCGATCCCCCATTATTGAACTTGCACCGCCAACGATGGACGGTGTGCAAGTTGTATTCGGTCCAACGTTATCGGTGCGGGGTGACATGCAGGTAACCGAAAAGATGAGAAACCCGGGTGAGTTCGTAAAGAATCTGCGGAGAGCCTCTTGGCAGCCGGCTGCCGCAGTGCCACGCTGAACACATGGACGCACTGAAGAAGTTGGGAAGCGCGGCCGCAGCCGCGGCACTGCTCGTCGCCCTCACCGGATGCGGCGGCACCACCGACACCGGCGGCACCGCAGACAATGGCGGCTCGACGGACAACGGCTCGAGCACCGAAGAGGCGATCGGCGGCGACATCATCGCCCCCGTCACGATGGGCGTGAATGACCTCCAGGGGGCGGAGGTCAAGCTTCTCGTCGGCCAGGTGCTCAACATCGACACCGAAAGCCTCGACGTCGACAGTTACACCGGCGAGGTCGCCGATCCCTCGATCGCCGAATTCACGCCCGGTTCCGCAGACGGCAACGTCGCCTTCAACCCCGGGGTCACGGCGCTCGCCGCAGGCACCACCGAGGTCACGATGACGAACGAGCAGGGCGGTATCCAGCCGCTCACGTTCACCGTCGTCGTCACCGAACGCGAGTAGTGCAGGGCCCGGCCCCGTTTTCTCAGGCAGAGCGCGGGGTGCCCGGGTATTCTGAGCGACTGTGGTGGCAGAGCTGGAAACATACTCGACGATCGCGCTCTATTCGGCAATGATCGTGTACTCGATCGCGTTCGTCTTTTACGTGATCGATCTCGCGAACCGCAGCGGTGACGCCGCGGCCGCGGCACGCTCCGGGGCGGCGACCGCCCAGAGCGGGCAGTCGGCACAGGCCGGGCAGGCAGCACAGGCCGGGCAGTCCGGGGGAGTGGCGACACTCACGCGCGCGCCCGAGGCGGTGACGCCGGCGAAGCGGTCACGATCCCTGCGCATCGGTTTCTCGCTCACCGTGCTCGGCTTCCTGCTTCACCTCGTGGCGACCGTGCTGCGCGGTATCGGCGCCGAGCGGCTGCCGTGGGCGAACATGTACGAGTTCGCGCTCACCGCGACGCTCGCGATCGTGCTCATGTTCATCGTCGTGCAGTTCTTCATCGACATCCGCTTCCTCGGCGCCCTCGTGACCGGCCTCGCCGTGATTTTCCTCGGCGTCACGAAGGTGAACTACTACGTCGAGATTGTGCCGCTCCAGCCAGCGCTCGACTCGTACTGGCTGATCATCCACATTCTCGTCGCGGTGCTCGCCGTCGCGTTCTTCACCCTCTCGTTCGGCCTGTCACTCTTGCAGCTGATGCAGACGAAGCGTGAGGCCTCCGAGGGTGGCGCGCTGCGGTTCATTACGACGTTCCCGACCGCGGTGCGGCTCGAGGATCTCGCCTACCGGCTCGCGATCATCGGTTTCGTGTTCTGGACGTTCACGCTCATCGCCGGTTCGATCTGGGCCGAGGCGGCCTGGAGCCGCTACTGGGGATGGGATGTCAAGGAGGTCTGGACCTTCGTCATCTGGGTGCTCTACGCCGGCTTCATCCACGCGCGCGCGACCCGCGGGTGGCGCGGCAGCCGCTCGGCGTGGCTGAACATCATCGCCTACGCCGCGGTCATCTTCAACTTCACGATCGTCAACGTCTTCTTCAAGGGCCTGCACGCCTACTCCGGCCTGTAGCCGGGGGCCGCGCAGCATTTCGAGAGGGATCGAGGAGCCATGACCTGGGAGATCGTTCCGGACGGGCCCCGCTCCGTGCCGCCGCCGCGCAGGTTCCCGTGGTGGACGCTGATCGTCGTCGGTATTCTCGTGATCGCGGCGGGTCTCGGCCTCATGCTGTGGCCGTTTATCGCCGCCTCGTGGGTGCTCGTGCTGCTGTTCGGTTCCGCGCTGATCGCGAACGGGCTCGCCCTGCTCGTGGGTCGGCGCGGGGGAGGGGGCGGAGTCGCCGCCGGGGTCGTGCTCGTCGTGGCGGGGGCGCTCGCGATCGTGTTCTCCGAGTTCACGGTCAACGCGCTCGTCACCTTCTTCGGTGTGGCCGTCATCTTCATCGGCGTGCTGTGGCTTGTGATCGGGGCCAGGCTTGGCGCGGCGATGGTGTTGCCCGCGGTGCTGCTCATCGCTGCGGGGGCTGCCGCGCTCGTGTGGCCCGCCGTCGCGCTCGCCTTCGTCGCCGTGCTCGTCGGGATCTTCACGCTGATCGTGGGCGCGTCGCTCATCTGGTCGGGGCTTGCGATCCGCCGCACTCTCGGCCTCTGACGCCGCTCTCGCCGCGCGCCCTCGTCCAACACTGGGCGCAGTAGACCACTCGCGAGTGACGAGGGAACGGCTTGACATGATTCACCGTGTCATAGAACGATCGCGCGGAGAAGCGTCAGCGCCTCGTGAACATCACCTGTAGCCCTTCACTCGGGGGTCGGCTTCTGTATGGTGGAAAGGGATTGACGCCGTGGTCCTTCCGCTCAGGGGACGAGGAGCACTGCGGAATCAGTCACGTATGGAGCGAAACCAGCGCTGAGATAGGGGACTCATGCACGTGCAGGCTCGACCGAACCGACGACGATCACGGCTGCTCGCGCTGCTCCTCGCACCATTACTCGCTGCGTCAGGGATCCTGCTCGTACCCGCGGCCGCGAACGCCGCGCCCGTGATCACCCACATCGACGGCATACAGTTCGAGGCTGACGATGCGAATTCGGCCGCGGGCGCGGCGGTTACCGGATACGACTGGACAGCTGGTGGGTTGGACCCCGTGATCCCGGCATCTGTCGACATTTCAGGGCAAACGTATGAGGTGAAGAGTATTGGAATCTTCGCATTCTCCAGCCAGAACCTGAACTCGGTCGAGATCCCTGACTCGGTTGAAACGATCGCCCAAGCCGCGTTCCGTAACAATAACCTCACAACGGTGTCGCTTCCGAGTTCGCTCACAACTGTTGGGAACGACGCCTTCCGGAACAATTATCTTGAGTCGGTCACGATTCCAAACTTGGTGACGTCGATCGGGATTTCGGCGTTTCGGGACAATGCCCTCACTGCGGTGACACTCCCTGATTCGATCACCACGATTGAGGAAGATGTCTTCCGGAACAATAATCTTGCGTCGGTGTCGATTCCAAACTCGGT
>Ga0172382_10011598_pt1 | contig 11625 bp, 9 predicted proteins | sample Leawel138RmetaG_FD_122245 | JGI IMG/M metagenome (GOLD analysis project Ga0172382, IMG submission 122245) | Leachate microbial communities from a municipal landfill in Southern Ontario, Canada - Leachate well 138R metaG | ecosystem: Engineered > Solid waste > Landfill > Unclassified | place...
CAGCGGTCTTCGTTGGCCCTGAGTCGCTCGTCGCCGGTTGGCTGTCGGTCGTCGGTGGTCGGACGTCGGTCGGCGTTCGCCGGTCGTCGGTCGTCGGTCGTCGGTCGCGGAGATCGTCGCACTGTGCCACGTTTTTTCGCAAGCGAAGCGGCCACAACAAGACCATGCCGCGAATGGTTGCCGAAACCGCGGCGGGGACATCATGCCACCGCGGCTTGTCGTTTCCACCTGCAGGAGCGGCCACCGGCCGCGAATGGTTGCCGAAACCGCAGCGGAGACATCATGCCACCGCGGTTTGTCGTTTCCACCTGTAGGAGCGGAGGCTGGCTCAGATCTCGCGCCGGCCGTGGAAGGCATGCGACAGCGTGCCGCCGTCCACATACTCCAGCTCGCCGCCCAAGGGCACGCCGTGGGCGATGCGGGTGACGCGGATGCCGCGGGCGTGCACCATCTCGCCGATGTAATGGGCCGTGGCCTCGCCCTCGACGGTGGGATTGGTGGCGAGGATCACTTCGCTCACCTCACCTTCGTCGAGGCGTTGCGCCAAGTGCCCGAGCCCCAGCTCGGCGGGACCGATGCCGTCCAACGGTGAAAGCCGGCCCATGAGCACGAAATACAGCCCCTGGAAGCCGGTGGACTGCTCGATGGCCTGCACGTCCGTGGGCGATTCCACCACACACAACAACGTGCGGTCGCGCTTGCTGCTGGCGCAGATGGGACACAGTTCGTCTTCGCTGAGACTGCGGCACAGCCGACAGTGACCCACCTTCTCCACGGCCTCATCCAACGCTCGGGCAATGCGACGTGCGCCGTCGCGGTCGCGCTCCAGCAGGTGATAGGCCATGCGCTGCGCGGACTTGGGTCCTACGCCGGGCAACCGGCGCAAGGCGCCGATGAGCTCCTGGATGAGCGGCGTATGGCCCATGGGTTCAGAATGGCAGCTTGAAGCCGCCAGCCAAGTCCAAGCCGGCAGTCACGGCGGCCATGCGCTCCTGGGTGTGCTGTTCCAAGGTGCGTACCGCGTCGTTCACGGCAGCGGCAATGAGATCCTCGAGCATTTCCTTGTCGTTCATCAGGCTCTGATCGATGGAGACACGCTTCACGTCGTGCCGACCGGTCATGAGCACGCTCACCAGACCACCGCCCGCCTGGCCCGTGATCTCTATGCGTGCCATCTCTTCCTGCACCTTCTGCACCTCAGCCTGCATCTGCTGGGCCTGTTTCATCAGCTTGCTGAGACCACCTTTTATCATGTCGTTTTCCTCGTGCGGGAGGCTGTGCCTCCATGGTTATCAAGATTCTTCAAGCATGGATTCGCCGCGCCGGCGGCGCACATCCCGTGGGACAAACCACGTCAGTCGTCCACCGGCCGGATGGAGCCCTGCGGGATGCTGCCGTCGAAATGGTCCACCAGAGCGCGCACCGCCGGATCGGCCTCGATGGCCTCCTCCGCCTGGCGCTGGCGTTCCACGTGGTTACGCTCGCGCACCATGGCCGGGGTGATGCCTCCGCTGCCCACGGTGATTGTGATCTTCACCGGACGGCCGACGAAATCCTCCAGGCTCTTGCGCAGGGCCTCCTCGCGTTTTTCGCTGCGAAAGTGTGCGTGCGCAGGCTCCAGCGCCAGATCGAAGCGATCGCCCTCGCGGCGCCGCAGGGAACACTGCTGGGCGAACTGGCGCACCATGGGCGTAAGCGGTAATTGTGCCACCAGTCCCGCCCATTCTTCGCTGTCGCCGGTGGCGGCCGAGGGCTCACGCACCTCGCGCGGCGGCACGGCGACAGGCTGCGGTGCCGCCGCCATGGGTACGGGAGACTCAACCACCGTGCTCGCTGCCGGTTCGACCACCCGTGCCGGTGCAGAATTCACCGGGTTGGCAGTCGGAACCGCCGTAGCGGGCCGTCCCGCTGCGGGTGAGGCGTCCCGGCCGCTCGACGGTACGGGCCGCTCCCGCGCGGCACTGACCGCTGGCCGTGTATTGCCATCGTCGGGGCGGAAGGCAAGCATACGCAGCATGAGCATCTCGAATCCAGCACGGGCCTCCGGGGCCAATGGCAGGTCGCGGCGACCGGTGAGCGCGATCTGGTACCAGAGCTGGACGTCTTCGGGCGTCACGCGCGCGGCCAGGGTGCGTACCGCATCGCCCTCGCCCAAGGTGTCGTCCACGGCCTCAGGCAGCACCTGGGCCAGCGCGAGCTTGTGCAGCACGGACACCAGTTCCCCAAGCACACCTACGTAGTCGGGCCCCTGCTCCTCCAGGACGCGGCACGCCGCCAACAGGCCTTCGGCGTCGTTGGCGGCCAGCTTTTCCAGCAACGCGAACACCTGACCCCGATCGATGGTACCCAGCATGTCACGCACCTCACGCGCGTCCACGCGTCCTCCGCCGAAGGCGATGGCTTGGTCGAGGAGGCTGAGGGCATCGCGCATGCTGCCGTCGGCGGCGCGCGCCAGCTCATGGACAGCGGCCGGCTCGGCGGGTATGCCCTCGCGTGCGAGTACGTCTGTCAGGTGCCCGGCGATGAGTTCGGGCGTCAGGCGCTTGAGGTTGAACTGCAGGCAGCGCGAAAGGACGGTGACCGGCAACTTCTGGGGGTCGGTGGTCGCCAGCAGGAACTTCACATGGGGCGGCGGCTCCTCCAGGGTCTTCAGCAGGGCGTTGAAGCTGCTGTTGGAGAGCATGTGCACCTCGTCGATGAGGTACACCTTGTAACGGCCGCGGGTGGGGGCGTACTGCACGTTATCGAGCAGGTCGCGGGTATCCTCCACCTTGGTGCGCGAGGCGGCATCCACCTCGATGAGGTCGACGAAACGGCCCTCGTCGATCTCGCGACAGCTGGCGCATTCACCGCAGGGGCGTGAGCTCATACCCTGTTCGCAGTTGATGGATTTGGCGAGGATGCGCGCCACCGTGGTCTTTCCCACGCCGCGCGTGCCGGTGAACAGGAAGGCGTGGTGCAGCCGATCGTTGTCGAGGGCATTGATGAGGGCGCGCAACACGTGCTCCTGCCCGACCATCTCGGGAAAGGAACGCGGGCGCCACTTGCGGGCGAGGACCTGATAGCTCATCGCGACTCTCGAACGAAAACGTCGGGCGATTATACCCGCGCGGCCGGCGGTACGGGGTCAAGTCCGCAAATGAACGCCAACGAACGCAAATGCATGTACAGAGCAGGTCCATGCCCGCGCTGTGAACGCCTGGGGTCGCATTTCGCGCCCTTTTGCGGACTTTCCAAGTGGGTAACAACCGACGGAAAGGGAGGCGGACCCGTACCGGCCACACCCCGGCGCCCGAATCGGCTGCTACCGTTGCTCCCTTCCGGGCCTGGCGGGGTTTACAGCCTATCGTCGCGAGGGGACCGGCACGGGCCGCCATCGACTCGGGAATGCTCCGGCGAAAGCACCGGATTCGTGATGCGGATCGCCAGATCTGCAATGCAGGAATGGCGGAGAGGGAGGGATTCGAACCCTCGGTACGCTATTAACGTACACACACTTTCCAGGCGTGCTCCTTCAACCGCTCGGACACCTCTCCGGGAACTTCCGGGGCGGGCCCCGAAAGAGCGCGCAAGGTTAAACCAGAACGTGCCGCTGCGCAACAGCGGCACGCATTCGCTTGGACCCGCCGGCCGGCAAGAATTGCGGCGTGTACTGCGCTCAGCGCGCGCCCTGGGGATCGCGTTGGCGGGTCTGGTCGCGCTGGCGCAACTGCTGCTCATCCCGCATGGCGTCACGCGGAGCGGACTGCTCCCCACCCCCGGGTTTCATCTGTTCGCTGAAGCTGGCGAACTCCGCTTGGTCGAGTTTGCCGTCCTGGTTCGTATCGAGGGACGGCAGCAGGTCCGCCAATGCCTCATGCTGCCCTGCCTCCTGTGAGGAGATGAAGCCGTCACCGTCGCTGTCCAGGTTCTCGAAGCTGATGCCGGCCACGTCCGCCGACGGCGGCTGGCCCGGGGCCGCGGCTGCATCGGAGATACGCGTCTGCTCGGTAAGTACCTGGAAATCATCGGCATTGTAGGCTTTGCCGCGGTTGCGCAGGTCGCTGCGGGTCTTGGCCATGCTGGTGACCAGCTGGTTGTCCTCAAACTGAATCTCCGCCAGTGGCACCACCACCTGGCGCTGTCCGAAACCGAGAAAACCGCCCACGCCCACGATGGCGTTGATGGAGTCGTCGGTAGTGTTGCGGGCCACGTCCTTCACCGTGCCCAGCTCATCGCCATCGGCGCTCAGCAGCGGTCGACCCGTGATTTCCCCCGCGGTCATCTCGGCCAGTTCCGGGCTGATGCCACCGGCTCCCATGGGTTGTCCGGTGGGCATGCCCGCGGTATCGGGCACTGGCGTCACCACCGCACCGGGCGCCTGCTCCGGTGAACTCTGTTGCTGTTGGGCGGACTGGGCGTACAGGGCTGTCGCGAACGCCAGCGTGAGCGCAGCAGCAAGCGTGCGGTACATCATACAGGCCTCCTTGGCTGATCCTTCGAGCCCTTCCCGGGCGCTCCCCGAATATAGGTCACGGATCGCGCCTATCCGCCCGCGGCAATCGGCTTTCGTCCAAACTGCGAGGCAGTGCTCACCTGAGCCTTGGCGTGCCCTCGGTTATCCTGTGAAGCTGCAGCCTGTTGCAATAACCAACCGAGGATCACCCGTACCGAGACCATGGCCCGCTACCGTCCCCCGCAATCCCCGTCGTCCTGCTACATCACGCCCGAAGGCCGCCAGCGGCTGGAAGAGGAATTGAACTACTTGTGGCGCACCAAGCGGCCGCAGGTCACACGGGCGGTATCCGAAGCGGCGGCGCTCGGCGATCGCTCCGAGAATGCCGAATACATCTACGGCAAGAAGCAACTGCGCGAGATCGACCGGCGCGTGCGCTTCCTGCGCAAGCGACTTGACGTGTTGAAGGTGGTGGATCGCCGGCCGGACGATCCCTCACGGATTTTCTTCGGCGCCTGGGTGCGGCTCGAGGACGAGCAAGGTGCGGAGCACGTATACCGCATCGTGGGGCCCGATGAGTTCGACCCGTCCCGGGGCTGGATCAGCATGGACTCGCCCATGGCCCGCGCGCTGATGCGCAAGACCGTGGACGATGAAGTGAACGTGGAACTGCCGGGTGGCACGGCACAGTACGTGGTCTTGGAAGTGGCCTACGATCCCATCGGCTAGCCCAGCCGTGGGCGAAATCCACCCTTGTCGGGGCCGGCGCAATGGGAGGCTGGTCTGCCCCCGCGCACAGCAACACAGTATCAGGCCATCGCCAGTTCGAAACCCATCCCGCCAACCACGCGATGCGCAGCATGGTGCCGCGTGACGCGTGCGCCTCCACCGCCTCCTGACAACGGTCCCCGTGCATGCCCCGGGCACACAGTCACCGGAACAAACGTAATTGCAAAGCCCCGGAGGCTGAACTTGACTCACGGCAGACCAACCATCAGCGGGGGTGCCCGCGCCGCGCGACAGGAGCCATCCCATGGAAGCCCATACCATAGAATCGAACGTACCCACCGGCATCGCGACCCGTCGGGCCGCTATTCCTGCAATTCGCTGGAGCGCGATCTTCGCCGGGGCCGTGGCCGGCCTTGCCACCTACATGCTGCTGTTGTTGCTTGGTATCGCCGTGGGCCTCATTGCAGCGGACGCGGCAGCCGGGGCGGGTACTGCGGTCCCCATCGCCGCCGCCATCTGGAGCAGCATCTGCACGCTCATTTCTGCATTCGTTGGCGCGTATGTGGCCGCACGTATGTCGGGACTTGCCAGGCGCACCGACGGTGTACTGCACGGCTTCGTCGCCTGGGCGACCGTGATGGTGTTGTTCGCGTGGCTGGCCACCACAGCCATTGGCGGCCTGCTCGGTGGTGCATTTGGTCTCGTGATACAAGGCGCAGAAGCGACAGCCGCCACGGGCCAGGGTGGCACCATCACACAGCAGATTCAGTCCATCATCGGCGGCAGTGAAGATACACGCATCAACGCGCAGGATCTTGCCGCTGTGCAGGACAGTTTGCAGGCCGGTGATCGCGCCGGGGCCGTGGATTACATGATGAACCAGATGGGTTTCAGCGAGGAACGCGCAAACATCATTGCCGATAACCTGGCGCCTCTCGTGAGCCCTGGCGGCGAGGGTTCGGCGCAGGCTGCCGCCGACACGCTCAGCGCCGCCTCATGGTGGCTGTTCATCGCCATCGCACTGTCGCTTCTCATGGGACTGTGGGGCGGCCTCATGGGTGCGCGTGCCATCAGCGATCGCACCATTGGCGATCACTCCGACGAGCGTCATTACCGCACATTTTGAGTGCACCTCTTGCATTCCGGGCTGCGTCTATACTCTCACCGCCGTGACGTTGAGCGCGTCAGGCAGCAAACGCCAGGTTTTCAATCACGAGGTAATGGCATGACCAAAGGTACGGTGAAGTGGTTCAACGATGCGAAGGGGTTCGGATTCATCGCCCCCGAGGAAGGCGGCGAAGATGTCTTCGTTCACTACTCGGCGATCGTAGGCAGTGGATTCCGCACGCTGACCGAAGGACAGATGGTGACCTTCGACCTGCAGCGCGGCCCCAAGGGATTGCAGGCATCCAATGTGATGCCTGCGCGCTGAACGCCTGTGCGGTAGCAGGCCCGGCACCACCCCGCCGCAAGGCGGGGTCGTCGTTTTCAATGCGTGCACAAAGACGCCCTTTCACTGCATCCGGTACACACACGCATCGGGACATCACGTACGCCAGACCACACCCCGCTTCCTGAACCCGCGGCCAACTGTGCGTGGTCCGTTCTATCCTTAAAGGGCAACTGTGCCTGCAACCATACCTGCAGGTGCAGGCGCAGGGTGGAATGACACCGTCGACGCGGGGCCGTCATGAAGAAGCTGTTGAACACCTTTTCACTCACACCTTGTGAGAAAAATAGCGGTGGGCCCGGCGTTGGCTAAACTTCATCGAGGCAACGGGCGAGAACAATGACAAGAGATTCAGACAACGAACGCAACAAGTTCCTCGAGTCGCTGGCCGCATTCAGTCGCGAGCACAAGGCCCGCGCCTGGGAAGGGAGCCTCAAGCAATTTCTCGAGGAAATCATGCCGGCGCGCCCCGGCGCCTTCGCGCGTAGTAGCCACCAGTACATCTGGGACATGCTGCGCTGGTACCAGGCCAAGGAGGAACGGGACAACCAGAGTGAATGGCCGACCCAGCTCTTCGCCAACGAGCTGTTCGGTATCGACGACGCCCTCGCGCGCGTGGTGGAGTACTTCAAGGCGGCCAGTGCCGGTTCGGAAGTGGGCCGTCGCATGCTGCTCCTGCTGGGGCCACCGTCCGGTGGCAAGTCCACCCTGGTAATCCTGCTCAAGCGCGGCCTGGAGGAATACAGCCAGACCGACGGCGGCGCGTTGTACGCCCTAACCGGCTGCCCCGTGCACGAATCGCCGCTGCACCTGGTACCACATACCCTGCGCGGGAACTTCCGCGAAAACTACGGCGTGGACATCCAGGGCCAGATCTGCCCGCATTGCCAAACGCGTCTGCACGAGGAATTCGACGGCGATTTCATGCGCTTCCCGGTGGAGCGGATCTTCCTGTCCGAGGCCTCGCGCCTGGGCGTGGGCACCTACGCACCGCACGACCCCACCACGGCAGATATCGCTGACCTGGTCGGCTCCGTGGACCTGTCCAAGGTGGCTGAATACGGCGACGAGGGCGATCCGCGCGCCTGGTCATGGTCTGGCGCGGTATACGCCGCCAGCCGCGGTCTGCTGGAGATGATCGAGATCCTGAAGGTGAAGCGGGAATTCCTCTACCTGCTGCTCACGCTCACCCAGGAAAAAAACGTCAAGGTGGCGCGCTTCCCGCTCATCTACCTGGACGAGACCATCGTCGCGCACACCAACCTCGCAGAATTCAACAAGTTCGTCCAGGAAAAGGAGAACGAGGCACTGCTGGATCGCATGGTCATCGTGCAGGTGCCTTACACGCTCAACTATTCCGAAGAAGCGCGCATCTACAACAAGCTCATTTCGAACGCCTCCGCGTTCCGCGAGGTGCACCTCGACCCGCATGCCCTGCGCACCGTGGCCGTGTTCGCGATCCTGACGCGTCTGAAGAAGGGGGAACGCCAGGACCTGGACATGACCAAGAAGCTGCGCCTGTACGCGGGTGAGGCCATCGAGGGGATATCGGAAACCGAAGTGGACCGCATCCGCAAGGAAACGCCCGAGGAAGGGCTCACCGGTGTGTCCCCGCGCTTCGTGATCAACGCCATTTCCAACGCCATCACCCGGTCGGAAGTACGTAGCCTGACCACCATGGAGGTATTGCTCGCCCTCAAGGATGCCATCGAGGCCGATGCGCGCATGGACGCGAAGCAGAAGCGCCAGTGGATCGACTTCCTGGTGCTCACACGCAAGGACTTCTACAACCGTTGGGTGAAGGAAGACGTGCACAAGGCGCTGTTCACGTCCTTCGAGGGCGAGGCCCAGAGCCTGCTGGAGAAATATCTGGATGAAGTGGAAGCCTCGCTGGACCAGCGCCATATCGAGGATCCGATTACCAACGAGACACGCGCGCCCGATGAACGCTTCATGCGCTCGGTGGAGGAGAAGATCAAGGTCTCGGACTCCGGCAAGTCCTCGTTCCGCCAGGAGGTGGTGCGCAAGGCCATGGTCTCCTTCAAGCGTGGCGAGAAATTCACCCTCGACAGCCATGCACGGCTGCACGAAGCCATCAAGCAATACCTCTTCGAGGAACGCCGCGACGTGCTGCGCCTGGTGACCTCCACCACACGACCCGATGCCGACGCCCAGCAGAAGATTTCGGCGGTACAACAGCGGCTGGTGGACGAATACGGCTACGACACACATTCCGCGCAGGAGGCGCTGAATTATGTGACGACTCTGCTTTCGCAGGAGTGAGTGGGCATGGCCGGATTCCCGGCCTGCGAAACGGAGGGAGAAATGGCGAGTCACGACAGCAGCGCACAGGACCAGAGCAATCGCTGGTATGACCTGTTCTCCCGCGGCAGCCGTGACTGGCTGCGGCACAACGAGAAGGTGCGCGAGGCGGTCAAGGACCGCATCATGGATGTGGCCGCCGGCGCCGACGTGCTGTCCGGTAGCGGCAACAACCGCAACGTCCAGGTGCCCGTGCATTTCCTCGAGCACTACCGCTTCCGGCTGAGCGACGCCGATCAACATAGTGGCGTAGGCCAGGGCGAGCAGGTGGAGCCCGGCGACGTGCTGCGCCAACCGCAGCCGCGTAACACCCAGGGCAAAGGCGCGGGCGGCAGCGGCGAAGGTGGACTGGAGTTCGTGCTTGAGTTCAAGGTGGACGAGATCGTGGAATGGCTGTGGGAGGAACTGGAACTCCCCAATCTCGAACCCAAGTTCGGCACCACCCATGAAGACGAATACGTACGCGAGGGCTGGGACCGCCACGGTGCCCGCACCCGACTCGATCGCCGGCGTTCCCTGAAAGAGGCCATCAAGCGGCGCGCGGTGCAGCCCGACGGCCCTGCTTTCACCAACGACGACCTGCGTTTCCGGCAACTGGTGCGACGCCCCCGCCCGGCAACCCACGCGGTGGTCATCTTTGCGCTCGACGTATCCTCAAGCGTCACCGAGGCCGAGCGCCGCCTGGCGAAGACCTTTTTCTTCTGGGCGCTGCAGGGCCTGCGCCGCCAGTACCAACACATCGAAACCGTCTTCATCGCCCACACAGTGAACGCCTGGGAATTCCCTGAAGACCAGTTCTTCCAGGTACGTGCCAGCGGCGGCACCGTGGCTTCCACGGCCTTCAACAAGGCGCTGGAGGTCATCGACGCACGCTACGACCCGAGCCGCTACAACGTCTATCTGTTTTACGCCTCGGATGGTGAAAATTTCACCGATGATCGCAGCGCCTCCAGCGAGGCCCTGGATGAACTGGGGCCACGCACCAGTTTCATCGGCTACCTGGAAACAGGCCGCAGCATCCAGTCCATCGATGAGACCGAGACGGCCTTGCTCTTCTATCGGCTGGAAAAAAAGGGCTTTCCCGTTGCGACCTATTCACTCGGTAAGGAAGAGGATATCTGGGCAGCCATCCGCCATTTCTTCCGTCGCCAAAACGAAGAAGAAGAGGTCCGCAAATAGACGCGAACGCACCCCCGGGACATTGGTAATCGATTCACCAAACCCCGGTGGTATGGTCCCCCTGTAGGAGCGGCCACCGGCCGCGATTGCTTGGTGTCACCACCGCGGTTTCGACTGCCATCCGCGCCCGGTGCACCCTTCGGGCATAAAGGCGCTCCTACAGATGGCGTAGCAACCCGCGGTGGCATGATCCCTCCGTAGGAGCGGCCACCGGCCGCGATGGGCGACGTCACCCCTGCGTTTCGGCGGGGCGGCCCGGAAAAAATCGACGTTCATTGGTGCTCATTCACGGACTTCTTCTACTTTCATAGGACCATGAGCGAAAGACTGCGTGACTATATCGGCCGTCTGGAGCGCCTCGCGCGCGACAAGGGCTTGAACTATTTTCCGGTGGAGTTCGAGCTGGTACCGCCCGCTTTCATGATGGAAATAGCGGTCTACGGCCTGCCCGTGCGTATGCCGCACTGGTCCTTTGGCGTGCGCTACATCTATCAGCTCGTGCAGCACCGCATGGGTCATTCGCGCATTTTCGAAGTGGTCTTTCCGGGCAATCCGGGGCGTGCCTATCTCGCGGCCACCAACACCGTGGAGGAGAATACCCTGGTGGCGGCCCACGTCCTCGGACACGCGGATTTTTCGCGTAACAACGTCTTGTTCCGCACCAGTCAGGAGGAAGTCGGCTACCACATCGTGGAGCAGGCCGCCGCGCATGCGAAGCAGATCACCGCGGCCATTGAAGAGCACGGCCAGCGCCGCGTGGAAGCGGTGCTTGATGCCGCCCTCGCCCTGGAGCAGTGCATCGACGTCCACCAAGGCTTGCGCCGCAGCCGTTACCCCGAATTCGAAGAAGCGCATCCGGTAGACAAGCCCGACGAGTTCCATCAGCGTTTCGACAACCTCACGGACGCGGCCACACCGGTGTCGCTGCAGCGCAAGCGTCTGCCCCTGCCGCCCCATGAGGAATTCGATCTACTGTGGTTCATCGCCACCTACGCGCCGGACCTGGACGGCTGGGAGCGGGACATCCTGCTCGCGGTACGCGAGGAATCGTTCTACTTCTACCCGGTATTTGCCTGCCAGATCATGAACGAAGGTTGGGCCTCGTACTGGCACGCCCACTTGTTGCGGGATGCGGAATTCCTGCCCCCCGATCTCTACCTGGAAGCGGCCAAGACCCATTCCGACGTGGTGCGACCCTATGCCGGCAGCGACCAGGTGGCGCTCGCCCTCAATCCGTACCACCTGGGTTTTTCCATGTGGGAGCACATCATCAAGGAAAGGGGTGTGGAAGCGGCGCGACGCATCATGGAGGAAGAGGACGACTTTGGTTTCGTGCGCAACTATCTCACCGAGGAGATCGCACACGAACTCAACCTGTTTCGCTACCATGCACGCCGCGACGGCGAGGTGGTGGTGGACGAATTCGACATCCATCAGCTGCACGAATCGATCCTGGCGCCCAAGTTCAATTTCGGCACACCGCGCGTGAGCGTAGAGGAAGTGAAGACCG
>Ga0172382_10011600_pt1 | contig 11625 bp, 8 predicted proteins | sample Leawel138RmetaG_FD_122245 | JGI IMG/M metagenome (GOLD analysis project Ga0172382, IMG submission 122245) | Leachate microbial communities from a municipal landfill in Southern Ontario, Canada - Leachate well 138R metaG | ecosystem: Engineered > Solid waste > Landfill > Unclassified | place...
TGTGCATAAGAACTTCATAAAGAGATTATTCATAACTTGGTCATCCCGTTTATTAACAATCACAAAAGATGATTTTGATGCGCTCTGGACTCGACTCTCCCATCATTAACAGCAGGCTGGGCTGACCTTATCCAGAGCCACATCAGGCTCTAAGCTTACTGAGCGGTGCTGATAGCATCCTTATAAGCGCTTAGGATCTTAGGACCGTTAGGACCCATTTTTTTAGACCAAGACTCAATCACGGGAATTGCTGCATCCTGCATTTCTTTGCGGAAACTTTCTGGAACATCACTGACGATGGTTACACCGCGACGCTCCGCCTCCTCATAGCTTTTACGGATAACTTCATTCGCATTAGTCCACAACTGATCTTCGGTTTCCTTGGCGGCAGCGGTTACTGCTGCTTGCAGTTCCGGGGTCAAATCTTCCCAAACATCTCTGTTCATAGTGACCAGATTGATGGTGCTGTCGTAGTTAATCGCAGTGAAGTGCGTGACGTAATCATTGAAGCTAGAGCTCAGTCCAGACTCAATAGACGTCAGTACCGCATTAATTCCACCCGTACTTAACTGCGGAACAATATCGGCCCAACTCAACTGGATAGGTGCGGAACCCATGCTGCGGAACACCATCGTGCCATTGGCATCGTAGGTGCGCATTTTCAGGTTATCGATAGTGCTATGGCTCACCAGTGGTTCCTTGCCCCAGATACCACTTGATGGCCATGGAGAAGAGTACAGCAAGCGCTGATTAAACTTAGCGAGTACGCGATCATAGTCCTGACGAGCAGCGTCAAACAACTTACGCGCTTCATCAGCGTTAGAACTTAGAAACGGCAGAGATGACAATAAGAAAATCGGATCAACGCCACCCAGTGGAGGAATAAAGGTATTAGCAACCTGAACGATACCATCACCTACCGCATCCAGCTGATCTTTGGATTTCAAACCCAAAGCACCACCGAAGTGGTGGGAGATTTTAATTTGACCACCGCTTTTCTCTTTCAGCAGCGTCGAGAAGGTTTTATCCCCTCGTCCTTGGACTGAGGTTGATGGGTATTCGTTTGGCATATCCCAAACCATTTCAGCCGCGACTACGGAATTGATATGGGTCAAGGACAAAGTTAGCGAAAGACCTAAAATAGCACTTGTTGTTTTTATCATTATTTTTCTCCACTCACTTGCGCATAATTATTGTAATTAGAAAGCAGTGATGAACACTCACGGCTTTTTTATATATTGTCACAAACAAGCACAACAAGAATGAAGCTGTGCTCACCCTTGTATGAATTCATCTCATTGCTTGCTCAATACCCGCTTCGGCTATTAACCAGTCCACAAAAATCTGCATATTTTTAGTAAGTTGTAAGTCTTTCGGATATACCAAATAGTACGAATACGTATCTAAGCAGATATCAAAGAGCTGCACTAACCTGCCGTCGGCAAGGTATGCTTTCAAAAGAGTCGGACACCCCAGCATAATGCCCTGATTATTAAGGATCGACTGTAACCGAACGTTAGTGTCATCAATGGTCAAGTTCGCCGATAAATTCACTGGCCCAGCGTTGGCTTTCTCGACCCAAGCGTCCCAAGCAGAATGATCTTCGTCATGAATCAGGACATATTTAGCTAGATCTGCAGGCGTGGCGGGACGCCCCTGCGCCTTGATAAATTCGGCACTGCAAATCGGTGTCAAATTACCTGGTACTAACAGATGAGACTGCAAGTCAGGCCAATCACCCTTACCCCAGATAATTTCAAGATCAATATTTTCCGTATTGAAGTCCATTATTTTAATAGTATGAATCAGATCAATCCTGATTTGCGGCCACTTACCCCAGAAGCCATTCAGTCGATGTGCCAGCCAGCCACCGGAAAAAAACGGCCGCAGAGCTATACGTAAAGAATCAGAATCGCGATTACGCGTAGTATCTTGAATAGCACGAGCGATCTGGTCAAAGGGCTGTTTTAGAGCTTGATATAGCCGCAGACCTTCTGGAGTCAAGGACAATGCACGGTTCTGGCGGATAAACAGTTTGATCTCAAGGTAGTCCTCAAGCACCCGAATCTGGTGGCTGACCGCTGACGGCGAGACCAAAAGATCGTCCGCGGCACGCGTAAAGTTGAGGTGTCCCGCTGCAACTACAAACGTTTTCAACGCATTAAGTAAAGGCAGATGTAACATAGCTTTCGTTCCTTTTGACAGATACAGGCAAATCAAACCATTGATATTTTTATTGCTTCCCCGCGGCCAAGAGCAATGAGGAGCACAGCGGTAAATGGAGGTATTGGCATACGATTTAAGGCCGTACTAAAACCTTAACTGCTAAAGTCGCCGTAGCATCTGCAGTTTTAATCGAAATCAGTTGCCACGAACCAACGTCATCCGTGTCGCCATGGCTGAATGATTGACTTTGCTCTTAATTAAATGGCCTTCCGTGTACTCGAACACACGTCAATCGTCAGCATCAGACGAACGTAGATGAATCCTAACCCTATCAGATATCTGACGAGGTCAATCTACAACGATGTGAGCATTGAGATTGCTGTGTTTAACAGGCAATGTATTGTCCAACGGCATCGCGATGACGCTTTATGTCTCGACTAATTATCGATCAACAAGCATGTCAGTCAATCATGCGTGAATAGATAAGTGTTGGTTGTAGTTTAAACCTATTTGCTCTACAACACTCATACTTAGCCGCTTAGCAACGTATCAATAAGTATTAAAAAACGCGCGGTTCCTTGCGAAACTGCGCGTTTTTTAATACTTAACTCATTCTCACTCAGCTATACAACTAAAGATAAGGGACACAGAGCAAACTGTCCCTTATTGAGCGTTATGATTTAAGTATCTATTTTATATCAACGGCATGCACGGCGAGCAGCATCAGGACCAAAGTTATTTGGAGTAAGTCCACCTTTGTTTACCGTATAACCTGTGGGTGCTCATTGATCAGGTTAAAGGCTAAATAATCTCCCGACAGTAAGTCATGATATAAGCCAACTCCAGAAAACCAGCCTTGCAGCTCGGGGAAATGGATATAATTCACGACAGAGGTGCGCCATGACTGTCGTAATTGTCCCCCATAATGGCAAACCAGCTATCTTCATCAACAGTCATGGAGCCATCCGTACTAAACCATGTCATAACCATAGCCCGGTGACAGTCGCACGCGTCGAGCGCCAGGATCATAGCGCCAACTCTGTAATCGCGACTTGCTGTAGTCCCACGCATTCAAGCCAGTGAGTACCTCACCACTGTCACGCAATGGCAGTGTCCTGTTGCCAGTGTTAAGTGTGCCTATCTACCTGAAAGTGAGTTCAGGCATTTGATGAAGTGTTTGCTAGGAATAGGGGCATCAAACCCAATACGCTTGACCGCCACCGGTAATCAATGCAGCTTTGTCTTTAAGGATAATCATCAATAGTTTCTCTTGTTGTTATTAAGTCGGCACGCAAATGAGTCCGTAACGAGCAAGGCTGCCACGATCACAACGAATTACTTTGCAGGCCACCCCAATTGACTGCGCGTTTGTGCCTCGTCGTACACTTTAACCATGCGTACTACTTTGCCGTTTTCATCAGGGCTGAGGAAATAAGCAATGTGTGATTTTGCTACTTTAGCGGTCGGCGCCACGGGGCCTTCAGGACCTGTATGTTTAATAATACTGGCGCCAAAAAAAGCGACCATGCCCTTGTCGTTATGGGTGACGTCGTCCAATACATAGTCCGTACCCTCTCTGAAAACAGCGTGATACACCTCAGCAATTTTACTCACCTAACCTGCAACTGTATGCACGTCAGCATAGGTACCTGACTGACACATAAACTCAGAATCGTCGGCCACATACTGCTTACAACCTGAGCCTTTACGGCACTGATGGCAGAAGCATCATGTACTTTGCGTATTGATGACATCTGCGGCGCACTGATACTCAACTCGACAGATTATCCTGCACTAAGAGCCATATTAGAGCGGAAAATTTATCTGCAGCGGTGTCTTATTAACCTTATGCGGCTTTTGCGACTGACACGGCGTATTTATATAACCTTAGGTATTATCCTGTGCTATTTCTCCGGGACGTCGCTCTGTAATAAACCGCTCAAAATATTCGACTGTTAAAGGCTGAGAGAAAAGATAGCCTTGGATATAATCACAAGATAATGCTTTTAAAAATGCGAGCTGCTCTTCACTATCAACACCTTCAGCCACGGTCTTAAGATTTAAACTGTGCGCTAATGCGATGGTCGCACGAACAATATGCTCATCAGAACCGCCCCCACCAATACCAACAATAAAACTACGGTCTATTTTTAATTGGTTCGCATCAAGCGCCTTTAAATAGCTCATCGACGAATACCCCGTCCCAAAGTCATCAATCGATAAGCTGATACCCGCTTTTTTAAGCTGTTTCAGATTATCCATTACACTGTCTGAGTGGGTCATCAAAGTTGTCTCTGTGATTTCAACAGAGAGTTGTGCAACGGGGATAGAAAAGCCCTTCAGCATGCCCAGTAGGCGCTCAGCTAAAGAATCTCTGGCCAACTGGACTGCAGAAATATTCATAGAAATCTTACCAAACGTCACACCACGACGGTTCCATTCGGCCATTTGCTGAAATAAATGTTTCATTAGCCAAACGCCAATGTCTAGAATTTGGCCCGTCTCCTCAGCTAGAGCGATAAACTCATTCGGCGAGACCCACTCTCCATCAGCGATCTGTAGACGCATCAGCGCTTCTGCGCCGTAAAGATGCCCCGTAGCCGTCTCAATCTGTGGCTGGTAACGCAAGCTAAAAGCTGTGTCCGAGCGCAGCGCTATTTCTAGTTGCTGCTGCAGATACACACGGCGCCTGACCAGCGCATCCATCTCCTCATCGAAGAAACGAAAGGTGTTTTTACCGGCATGCTTAGCACGATGCATCGCCATATCTGCTTGGCGTAACATATTGGCTGCATCGGATGTTTTACTATTACCAATTGCCACTCCAGCACTGCAGGTGATGTTAAACACACCACCACCGAATTGAAAAGACTTCGTAATCGCCATAACAACCTTGCTAGTAAAGCTTGTTAGCTGCTGTTGGCTCTCTACTTTTTTAACTAACACCGCAAACTCGTCACCGCCCAAGCGTGCCAGTAAGTAGTTGTCATCCACTAAGCGCTGCAGGTTAGATGCGGTATGGATTAAGAGTTCATCACCTGCTGCATGGCCCATGGTGTCATTCACATCTTTAAATCGATCAAGGTTGATAAATATAACAGCCATGTCCATTGGCTCGGAATTCGAAAATAACTGGTGTAGGTGTCGCTCAAAGTAGCGTCGATTCGGCAAATCGGTTAAAGAGTCATGATCAGCAACATACAAGGCTTTGTGCTCAGCATTTTTACGCGCAGTGACATCCTCCTGAACGGCAATAAAATGTTCAATATTATTTTGTCTATTAAAGATAGGCGTAATTGTTTGCTCAACCATCAGAGTATGGCCTAGCTTGTGCCGGTTAATGACTTCACCTCTCCAACTTTGACCCGACAAAATGGTCATCCATAACACACTATAAAAATCTTTTTGTTGATAGCCGGAGTGCAAGATTCTAGGATTCTTTCCTTTAACCTCTTCAAAAGAATAACCCGTCAGTACCGTAAAGGCGTTGTTAATCCAATGAATTTCACCCTGTTTATTAGTAATAAAAATGGCATTCGCCGTACTTCTAATAGCAGTGCTTAACAAGCGTATATCGCCCAGAGCTTGCCAGCGTTTTTCACGCAGAATGGCAATCACCAACGCCACAACAATAGTAATGATTGAAATAACCAGCAAAAATAAGCGCATGATTCTCTCGTCATGCTGCCAGGCAGCAAGCGCTACTGCTTCATCAGTCACGAGCACCAAAATCAAAGGCAACAAGGACGTCGAGCGATAGCTCACCAAGTATTCACGGTCAGTGATGGTTGTACGAAACTGACCCCAACTTTTTTCTTTAACACGCTTTAAGATCAAGTCAGAATCAGGCGCAACAGCACCCGCCGCGAGGAGTTCTTCGCCATCGTAGCGATACAAGTGGATATACGAGCCGAAAGAGTCGGTAACCGAGGTGAAAAGATTGTAAAAGTACTGAGGATTGATTGAGGCTACCAGCACCCGTGATAACTGACCCCGTGCATCACGCACAGGTACACAGAAGGGGATATAAGCATGGGCCGACTGTGCGGCAAAAGGATCATTGGGGTAACGACCCTTGCGCGGCGTTTCAATCACAAACTCCGTCAGTGGTTCATCCTTAAGCACAGCAAGACAAGCATAAGCACCGTCACTGCCCTTACTGTTTGTCACCGACGCAATCACTATTCCATCAGTATCGAGTAGATCAATCGCTCTGAGCTGTAGAGAGATACGTAATTGCTCATGCAATACATTATTAATATCCAAGCCAGAGGCTTGCGCAGATAAACTTTCAGCAAGCGTTTGCATTGAGCTATTGACCGACTGAAACGACCGCACCACCGTATCTTCAAGCGCATGCACTAAGACCGCATTGCTTGTATCCTGTTCAGCAAGACTTCTTGCGACGCCTTGACGCGCGGTATACTGCAGTGCCCCCCAAAAACAGAGCAAAATGAATAACGCTGTAAGAAAAACCCACTTTTGCCGAAAAGCAGCATTTTTCAATAAAGAAACGATATCAGCTAACACAGGTCAAATAGATTCCATAAAATAAAGAAGCAATACAACAACCCATTACATTATTATCCAACATGACTATCAGCAGTGGGTATTCTATATGAGACGACAGTCTAGACTCGTTTTTTTAACAAAAAATCGCAGCAATCGTCTACTACTGACCTTTATATTTTCATGCTTGGCCAGTGTAGTCTTCCAGTACAACGCCTTTGCTGTGTCAGACACAGAACAAAAAATCAAACAATCCGGCAAATTGCAGGTGTGCATCTGGCCTGATTATTTCTCTATCTCTTACAAAAACAAAAAAACAGGCCAGTTGGAAGGCATTGATATCGACCTCTCACAAGAGTTCGCCAAGGACTTAGGGGTTGAGGTTGAATATGTCGTCACTCACTTCGGCGTTTTCATGAGAGATATACAGCAAGAGCGATGCGATATAGCTATGTTTGGTGTCGGTATCACAGAGGAACGCGCTAAAAATATTGAGTATAGCGAACCTTATCTAAGTAGCAGTATGTATGGCGTTGCGAGTAAAACAAACCCTCTTCTTGAAAGCTGGGAGTCGATGGATCAGCCTGGTGTTATCGTCTGTGTGCAAAAGGGCACCTATATGGAAGGAGCGATGCGCAACAGCTTAAAGAATGCCGAGCTAATGACGGTCATACAAAGTAGCCAACGTGAGATTGAAGTGCGCTCGGGTCGTGCTGATATCTTCATCACAGACTACCCTTATGGTCAAAAAATGCTGCAAATGTACGATTGGGCAAAACTCTTAACGCCAAAGCAAGCGACAGAGCAGATTCAGTACGCTTACGCCATTAAAAAAGGGCAACCTGAATGGCTAGAAAGAATTAATATTTTTGTACAAACAATCAAAGTTGACGGTCGCCTTGAGAGTGCGGCACAAAAAAACAACTTACTGCCCATTGCATTAACTCAAGGCTAATTCCCCCTCCGGCGAGCCTCTACTTACTGATCAGCCAGCGCAGCCCTAATGTCCAAATAAAGATCTAACAGCTTATTAGTAAGCATGCCGTCTACCTTACTAACGGCACTGAGCTTGAAACAAACACATGGCTAGTGATAAACCTGCCACAGGTTTAGGTATTAATGAGCATTAAAACGCGCAACCCTTACGGAACTGCGCGTCTTCTTTATTACGAGGCTAATCAACCTCGCTAGCCAATTTAAGTCTTATGCGTACTCTTCACGCAATTGCTTAGCGGCGACCACCATATGCTCTAAGGCGGCTTTGGTTTCTGGCCATGCGCGGGTTTTTAGGCCGCAGTCTGGGTTGGCCCACAGCTGCTCAACGGGGATACGCTTGGCTGCTTTACGTAACAAGTTAGCCATTTCTTCGCTGTCAGGCACCCGTGGTGAGTGAATATCGTAGACACCCGGACCAATGTCATTTGGATAATGGAAGGTTTCAAAGGCTTCCAACAGTTCCATATCTGAACGTGAGGTCTCAATGGTGATGACGTCGGCATCCATCGCTGCGATTGAATCAATCACATCGTTAAATTCGCTGTAGCACATGTGGGTGTGAATCTGAGTTTCATCACGCACACCGCTGGCAGTTAAACGAAAGGATTCAGTGGCCCAAGCCAAGTAGTTCTGCCACTCAGCACGTCGCAATGGTAGACCTTCGCGGAATGCGGCCTCGTCAATCTGAATGATTTTAATCCCAGCTGCTTCAAGATCAATCACTTCATCACGCAGCGCCAGAGCCAATTGACGCGCTTGTTCTTCTCGTGAAACGTCTTCACGCGGGAACGACCACATCAGCATGGTCACCGGACCGGTCAACATGCCTTTCATGATTTTTCCGGTTTGCTCTTGTGCGTATTTGATCCACTCAACGGTCATGGCTTTTGGACGAGTTAAATCACCGAAGATCACCGCGGGTTTCACGCAACGAGAACCGTAGCTCTGTACCCAACCAAAACGAGTGAACAGGTAGCCGTCCAGTTGCTCAGCAAAGTACTCAACCATGTCGTTACGCTCGGCTTCACCGTGGACCAACACATCCAAGCCCAACTCTTCCTGCACTTTTACCGCGTGCTGGATTTCTTTCTGCATGGCTGCTTTGTAGTCTGCTTCGCTCAGTTTGCCCTGACGGAAGGCTAAACGTGCGGCGCGAATTTCTTTGGTCTGTGGGAACGAACCTATCGTGGTGGTTGGAAACAATGGTAAGTCCAAACGCTTACGTTGCAGTTTAATACGCTCAGCAAACGGTGATTTACGCTGGCTGTCTGCTGCGGTTACAGCAGCCAGACGTGCTTGGACTTCTGGCTTGTGAATACGCGGTGAGTTGGCACGACTCTCTTGCACTTTGCGGCTCTGTGCCAGCGCGGCTTTAACTTTAGGGCTGTCTGGATTATTCAGTGCTTGCGCTAAGACGGCCACTTCTGCTGACTTTTGTACAGCAAAGGCTAACCAGCTTTTCAACTCTTCGTCGAGCTGATCTTCACGATCCAAGTCAACTGGACTGTGCAGTAATGAGCAGGATGGTGCCACCCATAAACGGTCACCTAAACGCTCTTGTGCGTGCTTGAGGGTTTCTAAAACTTTCTCAAGATCACAACGCCATACGTTACGGCCGTTGACGACGCCCAGTGATAACACTTTATAGGCGGGTAGACGGTCAAGAATCATTGGGTATTGCTCTGGCGCACGAACCAAGTCAATGTGTAAGCCATCAACTGGTAATCCTGCAGCTAAACCGAGATTGTCTTCTAAGCCAGCAAAGTAGGTCGCAACTAACTTCTTAACAGGCTCACGTTGTAGCACGTTGTAGGCACGCTCAAACGCGCTTTTCCACTCTTGGGGTAAATCAAGGCTGAGAATCGGCTCATCAATTTGTACCCACTCGACGCCTTGTGCCGCTAAGCGTTGGAAGATTTCACCGTAGACCGGCAGCAGTTTGTCGAGTAAATCTAACTTGTTAAACTCTTCGCCTTTCACTTTACCGAGCCATAACCAGGTCAATGGACCGATCACGACCGGCTTAACTTGGTGCCCCAGCGCTAAAGCTTCGTCCACTTCTTCAAACAACTGCTCCCAGCTTAAAGAGAACTCTTGGTCTGCAGTCAGCTCAGGGACTAAGTAGTGATAGTTAGTATCAAACCACTTGGTCATTTCTTGTGCGTGCGCACCACCACAACAACTGCTTTCTACAACACCACGGCCCATGGCAAATAAGGTATCAAGCGTTGGTTTTTCGCCCGCTTTAGCAAAACGCTCTGGAACTACACCGAAAGTCAGTGAGTGCGTCAGAACTTGATCGTACCAAGCAAAGTCACCGACCGGTACCAAGTCTAGACCGGCATCTTTCTGAACCTGCCAGTGCTTAGCACGCAATTCACGGCCCACTTGACGTAAACTGTCTTCAGTAATGTCGCCTTTCCAATACGCTTCAACTGCTTTTTTTAATTCGCGATCGCCACCAATGCGGGGGAAACCTAAGTTATGTGCTACGGCCATGATTGCGCTCCTCTAAGTTAATGACGCTATTGTCATGGTTGAGCGTGGATGAGACAAACTCAAAATATTATTGATGATCAACAGTTTTATTCATGTTGTCACTTAAGGAATGCTCATGCTGGATATTCGCCACCTCAAGACGCTCGGCGCTTTACGCGATGCTGGTAGCTTAGTCGAGGCAGCAGAACGCCTGCACCTCACCCAATCGGCCCTCTCTCATCAGTTTAAAGAAATGGAAGAGCGCCTCAATATGCAACTGTTCGTACGTAAGACCAAACCGGTGCGTTTTACCAGCGCGGGCTTACGTTTACTCAGATTGGCCGATGAAGTGCTACCGCTGATGCGCGATGCGGAGCGTGATATTGCGCGCTTACAAGGTGGCTCGGCTGGACGTTTGCATATGGCAATTGAATGTCACAGTTGTTTTCAGTGGTTGATGCCGACCATTGATCAGTTTCGTGATGCTTGGCCGGAAGTGGAACTGGACTTGGCCTCAGGTTTTTCCTTTGCGCCGTTACCAGCATTAGCGCGTGGCGATCTGGATTTAGTGGTGACGTCTGATCCCGTTGAACTCACCGGGATCAGCTACATCCCACTGTTTGCTTATGAAGCCCTGTTAGCCGTGGCAAAACAGCATCCTCTGGCGCAGAAAGCCTATGTAGAACCTGAGGATTTACGTAATGAGACACTGATCATCTACCCGGTCGAGCACGATCGCTTGGATATTTTCAATCACTTTTTAGAGCCCGCCGATGTCGAGCCAGCACAAGTACGCACCTCTGAACTTACGGTGATGATGATGCAATTGGTGGCCAGTGGCCGCGGGGTGTGTTGTTTACCGAACTGGGCAATGCATGAATACAGCTCTAAGGGCTATGTCAGTGCTCGTCGTTTAGGTGAGGACGGTTTGTTCTCGACACTCTATGCCGCAGTGCGTACCGATATGCTCGATGCCGCCTTTATGAAAGATTTTTTACTGACGGCTAAAGACACATCATTTACAACATTAGCCGGAGTGAGTGCGGTTAAAGAATAACCGCACTACAGACGCATGTATGGTTAGCCCAGCAAGATCATTGACCAGACTACGGCGATTAGGGTCATGCCGACCATTTGCGCGGCGCTACCCATATCCTTAGCATTTTTAGACAGAGGATGTCGCTCTAAGGAAATACGATCAATTGCGGCTTCAATCGCTGAGTTAAACAGCTCAATGATCAACGACAGTAAACACACCGCCACCATTAAGGCTCGCTCGCCACGAGTCACATCGAGAAAGAAACTGATCGGAATTAAAATAGCGTTGAGTAACAGCAGTTGACGAAACGCAGCCTCGCCAACAAACGCGGCACGCAGGCCAGCCAATGAATAGCCAGCAGCATTAACAATACGGCGAACACCAGCCTGACCTTTAAATGGCGATGACATAGATACCTTTTCTAAGTAGTGACACAA
>Ga0172382_10011602_pt1 | contig 11625 bp, 13 predicted proteins | sample Leawel138RmetaG_FD_122245 | JGI IMG/M metagenome (GOLD analysis project Ga0172382, IMG submission 122245) | Leachate microbial communities from a municipal landfill in Southern Ontario, Canada - Leachate well 138R metaG | ecosystem: Engineered > Solid waste > Landfill > Unclassified | place...
CGACAATTCCATTATATCATTTGGGAGGAATTCTTTTTTTCATCGCCACGGCTCTTCTAGTCTCACCCGCATAGCGGGTGGTTTTACTAATCGACCTCTATATAGGTCGATTATAATAAAAAAAACACAGGTTGTGGAGGCCTGTGTTTTTTATATTTGGCAGATTAACGTTTGCTAAATTGCGATGCTTTACGTGCTTTTTTAAGACCGTATTTCTTACGTTCTTTGACACGTGGATCTCTTGTGATTAATCCAGCTGGTTTTAAAATCTTGCGGTATTCAGGGTTTAATTCTAATAAAGCTCTAGTGATTCCTAAACGAATCGCTCCAGCTTGACCAATTAAACCGCCACCATTAACATTAACAGAAATATCAAATGTGTTTTCGTTATTTGTTAGGACTAAAGGTTGAGAAACATCTAGTCTTGCTAGTGCAGATGGAATATAATCATTGAACTCACGTCCGTTGATTGTCATTTTACCATCGCCTGGTCTTAATATTACTCTTGCAACTGAAGATTTTCTTCTTCCAGTTCCGCGATACATAACTTGTTTAGCCATTGTTTCCTCCTATCCTTTCAATTCCATAACCACTGGCATTTGTGCCATGTGTTTATGTTCCGGTCCTGCATAAACGAATAATTTTTTATACATTTGATTTCCTAATTTTGTTTTTGGTAACATTCCTTTAACTGCTAACTCTACCATTCTGGTAGGTTTTTCAGCCATTAATACCTTTGCAGTTTTCTCCTTAAGTCCTCCTGGATAAGTTGAATGAGTATAGTATTTCTTATCATTCCATTTATTTCCAGTTAAAACAATTTTGTCAGCGTTAATTACGATAACATAATCTCCACAATCCACATGAGGTGTATATGTAGGTTTATGTTTTCCTCTTAAAACTGTAGCCACTTCCGTGGATAGACGACCTAAAGTTTGTCCAGCTGCATCAACTACGAACCATTCGCGTTGAATTGTATTCTCATTTGCCATATAAGTTTTCATCTTATACCTCCTTAAATTTTTTTAAAGAGCTAGTGGGATATAAAATAAAAATGTACCTTTAATATCATACCACTACTAACCGATTAAGTCAACAAATATTATTTGCTCGAAACTTCTATCTTTAACTGACTTTATCGCCAGGATTTAATTTCTTGTCAGCCTCAATTACAACCAATTCCTTCGCTTCATTTTCTCCAGCTAAAATCATTCCTTCACTCAAAACCCCTCTTAATTTAACTGGTTTTAAATTCGCAACAACTATGACATTTTTGCCAACTAAATCCTCTGGTTTATAAGCCTCAGCTATCCCTGAAACAATTGTCCTAATTTTATCTCCAGTATCAATTTTAAAAACAAGAAGTTTTTTTGCGTTTTCATGAAAACTTCCTTCTACAACTTTACCGACCCGCAAATCGATTTTACTGAAATCATCGATGTTTATCTCTGGTAAGATTTCGATTTTTTTCTTTTCTGGAGTCACATTTTTATTGGTTTCCATCATTGAGCGAATGTTTGAAACTTCCTTTTGTGAATCTAATCTTGGAAATAGGTGTTCTGGTTTCTTCTCTACTTGATAAGTCGTTTTCATACCGAATTTATAGGTGTCAAAGCCTTGATATTCTGATTCTACATTTAATTGAGAAAATACTTTCGGACAAGTATCAACCAAGAAAGGTAAGTACATGATATTAATCAATCTTATACTTTCTAAAAGATGGTACATAACTGACTCTAATACAGCGGTTTTTTCTTTATCTTTAGCTAACTCCCAAGGGAATGTGTCATCGATTAATTTGTTTGTTCTTTTCACTAAAGAACTAAGTTCAAGCAAAGCTTGAGCAATGCGAAACTCATCCATGTTCTCTTGATATGCTTCAAAAACATTTTTCGCTGTTAAGACTAAGTCTAACTCATGTTCTTTGTATTCATGATTGTGCTTAGTTAGGCTTACTTCTCCATTAAAATACTTATTGACCATTGAAATTGAACGACTGACTAAATTACCGAAATCATTTACTAAATCTGTATTAATTCTTCCGATATAATCTTCAGGTGTAAATGAACCATCATGTCCATAATTCAACTCTTTAACGATATAATATCTAAAAGCATCTAAACCATAATTTTCAACTAATTGATCAGGATAAATTACATTACCTTTAGATTTTGACATTTTACCGTCTTTCATCAGATACCATCCATGAGCAAATAATCTAAACTTAATTGGTATATCCAAAGCCATTAACATAATTGGCCAATAGATTGCATGAAATCTCAATATATCTTTACCGACAACATGGATTACCTCATCCCCGTTCAACCAGTATTTTTGGAAAAGCGAATCGTCTTTAGAACCATAGCCAAGAGCAGTAATATAATTGCTAAGAGCATCGATCCAAACATAGACAACATGTTTTGGATTTGATGCAACTTTTACTCCCCAAGAAAAGGCAGTTCTAGAAACACTCAAATCATTTAATCCTGATTTAATAAACTGTACAACTTCATTTTTCCTAGTCTCAGGAACTATGAAGTCAGGATTATCCTCGATAAACTTCAACAATCTGTCTGAATATTTGGATAAACGCAGAAAATAAGTCTCTTCCTTTAATAACTTAGTCTCAGAACCACAATCAGGACAAAGGTCTCCTTCTAAGAGTTGAGTTTTAGTAAAATATGATTCACAAGAAACACAGTAATTTCCTGTGTATTCCCCTAAATAAACATCATCATTTTTAAGCAATTTTTCAAAAATATCTTCAACCACATCTTCATGTCGTTTTTGAGTAGTCCTGATAAAATCATCATTGGTAATTTTTAAACTTGCCCACAAATCTTGTGATAACTTCGCGTAGTAATCAACTGTTTCTTGTGGACTCATATTCATTTTTTTTGCTGTTTCTTCGATTTTTTGGCCATGTTCATCATTGCCGGTTAAAAACCAACTGTCATAGCCTTTCAGTTGTTTATATCGTTTTATACTATCACACAAAACGGTAGTATATGCACTGCCTATATGAAATTTACCACTGGGGTAATAAATTGGAGTAGTAATATAAAATGTCTTCAAATCCTTCACCTCAATTTTTTTAATATACTATTGCTTTCTTAAATTTATCTAAAGCCTCTTCACCTTGAATTGTTTTGATGACTTCAAATACAAATTCATAAATTGACCCCGCACTTCTTCCAGTGATAAATAGACCGTCTCTAACAGCTTTTTTGTCAACCCTTACCGCTTTATGCATATCTTGTTCTGTGCCCGGAAACGATGTGTAATGCCGGTTATCCATGATTTTTAACATACCGTAAACAGTTGGTGCTGCGCAAAGAGCTAGCATCCACTTTTCACTCATGTAAAATTTCATCACCACTTCTTTGACCAAAGCATCTTCTCTTAAAATGTAAGCTGCTCTTCCTCCCGGTATGAACAAACCATCGTAATCATTGGTATCTAAATCTTGGATTTTTTGTAAGTCGGTAACAGTTGTTTTATATGAACCGGTGACTTTATCTTGATTATAAACGCTATAAAAGTCAACTGTAAACCCTGCTCTTCTTAGAAGTGCACTGGTTCCTAACGCTTCAACATCTTCAAATCCGTCAGCTAATAAACAAGCAAATTTCATCTTATTTATCCTCCTTAATCTTATCTTCAAGATATTCTTGGTAGATTAAATTTTTTGGCTTTTTAGTCATTTCAGCGACTTTTTTCATCGCTTCAGTTTTTTTCATTCCTGTATTTATGAAGTAGTCAACTTGTTCAACAATACTCAAATCACTTTTGTGATCTTCTTCATATCCCGAAACAATAACCACCAACTCACCTTTTAAGTTATCTAGATCTTCATATTCGCTTAATTTACCACGAATTATTTCTTCATAAGTTTTGGATATTTCTCTAGCGATGACAAAGTCTCTTTCACCCAAAACTTCATACATATCTTTTAAGCAAGCTTTGATTCGATGAATTGCTTCATAAAAAATCAAAGTCTCTGAATAATATCTTATTCTTTCTAACTCATCTTTACGTTTTTTAGTTCGTGAATTCAAAAAACCGAAAAACATAAAAGGATGCGGTTTTAATCCCGACATAACTAAAGCCGTTAATAAAGCGTTAGCGCCAGGTAAAGCAATCACATTGATATTCTCTTTTAAAGCTTCACTAACTAAAGAATATCCAGGATCACTGATAATCGGCATTCCAGCATCACTGACAATTCCAACCTTAAAGTTATTTTTTAGTTGATCGATTATCTCTAATATACGTTTTTCTTCATTGTGTTCATGTAAAGAATATAGGGGTTTATCAACTTGATAATAACTGAGAAGCTTTTTTGTTACCCTGGTATCTTCAGCGTAAATTATGTCAACTTCATTAAGTGTTTTCACCGCTCTATAAGTCATATCTTCAAGATTACCGATTGGTGTCGGTATTAAATAAAGACTTGGAGAGTCGTTTTGATAATTAAGATTTCTTCTCACTACTCATCAGCTCCTAAATAAAAGATTGATTTAATTTTCTCAGTATAGTCGCCGTTTTCATCATAAACATAGAGTGGAGGTAAAACCTTGAGACCGCCGCTCTTACCATTATTCGAAGCTTCAATTAAAACCATCATGGCGGGTTTATTTTGCTTTGTAAAAACGAATTTCATTCTTTTAACCGCAAAGTCGTTTTTACTTAAACTAGCTATAATATCTTCTAGACGATCAGCACGATGAATAAAGGTAAATCTACCATTAGTTTTCAAGATTTTTTTAGTTGCTTCTACAACATCATTGAATGTCAAATCAATCTCATGCCTTGATAATGAAAGCGAAGATTTTTGATTAATAAAAGAACTATCATCGAATTTAAAAAACGGCGGATTAGAGACAACAATATCAAATTGACTGGGTTTGAATATTTCAGTCAATTTTTTAACATCATGGTTGATTAAACTAATCTGTTGATCCAAATCATTATAATCGATACTCTTCTTAGCTAAGTTTAAACTATCATTTTGGATATCAACGCCAATTAGTTCGGCTTTGGTTTTCAAAGAAAGATATAGCAAAACCGCTCCAGTACCACAGCCTAATTCGATGATCTTTTTAGTCCTGAGTTTAATTTCAACAAAATCCCCTAATAACAAAGAATCTAACGAAAAACGAAAATCATTTTCTGTTTGATAAATTTTTAAACCATCATATGCTAATAAATCATGAAGATACTCATCCAAAATTATCAGTCCTCTAATTTAGAAAGAACTGAAGCATCGTCAGATAACTCTTCCAAAGTATCAGCTACTTCATTTAAATCGTATTCTTTGGTTGAACCATCTTTGAACTCAATTGTCGCAGACTGTAAACTATAGTTTATATCTTTAACTTTGCCTCTACCGTCTACTGTCCAAACATAAGCATTAATATTGGGCATCTCTTTTTTAAAATCACGATAATTTTCATCTTCATAACGAATACAACAGAGTAATTTCCCGCAGATTCCAGAAATATTATCTGGATTTAGTGATAAACTCTGATTTTTCGCCATCTTTATTGATACCGGCTCGAAATCTCTTAAAAATGTTGTACAACAGGTTTGTCTTCCGCAAGGTCCGATACCACCAAAAACTTTAGCACCATCACGTGCTCCTACTTGTCTTAGTTCGATTCTTGTATGAAATTCATTGGCAAGATCTTTTACAAGTTCACGGAAATCTACTCTACCTTCAGCGGTAAAATAGATTATCAGTTTGCTACGATCAAGTGTATATTCACAATTAAGTAATTTCATTTCAAGTCGATTAAGTCTGATTAATTCTGAGGTTTTCTTAAGAATATAAGGCTCTTTTTCAATGTTTTCTTGATGTTCTTTTAAATCGTTGTAATTAGCCAATCTCACGATCGGCTTTAATGGTGATACTAATTCAGAATCACCAATTTCCATAATATCAGATACTACTTCACCTAGTTCCATTCCTCTAATCGTTTCTACAATAACATAATCGGAATACTTAAGATCAATATTATTAGTAGCGAAGTAGTATTTTTTTCCTAATTTATTAAATTGTATCGCTACGACTTTGTGTTGCATGTTTATAACCTCTTTCTAAATTCATTAATAGCTTGTTAAAAGCTAAATGAGTGTTGATATTATATTTTAATTTATTAGCTAATTCAAGCATTTCTTCCAAATATTCCTGTGCTTGATTGAAAGAAACCTTTTTAGCTAATCTTTCAATAGTTTCTATTTGATTGGTATAGATAATATTATCTACTAAATTGCTTTTTATGGCTAAAATATCCTTCTGGTAATAAGTTAATAAATTCAAGAAAATCTCAGTTTTCTCATTATCAGAAAGTAATTTATTTTCTTGAAATAGACTGATTATTGCTGAACGGTTCTTATCGAGAAGACTTGAAAATATTTCTGTCACTAAGACATAGATATCTTCAATTACTTTATTTTTGATTAGTGATTCCGCGGTATCTTGATCTGCGGTGTATTGAGAGACTAGGTTTGCTAGTGTTTCCTCAATTTCTAATGACATTAAATACTCTTTAATTAATTTACGACTTGTCGGTTTAAAGTGTAGAGTTTCAGCTCGAGATATAATTGTTCCTAAAAGATTGTTAAAGTTTTCCGTAATTAAAATCTGATAGATTTCTTGACCAGGTTCTTCCATGGTTTTTAACAATGTATTGGCTGAACTTTGATTAAACCTATCAGCGTCTACTACTATATAGATTCTTGGACCATTTTCTATTGAGGCTTTAGAAAACTCTTGAATGAGATTGCTTACAACTTCTTTTTTTATAACTCTTCCCTGAGGATTAATCAAGAATAAATTGGGATGCGTTAGGTTTTCAACCCGTTTGCAATTATGACATTCATTACAAGGATTTACCCCTTGACGATTAGTGCATAACAAAGTCTTTGCAAATAGAATTGCAACACTTTGTTTTCTCGTTCCTTTAACTCCCTCGAAAATATAGGAATGAGCGATTCGGTTTTTTTCAAAACTATTCACCAAGACTTGGTATACAGTATCTTGATAAAGTCTAACATCTTCCCAATTTTTAAACATTTGCACCCCTAGATAATTTCTTCAATAACTTTAATCGTATCTTTAACTACTAACGAAATTTCTTGTTCACCGTTAACTCTTTTTATTCTATCATATTTTTTCATCAAAGATAAATAGCCTTCATATATAGTCTTATGAAAAGATAGGTTTTCTAAATCAAGTCGGTTTACTTCACGGTTAGGTGTAGAAAAGACTCTTTTTAAACCAACCTCAGGTCTTACATCAACAAAGATGGTCAAATCAGGCAAGGCTTCCTCGATTGCAAAATAATTGATTTCATATACTTTATCAATACCGATGTTTCTTGCATGTCCTTGATAGACTAGTGAACTATCGACAAAGCGATCACAAAGAACGATTTTATTAGCTTTTAAAGCTGGTAAAATCTTTTCAATGAGATGCTGTCTTCTGGCTGCCGCAAATAATAATGCTTCAGTTCTAGGATCCATCTCTTGATTATTTTTATCGAGAAGAATCTCACGAATTCTCTCGCTTATTTCAATTCCGCCTGGCTCTCTAGTAACCAATACATCATAGCCAAGATTTTCTAAATATTTCCTTACTTCTTTAATTACAGATGTTTTACCTGAACCTTCTGTGCCTTCAAAAGTAATAAATTTTCCCTTCATCTTTAATCACCTGCTTACTGTCCTATTATCTCATAAAATCGGTTTTTTTTAAATAAAATTATTTCATAATAATCTTTGCTTATGTTACAATATATTAAAAGGGTGATTAACCATGCAGATTAACATCAACAACCTATCCTTTGCGTATGGGACTAAAACTATTATTTCTAACTTATCTCTCACTTTAAATAGTGGGGATTATTTAGTCATTCGCGGGAAAAATGGTTCTGGTAAATCGACTTTCATAAAGTGTTTATTAGGTGTTAATCAAGTTAAAACCGGAATGATTTTTTTTGATAAAATCGATATTAACAGTTTTAAAACCTGGACTAAGTTTGGTTATGTTAGTCAAAGTTTCGATAGTTTTAATTATGAGTTTCCAATCACTGTAGGTGAATTGTTATCGATATCTAGTTTGAAGAAAACCTCTGAATCGGAACGTTTACGGTTATTGGAAAAAATGGGGATTTTTGAAATTGTAAATCAAAATATTAACTCGCTTTCTGGAGGCCAACTCCAAAGAGTTTTTATCGTAAGAGCGATGCTTAACAACCCTGAAGTCTTAATTCTTGATGAACCAACAGCTTCAATCGATAAACAGAACAAAGAGTTTTTTTATAAAACAATTGAAGATTTACACCAACAAGGTATCACAATTATCTTGATAACGCATAATGACGATTTTGAAAGTCTTAACTACACGCATCTGCTTTCTATGTACGGTGATTTAACTACTAGCTTTGAAGAACGTGGCGTTGAACTTAGTGAGGGGGTACTTTAATGTTTCTAACCTTTATAACTGACCTCTTCCAACAAGATTTTATGTTAAGAGCTTTAATCGCTGGGGTTTTATTAGGGGTATTAGCTCCACTACTTGGAACATTTGTAGTCGTTCGAAGATTATCTTTTATCGCTGATACTCTAGGTCATTTCTCGTTGGTAGGAATTTCAGTAAGTTTATTTTTAACTTCTCTGGGAGTTACAATCTTTTTTGAAAAACCGCTTTATTTAGGAATTGTATTTTCAATCGTTGGTGGTTTACTAATTGAATTTTTTAGGCGATCGTATAACAACTTCCAGGAAATATCGATGGTCATTGTAATTAGCTTAGGCGCAGCGTTAAGTGCGATATTCTTCTCTTTATCAAAAAAGACTGGTTCTTTATATAATTATTTATTTGGTTCTATTCTTACAGTTACTGATTACTACGTTGTATTAATTTTAATTACCGCGATAATTGTAGCCTTGTTATTTATCTTTTTTGGAAAACAAATTCTCGCTGTTAGCTTTGATGAATCAAGTGCTAAATTCTTAGGTATCAATGTGAATATCTTCCAATTTGTTTTTATCATCATGTTATCAGTTGTGGTTTCTGTATTACTTGAAGCCGCAGGCGTTTTACTGATTTCATCAATGATGGTTATACCAGTGGCTGCGGGGATGAAGCTAGGATGGTCATATCGTTCCACATTAATTATATCAATAGTGTTCTCTGAATTATCTGTATTCTTTGGACTCTGGGCTGCTTATACGATAAATATCCCATCCGGAGCGGCGATAGTTTCAATTAATATTTTTATTCTCTTATTTATCACCGTAATCAAAAAAATCGTCACAAAACGTAGAATCGCAAAATTGGATAAAATACAGTAAAGGCTTGGTAAATTTCCCAAGCCTTTTTTAATAATTAATTTTTTTAAGATATAAACCTGAAGCTGGAGCTAAGTCCTTTGTGTGCTCACGGCTTTTTTCATTGATAATTTCTAAGATGTCCTTATCAGTCTTTTTTGTTGCGTAATTTATAATATGGGCGATGAGCAACCTTATCATATAGCGTAAGAAGCCGTTAGCTGTAATGTGAATCTTAAGCAAATCACCTTCCATTTTATATTTTGCACTATAAATAGTTCTTGTAGAATCGGATTTGTCACTTTTAGAAAAACTAGTAAAATCATGTTCTCCTACTATTTTCTTTAACTGATCGTCTAAACGCATGAAGTCTAAATACTCAATATGCCAAGCGTAATTGCTTAATAATGGGTTTTTATCACCAAGTTTAATTTGATAGTAATATTCTTTTTGAATAACATCATATCGTGAGTGAAATAAAGGATGTACTCTCGTTACTTCTTTGATAAGAATGTCATCGCTTAGTTGATGGTTTAGAAAATTTAACCAATCGATTTCACTTAAATCAGAAGTATCATCGAAATGCATAACTTGTTCAAGAGCGTGAACCTGCTTGTCTGTTCTTGAAGCTCCTTGAACTAAAATCGACTTATTCAAGACCTGGCTGACTAAAGCAGAGATTGTACCTTGAATAGTTTTTTGCGCTTTCTGTACTTGAAATCCGTAGTACGCACTTCCATCATAACTTAGAATTAGTTTTAATCTTTTGTTAGAAAAATCTTTGGTTTTGATGATGATTTTTCTTACTTTACCTTCAACTTGTAAAACTTTAATTGGATAGTTTTGTTTAGTATAGCCATAGAGATGTTGATATTCAGGATAAGAATCAAATCTTATTGAGGAAAATAAATCTTGGTTATTATCAATAAAAGTTTTCACATCTGCATAATTAGTCAAAATTAAATCATCATATTTCAAAGCTACCTTTAAATCTAGTTCAGCAAACATTTTATAATACCTTTAATACAATAGAGCCTGCAAGAACGAGAATACTAAACACACTAGCTAAAACATCTCGATAAGACAAAACCAACTCATTGATTCTTGTTCGTTTCTTCCCGGGAACAAAGTTTCTTGATTCCATAGCATTAGCTAATTCCTCACTACGCATAAAAGCGATGATAAACATCGGAACTAATAAAGAAATTATTTGTCGCAATTTATCCTTTAATTTCCCTTCTGAAAAGTCTGCGCCTCTGGATGCTTGAGCTAACATTATTTTATTGGCTTCATCAAAAATTGTGGGAATGTATCTTAAACTGATAGAAATAATTAGCGCGAAATCATCTGAATTAAAGCCTATTTTTTTCAAAGGATGCAGAAGTTTTTCTAATCCTTGAGTTAAATCAGTCGGTTTAGTAGTTAAGGTTAAAACTGTCGATAGAGTAATGATAACGATTAGTCTGATAACCACGAACACAGACATTTCCACACCTTTTTCATATATTTCAAAAAGGAATGGATTAACTAAGGGATAACCACCATCTACATGAACTAAAATAAAATATACAGCAGTTACAAACAAGAAGAACAAAGTAAAACGATATTTAATAAATTTAGCAATTACTCTCCAAATAACAAAAGCGCCGATGAGACTTAATACCGTAAAAACTGTAAGATGCATTTGAGTTGAGTGAAGCGGATCACCTTCCTTATTCAACATAATTTGAAAAACAAAGGTGAAGATTAAAAGAATCATAATCGGTTTTAAACCTTTGATTACTTTAATCACTGATATTCTTCCGACGATAAGTAGGATTATCGCTACAGCTAAAGCAATTAATAATTGGGTTATTGATTCTAATAAAAATATTGAAATCATCAACAATAATACAGCTATAATTTTCGTTCTAGGATCAAGTTTATAAAAGATACCTTTACCCGGGACATATTGTCCGATAATTATACTTTTCATCTTTGCATCCACCTTATGATTTCGGCATAGGCTTCTTGTCCGGATTTTTGATAGATATCTAAATCTAAATTCAATTCCTCATTTAGATGTTTTAAAACTTTAATTGAGTTTGGATAGTCTAGGTGATGTTCTGACAAATCAACATCTTTAAATAAGGAAACTGGGTTTCCGTCAAAGACAAGTTTTCCTTCATTCATAACAATCACCCTATCAAAGTACTCATATACTAAATCCATATCATGGGTGATGATAATAATTGATTTATTGGTTTTTTCATTGATGCCTTTAAACAAATCCATAAGAACTCTTTTTCC
>Ga0172382_10011603_pt1 | contig 11625 bp, 11 predicted proteins | sample Leawel138RmetaG_FD_122245 | JGI IMG/M metagenome (GOLD analysis project Ga0172382, IMG submission 122245) | Leachate microbial communities from a municipal landfill in Southern Ontario, Canada - Leachate well 138R metaG | ecosystem: Engineered > Solid waste > Landfill > Unclassified | place...
CGCGCCGCGTTTCGCAGAAGTCGATATCGAAGTCGGGCATGGAAACGCGTTCCGGGTTGAGGAAGCGTTCGAACAGCAGGCCCAGCCGGATCGGATCGAGATCGGTGATCGTCAGCGCCCAGGCGACCAGCGAGCCCGCGCCCGAACCGCGCCCCGGCCCCACCGGAATGTCGTGCTCCTTGGCCCACTTGATGAAGTCGGCAACGATCAGGAAATAGCCGCCGAAGCCCATCTTGTTGATGATGCCGATCTCAAATTCCAGGCGGTCGGAATACTCCTGGAGTTCATCCCCCACCCCGCTCAGCCTGAGCCTGTCGAAGGCCGCGCGCCTCGCCTCGCTCTCGCTCTGCAAGGCTTCCACAAGCTCAGCCTGAGCGGCGTTGGGGTAATAAGCCATGAGACGGGCAGCAAGGCCGGCGCGCGCGTCCTCGGCCATCATCCGCGCCTCGCCTTCCTTGTCACCGGCTAGGCTGGGGAGGATCGGCTTGCGCTTGGGCGGTGCGAAGGCGCAGCGCTGCGCGACGACCAGCGTGTTGGCGGTCGCCTCGGGCAGGTCCGAGAAGGCCTCGGCCATGACGTCGGCCGGCTTGACCCAGGATTCGGCGCTGGAACGCGGGCGCTCGGCGGCGTCGATGTGGGTGGAATGGGCGATGCACAGCATCGCGTCGTGCGCGGCATGAAAGCCCGGCTCGGCGAACTGCGCCGGGTTGCTGGCGACCAGCGGCAGGTCGCGCGCATAGGCCAGATCGATCAGCGCCTCCTCGGACGCCTCCTCCACCGTGTCCCCCCGCCGGGCGATCTCGATGTAGAGCCGGTCCGGGAACAGCGCCTGCAGCCGGTCGCAATAGGCCTCGGCCGCATCCGCCTTGCCATCGGCATAGAGCCGCGCCAGGGCGCCCTCGCCCGCACCGGTCAGCGCGATCAGCCCGTCACCATGGCCTTCGAGGTCCGCCAGCGCAACGTGCGGCTCCAGCTCCAGCGGCCGCTCGAGATGCGCGCGGCTGACGAGATGGCACAGGTTGTTCCACCCCGCCTCGTTCTGGGCATAGAGCGCCAGCCAGTCGATCGGCCCACCGGGCGCACGCGCGACCGCGAGAAACGTGCCGATGATCGGCTGCACGCCCGCATCCCTGCACGCCGATGCAAACGCCGTCGAGGCATAGAGCCCGTTGCGGTCGGCGATGGCGATCGCGGGATAGCCGCGCTGGCTGGCCAGCTTGGCGATCGCCTTGGGCTCGATCGCGCCATCGAGCATCGTATAGCAGGAGAACACCCGCAAGGGCACGAACGGAGCGTAGGCCATGCCCCAGATTAGGGAGGAGACCCCCGCGCGATCAAGGATTCAGCCGCAACTCCTTGGGGAAAGTGTATGTGCGTGCTTGCAAAATTGAACAATTGTGCTCCTATCCGGTTCCCGGTGGCAGAGCAGGAAGCAGATATGGTCGACTTGTCCGGCGTGGATCGTGCGCCATCCATCGTCGATCGTGCCAGGGCGATCATCCTGACGCCCAGGGACGAATGGCCAAGGATCGCGGCCGAAACGACGCCGCAGGGCGATATCCTGCGCGCCTACGTCCTGCCGCTGGCGGCGATCGGGCCGGTCGCCGCGCTCATCGGCTGGCAGGTCTTCGGCTACGGCGTCCTCGGCTTCTCGTGGAAGCCGGGCATCGTCTGGTCGCTGAGCACGGCGATCGTCAGCTTCGTAATGGCGACCGTCAGCGTCTTCGTGCTGGCCTTCATCGCCAACCTGCTGGCGCCCAAGTTCGATGGGCAGAGCGACAAGGGCCAGGCCTTCAAGCTGGTCGCCTACAGCTACACGGCAAGCTGGCTGGCGGGCATCTTCGGGCTGATCCCCTCGCTGGCCTTCTTTTCGCTGCTCGGCCTCTACAGCTTCTACCTGCTCTACACCGGCGCGACGCCGCTGATGAAAGTGCCGCAGGACAAGGCCATGAGCTATACCGTGGTGACGATCCTCTGCGCGATCGTGCTGGCGATCGTCGTCGCGCCGATCACCGCCGCGATCACCGGACTCTGGGCCGCGGGGCCGATGAGCGCAGTGAACAACGAGATCTCGGGCAAGCTCACCGTCCCCGGCGGCGGCTCGGTGGATCTCGACCGGATCCAGCAGGCGACCAAGCAGATGGAAGCGGCCGCCAGCGGCAAGTCGCCGCCGGTTGCGCCCGACCGCATGAAGGCGCTGCTGCCGGCGGCGATCGGCGACTACCAGCGCACCGCCACCGAAGCGGTCGCTGCCGGCCCGATGGGCAGCACCACGCAGGGGACCTACACTAGGGGCGACAAGAGCTTCACCCTGCGGATCGCCGACATGTCGGCGCTCGGGGCGCTTTCGGGCCTCGGCGCGGCGCTGGGGGTCGAACAGAGCAAGGAGGACGCCAACTCCTACGAGCGGACGACCACGGTGGGCGGCCAGCTCCAGACCGAATCGTGGGACAAGACGAGCAACACCGGCAAGTTCGGCGTGACGGTGAACAACCGCTTCCTGATCGAGGCCGAAGGTTCGGCCGCGAGCGTCAACGAACTCAAGCAGGCCGTAGGCGCGATCGACCCGGAAGACCTGGCGGATCTGCTGGGGTAAACCGTTTCATGAATCGTCGACGCGACGTTCAGCCAGGCCGCCAGCACCCGCTTTCGCCGGGACGACGTTACAGACGTTACAGCAGCACCTCTATGTCCCGCTCCAGCGCCTCGGGCTTCGCTGTGGGCGGATAGCGGCGGACGACGCTGCCGTCGCGGCCAACGAGGAACTTGGTGAAGTTCCACTTGATCGCCTTGGTGCCCAGGACGCCCGGCGCCTGCCGCTTCAGCCAGTCGTAGAGCGGCGGCGCGTCCGCTCCGTTGACATCCACCTTGGCCATCAGCGGAAAACTGACGCCGAAGTTGGCGTCGCAGAAACCGGCGATCTCGTCGGCCGAACCGGGTTCCTGGTGGCCGAACTGGTTGCAGGGAAACCCGATCACCTCGAAGCCCCGGTCACGGTACTTGCGCCACAAGGCCTCAAGCCCGGCGTATTGCGGCGTGAAGCCGCACTTGCTGGCGGTATTGACGATCAGCAGAACCTTGCCCGCACGGTCGGCCAGGCTCTGGCGCTCGCCGTTGGGCAGGGTGGCGTCGAAATCGGCGATCGTGCGCGGAACGTTCATCCGGCGGGGAAGTCGGCGCGCCGCGACAGCGCCAGAATCTCCCCGATACCGAGGCGATGGTCGCCGGCCTTCTCGATCACGTAGTGCGAGCGCTCCGCTTCCGGCAGCCTGACGACGTAATGGATCAGTTCGGCAAGCTTACCCTGCCGCACCGCCTTGAGGTCCGACAGCACGCCGCCGCCATCGTTGCTGCGGTGGAGCGATGCGTGATCGTCCCAACCCGGCCGCGAACCTCCGTCCGGTTCCGCCTTGAACGTGCTGGGATTGCTCATCAGCGACTCCTTTCCAACCATGCGTCCTGCATGGACGAGTTTGTCACTATCAAACACTTTTTCAATGCAGAGGTTGCGTCCGGTCGGGCCGGGGCCGCAGCTATTCGAGCTTGCCATCGTGCAGACGCACCACACGGTCCATCGCCAGCGCGAGCCGCTCGTTATGCGTGGCGACGAGCGCGGCGCTGCCTTCGCCGCGCACCAGTTTGAGGAACTCGGCAAAGACCTTGTCGGCGGTCGCCTCGTCGAGATTGCCGGTGGGCTCGTCGGCAAGCACGAGGCCCGGCTTGTTGGCCAGCGCGCGCGCCACCGCGACGCGCTGCTGCTCGCCGCCCGAAAGCTGGCTGGGACGGTGATCGAGTCGCGCGCCGAGGCCGAGCGCGGTCAGCAGCTCGGTCGCGCGCGCGCGCGCCTCGTCCCGGCCGCAGCCAGCCACGAGCTGCGGCAAGATCACATTCTCGATCGCGGTAAAATCGGGCAGCAGGTGGTGGAACTGATAGACGAAGCCCAGATGATCGCGGCGCAGCGTCGTGCGGGCATCGCCATTGAGCGTGCTCGCGTCGATCCCGGCGATCTCGATCCGTCCCTGGAAACCGCCTTCCAGCAGGCCGATCGCCTGCAGCATCGTCGACTTGCCCGAGCCCGAAGGCCCCAGCAGCGCTACGATCTCGCCGGGCCGGACCTCCAGGTCCACGCCGCGCAGCACGTCGATCGTGACGCCGCCCTGCTCGAAGCTGCGCTTGAGTCCGGAGACCCGGACGACGGGGTGCGCGGGCACATCACTCATAGCGCAGCACCTGCACCGGATCGGTGCTCGCCGCCCGCAGCGCCGGATAGAGCGTGGCGAGGAAGCTGAAGACCAGCGCCATGATGCTGATTGCCACGATCTCCGCCGGGTCGCTGCGGCTGGGCAGCTCGGTAAGGAAGCGGATCGACGGGTCCCACAGGTTCTGCCCCGTGAGGACCTGGACCAGGTTGACGATAGGCTGGCGGAAATAGAGGAATACGAAGCCCAGGATCAGCCCCGCGACCGTCCCCAGCGCGCCGATGACGAACCCGGTGGTGACGAAGATCTTGAGCAGCGAGCGCCGCGTCGCGCCCATCGTGCGCAGGATGGCGATGTCGCGCGTCTTGGCCCGTACCAGCATGATCAGCGAGGACAGGATATTGAACACCGCCACCAGGACGATGATCGACAGCACGACGAACATGGCGACGCGCTCCACCGCCAGCGCCTCGAACAGCGAGGCGTTGATCGTCTTCCAGTCGGTTACCACCGCCTGGCCGGCAAGCCGCTCCGCCAGCGGCCGCAGCAACTCGGACACGCGGTCGGGGTCGTTCGTCGTCACCTCGATCATGCCGACCGAATCGCCGGTCAGCAGCAGCGTCTGCGCGTCCGGGATCGGCATGACAACGAAGGCTTGGTCGTAATCGTAGACGCCGATCTCGAAGATCACCGAGACATGGTAGGCGATCTCGCGCGGGACCGTGCCGAACGGAGTCGCCCGCCCCTGCGGGTTGATGATGGTGATGGTATCGCCGACCTGCGCGCCCAGGTTTTCGGCCAGCCGCGCGCCGATCGCTATATTGCTGGCGCCGGGCCGCAGGTCGCTGAGCCTTCCCTGCTTCACGTTGGGCTGGAGCCGGCGAATATCCTCGGGCGTATTGCCGCGCACCAGGATCGCCTCGACCCGCCCGTTGAAGCTCGTCAGCAGCGGCTGCTCGATCAGCGGCGAGGCGCGCGTCACGCCGGGGGTCGCCTTCACGTCCTTCAGTATCTGCTGCCAGTTCTCCAGCCGCCCGCCGTAGGCCTGGATGATGGCATGGCCGTTGAGGCCGACGATCTTGTCGAACAGTTCGGCGCGAAAGCCGTTCATCACGCTCATGACGATGACCAGCGCGGCCACGCCCAGCATCACCGCGACGAGGCTGATACCGGCGACGAGTGCGATGAAGGCCTCGCCGCGCCCGGGAAGCATGTAGCGCTTGGCGATGGTCCATTCAAAAGGGGAAAGGATCAAGCGGAAGGCCCGTGGTGATGCGCGTTATGGTTGGCGCGCGGTTTAGGATGCGGCGGCGGAACTGGCAAGCGGCGCGGGCCGGTGCACTTGTCCATCTCTGGTTTATCCTAACGTAACCACGCCGGTTCGCCTCCGCTGAAGCACGTCCGTTGGCGGCGCCTTAGAAGGCCGCTCGCTAGGCGGCGCGGCAAGGACGCCGCCGGGGCACGCGCATGATCATCGCCAGCACTGCCGTTACAGCTATCGCGCCGCCCCTGTCGCAACCGCGCCAGCAGGCCCCGAGCACGCCAATGCCGCCGCCCTCGCCTGATCGCGAGGGGACAACGCCCCTGGTTCCGCCGCAACCGAACGCCTTCGTGGAAAGCCGCCCCGCACCGGAAGCGATCGACAATCCGGTACGCGCCCTGCTGACGGGTGCGACATACGGCCTGCGCGATTCCGGACCGGGCACCACGGCGTTTCCGTCGGTCGCACCGGCGGAAGGAGCGGCGCTGTCTGTCGCGCAGCACCGGGCCCGGGAAACCTACACCATGGCGAGCGATTTCGTATCCTGATCCCGGCATTGGCCGCGCCTGGAACGCCCTCCCCTTGCTTTCGCCACCGACTCGGCCCACATGCCCGGGACGGGCCTGCTTGCCGGACGATTCTATGACCTTTGACGAACCCATCCTCGACCGCACCCCCTGGGATGTCGACGGCGATAAGCTGCGCGAGGAATGCGGCATCTTCGGCGTCATCGGCGCGAAGGACGCCGCACCGATGGCCGCGCTCGGGCTCCATGCCCTGCAGCATCGCGGGCAGGAGGCCGTCGGCATCACCAGCTTCGACGGGACCGAATTCTACTCGCGGCGCGGGATCGGCCATGTCGCGCAGGTCTTCGCCTCGGCCGAAGTGCTGGCCGAGCTGCCGGGCCAGATGGCCTCGGGCCACGTGCGCTATTCGACGACGGGTGGTTCCGGCCTGCGCAATGTCCAGCCGCTTTTCGCGGACCTCGCCTCGGGCGGTTTCGCGATCGCGCACAACGGCAACATCTCCAACGCGATGACGCTCAAGCACGAACTGGTGCAGCGCGGCGCGATTTTCCAGTCGACCTCGGATACCGAGGTGATCATCCACCTCGTCGCGACCAGCCGCTATCCCACGCTGCTCGACCGCCTCGTCGACGCGCTGCGCATGGTCGAGGGCGCCTATTCGCTAATCTGCATGACCAAGGAAGGCATGATCGCCTGCCGCGACCCGCTGGGCATCCGGCCGCTGGTCATGGGCCGGATCGCGAACGCGATCGTCTTCGCCAGCGAAACCGTGGCGCTCGACGTCGTCGGCGCGGAATTCATCCGCCAGATCGAGCCGGGCGAACTGGTCCAGGTCGACCACATGGGCACGATCTCCAGCCACCGCCCCTTCGGCAACTTTCCGCCGCGCCCGTGCATTTTCGAGCACGTCTATTTCAGCCGCCCCGATTCGCTGCTCGACGGCCAGTCGGTCTACAACGTGCGCAAGCAGATCGGCGTCGAGCTTGCCAAGGAAGCGCCGGCCGATGCGGATATCGTCATTCCGGTGCCGGACAGCGGCGTACCCGCGGCGATCGGCTATGCCCAGCAATCGGGCATCCCCTTCGAGCTTGGCATCATCCGCTCGCACTACGTCGGGCGGACTTTCATCCAGCCGTCGGACGGCGCGCGCCACGCCGACGTCAAGCGCAAGCACAACGCCAACCGCGCGCTCGTGGAAGGCAAGCGGATCGTCCTGATCGACGATTCGATCGTGCGCGGCACCACCTCGATGAAGATCGTGCAGATGATGCGCGATGCCGGCGCGGCCGAAGTGCATATGCGCATCGCCAGCCCCCCAACCGAATATAGTTGCTTCTACGGCGTCGATACTCCCGAACGCTCCAAGCTGCTTGCCGCGCAGATGGACATCCAGGCGATGAGCGAGTTCATCCATGCCGACAGCCTCGCCTTCGTCTCGATCGACGGGCTCTACCGCGCCGTCGGCGAGGCGGGGCGTACCAAGGCCTGCCCGCAGTATTGCGACGCCTGCTTCACCGGCGACTATCCGACGCGGCTGACCGACCTGGCCGAACGCGAGGCTCCCGACCTGCTGACGCTGCCGGTCAACCGCGTAGCCTGACCGGAGTTTGCACGACATGACCGACGGCCCCTTCACCGGTCAGCTCGCGCTGGTCACCGGCGCCAGCCGCGGTATCGGGGCGGCTACGGCCGAGGCACTGGCGAAAGCGGGCGCCCATGTCGTGCTGACGGCCCGCACTACCAAGGGGCTGGAGGAGGTCGAGGAGCGCATCTTCGCGGCGGGCGGCAACGCCACGATCGCGCCTGTCGACCTGTCGGAGCCCGACGGCATAGCCCGGCTGGCGACCGCCATCGGGCAGCGCTGGCAGGCGCTCGACATCCTGATGATCAACGCGGCGATTCTGCCCGAACTGACCGCCGTAACCACGATCGACCAGCGCGCATTCAACAAGGCGTTGACGGTCAACGTGCTCGCCACCCAGGCGCTGCTGGCCAATTTCGATCCCATGCTGCGGCGCAGCGCCGACCCGCGCGTGATCGGCATCACCAGTTCGGTCGGCGCCCGTCCGCGCGCCTATTGGGGCGCCTATGGTGCGAGCAAGGCCGCGTTTGACGTGCTGTTCGATTGCTATGCCCAGGAAACCCGCAACATCTCGCCGCTGCGCGTCGCCCTCGTCAACCCGGGCGCCACTCGCACCGCGATGCGCGCGAAAGCCTATCCGGGTGAGGATCCGGCTTCGGTAAAGACGCCCGAAGTCGTCGCCGGTCATATCGTTTCCCTTCTGCAACAGCCGTTTGCAAGCGGGCACCGCGAATCCGTTAACTAGCGAACTCAACCTTTCCGTAGGTCCGTCCAGCCCATCTTGCACGGATCGCGCAGACGGGACGAAACGGGTTACGGAGTACGGGATGTCCACCAGTTTTTCATCGCAAGAGCGCTATGCGCTTGCCGCGCAGGAGGATCGCTCCGCGCCGCGTACGCGCATTTCCATCCCCGCCTCGCTGCGCGCCTCGGGCACGCGCGGCTTCCAGACCGTGGTGCAGGATCTATCGCTGTCCGGCTTCTCGGCCATGGCGATCAACCGGCTCAATCCGGGCACGCTCTGCTGGCTGACGCTGCCGGGCATGGAATCGCTGGAAGCCGAGGTCATCTGGTGGAACAACAGCCTGGTCGGCTGTGCCTTCCATCAGCTCCTCAACCCCATCATCCACGATAACATCCTCGCGCAATGGCAGCGCGGATCGGGGATCTACCGCTCGATTCCCTGAACCCGGCCTAGGATTGCCTGACCAGCGTGACCTGGGCGACGTCGATGGCACCGCCCCGAAATCCCCCTTCGCAATACATCAGATAGAACCGCCACAGCCGCACGAAGCGATTGTCGAAGCCCGCGGGCAACCGCCCCTCCTCGACGGCGCGGTCGAACGCGGCACGCCAGATGCGCAGCGTCTCGGCATAGTCTAGGCCGAACCCCACGCGGTCCTGCCAGCCCAAGCCGCGCTCGGCGGCGAGCCGGCGAAATTCGCTCTCGCGGATCAGCATGCCGCCTGGAAACACGTAAGTCTGGATGAAATCAGCGCTGCGCGCGTAGAAGTCGAAAGCTTCCTCGCGCATGACGATATACTGGATCGCCGCTCGGCCGCCGGGTCTGAGGCAGCGGGCAATGGCGTCGAAGAAGTCGGGCCAGTACCGGCGCCCCACCGCCTCGACCATCTCGACACTGGCGATGGCGTCGAACTGGCCGGTGACGTCGCGATAGTCCTGCTTGCGAAAATCGATACCAGACCCCGGCGAATGGCGCCGCGCCCAGTCGAGTTGTTCATCGGAAAGGCTGATCGCCGTTACCGCGACGCCGCGTGCGGCGAAATAACGGGCAAGCGCGCCCCAGCCGCAGCCGATTTCCAGCAAGGTTCCGGCGCCTTCGAGCCGGGCGGCGATGCTGGCGATCTTGCGCTGTTGGGCGGCCTCCAGATCGTCCGCACCTGCGAACCGCGCACTGGAATACGACATCGTCGGATCGAGCCAGGCCGCGTAGAAGTCGTTGCCCAGGTCGTAATGTGCGTGGATGTTGCGCAGCGAGCCGGAACGGGTGTTGCGGCGCAAACCGTGGAGCAGCCGCGCCGCGATCCGCCAAGGCCCATGTGCCCTGCCGGTATCCCCCAGAGTCGCGGTATTGTCCGCGAATAGCGCGAAGATCGCCACGGGATCGGGGCTGTCCCACTCGCCTACCTCCCAGGCCTGGTACCAGCCGACCGATCCTCCGGTCGCGAGCCGTAGCAGGGCGCGGACACTGCGAAGGTCGACTTCGGCCAGGAAGCCCGGCGCGCGGCCGCCCAGCCGCCGAACCGAACCATCGGGCAATCGCGCGTCGATCGCGCCGCGGGCCAGTCCGGCATCGATACGATCGAGAACCCTGTGAATGCCGCCGGACCACAGGCGCGCGAGCCACTGTGGGCCGATGCCGATCGACCGGCCGGCTTCCACAAGCTTCGTCCCCCTGACAGACGCCTCTGCGCTCATGGGGCCAATATGACCGGTGTTCGCAAGGAGAGCAATCGCCCTGCTTTCATGATCCGACGATGCGCCGGGTCAGAGCTCGGGGCCGCCCTCCGTCACCGTCCAGGTCTGCCCCTTGGCGAGCAGCTTGCCGAGATCAGGGGACTTTCCGGCGTTCGCCTTGGCATCCTGGCCGAGCAGTTCGCTCTCGAACGTCGGGCGCGGATCATCGTAGAGCACGCCGAGCGCCATCGGGAACGGCCCGAACGGCATTTCGACCAGCATGTGCGCAATGGCCCGGTTGGAGACGTCGTGAACGATCACGTCCGCCGCCTGCCAGTCGCCGTCGGCAATGTCCACCACTTCGAGCTGGAGGCGCTCGATGTTGAGGCGGATGCCCTTGACACCACCGGCCTTCTCGCTGCCGAACAGCATCGGCTCCCCGTTCTTGAGCCAAAGCTGGCTGCCCTCGGCGCCTTTGGGGGCGGCGAAGTCCTCGAACCGGTCCTTGTTGTAGACGATGCAGTTCTGGAAAATCTCGACGAAGGCAGCGCCCTTGTGTGCATGCGCCGCCTTGAGCACGCCCGGCAGTTCCTTCGACACGTCGAAACCGCGTGCGACAAAGCGCGCACCCGAGCCGAGAGCGAAGGCGCATGGCTGCGCCGGCCGATCGACCGAGCCGTGCGGCGAGGACGGCGAAGATGTACCGAGCCGGCTGGTCGGTGAATACTGGCCCTTGGTCAGCCCGTAGATCTCGTTGTTGAACAACAGGATCTGGCAATCGAGATTGCGGCGCAGCACGTGCATCGTATGGTTGCCGCCAATCGACATGCCGTCGCCATCGCCGGTGACGATCCAGACGTCGAGTTCAGGATTGGCGAGCTTGACGCCCGTGGCGAAAGCCGGCGCGCGGCCGTGGATCGTGTGGAAGCCGTAGCTCTCGACATAATAGGGAAAGCGGCTCGAGCAGCCGATGCCCGATACGAACACGGTCTTGGCCGGGTCGGCGCCGATCTCGGGCAGCGTGCGCTGCACGGCCTTGAGGATCGCGTAGTCGCCGCAGCCAGGGCACCAGCGAACCTCCTGATCCGACTCCCAGTCCTTCAGGGTCGTCTGAACCGCAATCGGGGTCATGTCGTTCATTCTTCTTACTCCGTCATCCCGGAAAGCCGGGATCGCTGGCCTCCTCGATGCGGCCAGCCAAGCCGCCCGCGGTCCCGGGTCACACCCGGTCGACGTCTTCCCTGCTACGGATTTACCACCTTGATGCTGGGAAGCTGGGTGGCGTCGGCATCGACCTCGCCCCCCTCGTTGCCCGGAATGTCATCGAAATAAGCCGCGATCGCGTCCTGGATCTCCGAGATGGTGAACGGCTGGCCGCTCGTCTTGTTGAGCGGCCGGGCGTCGATCAGGAACTGGTCGCGCAGCACCGTCTTGAACTGGCCGGTATTCATCTCGGGCACAAGGACGTTTTCATAACCTCTCAGCAAATGGCCGAGATTCTCCGGCAGCGGCCAGATGTGACGGACGTGGATATGGCTGACGTCGAGGCCTTGCGCCCGCGCCCGCCGCACCGCCTGGTGGATTGGCCCGAAGGTCGAGCCCCAGCCGACGACCGCCAGCTTGCCGCCCGGCGTGCCG
>Ga0172382_10011604_pt1 | contig 11625 bp, 11 predicted proteins | sample Leawel138RmetaG_FD_122245 | JGI IMG/M metagenome (GOLD analysis project Ga0172382, IMG submission 122245) | Leachate microbial communities from a municipal landfill in Southern Ontario, Canada - Leachate well 138R metaG | ecosystem: Engineered > Solid waste > Landfill > Unclassified | place...
CACTGCAGGTCATGGAGGCGCTGGGCGGCCCCGGCGAGCGCATCCGCAGCCTGCACGCCACCGGCCCCGTGCCCGGCGACATCGGCCGCCTCGTCACCGTCGCGCTCGCGGTGGCGGGCGCGGGCGCGGTCATCCCCCGCGCCTCGGGCATCGCCGACACCTTCTTCGCCCATGACGGCCAGATCACCAGACGCCCGGTGCGGGCGCTGGCGCTGTCGGCGCTGGCGCCGCGGGGGGGTGAGCTGCTCTGGGACATCGGCGCCGGCTCGGGCTCGGTCGGGATCGAATGGCTGCTGGCCGCGTCGGACAACCGCACCATCGCCATCGAGCGCGACCCGGCCCGCGCCGCCCGTGCCCGCGACAACGCGGCCCGGCTCGGCGTGACCGGGCACGAGGTCCGCGAGGGTGCGGCGCTCGACCTGATCGCCGGCCTGCCGGTCCCGCAGGCGGTGTTCGTCGGCGGCGGCGGCGACCGGGCGCTTCTGGACGCGCTCTGGCACCGCCTGCCCGCCGGCTGCCGGCTGGTGGTCCATGCGGTGACGCTCGAGACCGAGGCGCTGCTGGCGGCGGCGCAGGCGGCGCATGGCGGCAACCTGCTGCGCATCGAACTCTCCGAGGCCGCCCCGCTCGGCACCCGCCGCGGCTGGCGCGCGGGCTTTCCCGTGGTGCAATGGAGCGTGACCCGATGAAGATCGCCGGACTCGGCTTCCGCGACGGCGCAACGCCGGCGGCCCTGCTCGACGCCCTTGCCCGGGCCGGCGCGGCCGGGGTCCGGCATCTGGCCCTGCCGGCGCGCAAGGACGGCCACCCGCTCTGCGCCGGGCTGCGCGCGCAGGGCTTCACGCTGGTCTTTATCCCCGACGCCACCCTTGCCGCCACCGAAACCCCCACGCAATCGCCCGTCGCGCTGCGCCACTACGGCACCGGCTCGGTGGCCGAGGCCGCCGCCCTTGCCGCGCTCCGCCTCCACGACCCCGCCGCCCGCCTCACCGCCCGCCTTGCCGCGCCGCGCGCCCTGTCCGCCGACCGCATGGCCACCGCTGCCCTTGCCCTGACCGGAGACCCCGAATGACCGTCCATTTCATCGGCGCCGGACCCGGCGCGCCCGACCTGCTGACCCTGCGCGGCCGCGACCTGATTGCCGCCTCGCCGGTCTGCCTCTATGCCGGATCGCTGATCCCCGAGGCGGTGCTGGCCCATTGCCCGCCGGGCGCGCGGATCGTGAACACCGCGCCGCTCGATCTCGAGGCGATCATGGCGGAAATCACCGCGGCCCATGCCGCCGGCCATGACGTGGCGCGGCTCCATTCCGGCGATCTTTCGGTCTGGTCCGCGATGGGCGAGCAGCTCCGCCGCCTGCGCGCGGCCGGCATCCCCTTTACCGTCACCCCCGGCGTCCCGGCCTTTGCCGCCGCCGCCGCGACGCTGGGCTGCGAACTGACCCTGCCCGGACTGGCGCAGAGCGTCATCCTCACCCGCACCGCCGGTCGCGCCTCGCCGATGCCCGGGGGCGAGACGCTGGCGAATTTCGCCGCCACCGGCGCGACACTGGCGATTCACCTGTCGATTCACCGGCTGGACGCGGTGGCCGCTGAACTCGCCACCCATTACGGCGCCACCTGCCCGGTGGCAGTGGTCTGGCGGGCAAGCTGGCCCGATGAACGGGTGGTGCGCGGCACGCTCGCCGACATCGCCGCCCGCGTGGGCGAGAGCATGGAGCGCACCGCGCTCATCCTTGTCGGGCCGGCACTGGCGGCCGAGGGCTTTGCCGACAGCCGCCTCTATGCCGCCGATTACGACCGCCGCTTCCGCGCCGGGCGGGCCGATGCGGTGAAATCATGAGCACCCCCGGCCTCATCATCTCGGCCCCGGCCTCGGGGTCGGGCAAGACCACGGTGATGCTCGGCCTGCTGCGCTGCCTGACCGAGGACGGCGTGGCGGTCCAGCCCTACAAATGCGGGCCGGACTATATCGACCCGGCCTTCCACCGCGCCGCCTGCGGGCGCGAGAGCTTCAATCTCGACTCATGGGCGATGGGCGCCGGGGTGCTGGCCGCGCAGATCGCGCGCGGCGGCGACATGGCGCTGGCCGAGGGCTCGATGGGCCTGTTCGACGGCGTGCCGCTGCCGGGGGAATCGGGGAACGGCGCCAATGCCGATATCGCCGCACTGACCGGCTGGCCGGTGGTGGTGGTGCTCGATGCCTCGGGGCAGTCGCAGACCGCGGCCGCGCTCGCGCATGGCATGGCGACATTCCGCCCGGATGTGCCGGTGGCGGGGGTGATCCTGAACCGCGTGGCCTCGCCCCGGCATGAACGCTATCTGCGCCAGGGGATGGAGGAGGCCGGGATCACCGTGTTCGGCTGCCTGCCCCGGCGCGGCGACCTGACCATTCCCGAGCGGCATCTGGGGCTGGTGCAGGCCGTGGAACATCCCGACCTTGAAACCGCCGTCAGCCGCTACGCCGCCTTCCTGCGCGCGCATGTCGACCTGCCGGCGCTGCGCGCCGCCGCCGGCAGCCGTTTCAGCCCCGCGCCCGCCACCCTGCCGCGCCCGCCCGGGCAGCGCATCGCGCTGGCCCGCGATGCGGCGTTCTCCTTCACCTATGCGCATATGCTGGACGGCTGGCGCGCACGGGGCGCCGAACTGCTGCCGTTCTCGCCGCTCGCCGACGAGGCGCCCGATCCCGGAGCCGATACCTGCTGGCTGCCGGGCGGCTACCCCGAGCTTCATGCGGGCACCATCGCCGGGGCGCGGCGCTTTCTCGACGGGCTGCGCAAATTTGCCGAAACCCGGCCGGTGCATGGCGAATGCGGCGGCTACATGGTGCTCGGCGAGGCGCTGGTGGACAGGGACGGCACGCGGCATGAAATGGCGGGCCTTCTGGGGCTGGTGAGCAGTTACGCCAGCCGCAAGATGCATCTGGGCTACCGCCTCGCCACCCTTGCCGCGCCGATCCCCGGCCATGCCGCGGGCACCCGGCTGCGCGGGCACGAGTTCCACTATTCGACCGTGGTCGCCCAGCCCGACCCGCCGCTCGCGCGGATCACCGATGCCGAGGGCAATGCGGTCCCTGAGGGCGGCTCGCATCGCGGCCGGGTCAGCGGCACCTTCCTGCACATCATCGCCGAGGCATCATGAGCGGTTTCGTCAGCTTCACCTCCTCCGGCCCCGGCGATCCCGAACTGCTGACCGTCAGGGCCGCCGACCGGCTGCGCCGCGCCGATGTGGTGCTTTACGACGACCTGTCCGCCGGGCCGATCCTCGATCTCGCGCGCCCGGAGGCCGAGCTGATCTCGGTCGGCAAGCGCGCCGGCCGCGCGGCGCCGCGACAGGCGCATGTGAGCCGGCTGCTGATCGACCACGCCGCCACCGGCGCGCGGGTGGTGCGGCTGAAATCCGGCGATGCCGGGCTGTTCGGCCGGCTCGAGGAGGAGGTGACGGCGCTGCGCGCGGCCGGGGTGCGGTTCGAGATCATCCCCGGCGTGACCGCCGCCACCGCCGCCACCGCGGCTGCGGGGATCCCGCTGACCCGGCGGCTCGTGGCGCGGCGGGTGCAGTTCGTCACCGGGCATGACGTGACCGGGGCGCTGCCCGAGGGGCTGAACTGGGCCGCGCTGGCCGATCCCGCCGCCGTCACCGCGGTGTTCATGGCGCGCGGCACCTTCCCGGCACTGGCCGCGCGGCTGGTCGCCGGGGGCCTGCCGCCCGACACCCCGGCGCTGCTGGCGCAGGGGGTGTCGACCCCGGCCGAGAGCTTGCATCGCGACACCGTGGCCGGGCTGGCCGCACGGCTGGAGGGCGCGGGGCCGGACCCGGCGCCGACGCTGATCCTCTACGGTCCGCTCGCGGAGTGAGGGCGCCCCCTCGTCATGGCGAGGCGGCACTGCCGCCGTGGCAATCCACGGGGCCGGGATGGATTGCCGCACCGCCTGCGGCTCCTCGCAATGACGGATATCGTGTAGCGGCGGCGCGTCCCCTGCGCCCCGTCATTGCGAGCCGCAGGCGAAGCAATCCACGAGCCGCTATGTGGCACCCTTATGGATTGCCACGTCGCCTCCGGCTCCTCGCAATGACGGAGAGCGGGGGCGGCGCAGCACATAGATGTCCATGATCCAGCCATGTGCCGCCCGGGCCTCGGCCCGGCGCGCGACGATGCGCGGGCCGGCCTCGGCCAGCGGGCCGTGGTCGGTGATCTGCGCCTCCATGCCGACATAGGCGCCCCACCAGATCGTCACGCCCCCGGGATCGAGCCCCGTGAACGAGCATTCGCCGTCCAGCATCACCACCAGCGTATCCACGCCCGCGGGCCAGCCGTCCTCACGCAGCCGCCGCCCGGTCGTCACCAGAAAGGGCGCGCCCAGATCGTTGAGCGGGATGCCATGCGCCGCCGCCAGCACCTGCGGCGACGTCAGGCCGGGGATGACCTCGACCGTCGCCCCCTCCAGCCGCGCGGCGATGCGCAGGGTGCTGTCGTAGAGCGAGGGATCGCCCCAGACCAGCAGCGCCACCACCTGCGCGCCGGGATGCGCGGCGATGGCCCCCGCCCAGCGCGCGGCGATGGCGTCGTGCCAGTCGCTCACCCGCTCCAGATAGGACGGGTTCGCGGGGTCGCGCTGCGGCATGTCGAATTCGGCCATGCGGGCGGGATCGTCCAGCACCCCGGCGCAGATCGTCCGGCGCAGGTCGGCCAGATCGGCCTTGTCCGGCCCCTTCCTCGGGATCAGCACCAGATCGGCGCGGTTCAGGGCCCGGATCGCCTGCAGGGTCAGATGCTCGGGATTGCCGGTGCCGATGCCGATCAGGAGGATATGCATGTCGTGTCCGTCAGGGTGATGATGTCGTGGCAGAACGCGTCGAGCATGGCGCGATCATGGCTGACCAGAACGACCGCCGCGCCCGCTTCGGCCAGTTGCCCGAGCCCTGCAAGGGCCAGCGCCTTCTGTCTCGGGTCCAGCGCGCTGGTGGGTTCATCCGCGAGCACCAGCGCAGGCCGCGCCAGCAGCGCCCGGGCCATGGCCACGCGCTGCGCCTGACCCGATGACAGCATGTGTGGCCGCGCCGAGGGCGCGACATGACCAAGCCCGAGCCCGTCCAGCACCTCGCGCACCGCCGGCACCTGCGCGGCGCGCGGCACCGGCGGGCGGCGGACGGTCAGCGGCTCGGCCACGATCCGCGGCACCGGCCAGCGCGGGTTCATGCTCGAGAGCGCATCCTGATAGAGCGGCAGCACCTCGCCCGGCCGGGGCGCGCGGGCGGCGCCTTCGCGCAGGATCAGGCCCGAGGATGGCCCGAGCCCGCCGGCGAGCACCGCCAGCAGGCTGCTTTTTCCGCTGCCCGAGGGGCCGGCGATGCCGAGGATCCGGCCGGGCGACAGGGTGAAGGAGAGGTTGTCGAACAGCAGGCGCCCGCCGCGCCGCAACGACAGGGCGCGGGCTTCGACGACCGGCAGGATCGTGTCCGCCATTGCGAGGTGGCGCGGCCGACGCGGCAATCCATCCGTCGGGCCGCTGGATTGCGTCGCCGCCTGCGGCGCCGCGCAATGACGGGGGGTGCGGGCGCCGCCCGTGATGTCCGGCATTGCCGGCAGGAGACCGTTCGCACTTTCTGCCACCCGCCCCGCATCCATCACCAGCACCCTGTCGGCCACGTCGGCCATCAATTCCAGATCGTGGCTCACCACCAGCACGGCGCGGCCGGCGCCCTTCAGGCACTCCATCGCCGCCCGCGCGGTATCGGCATCCAGCGCCGAGGTCGGCTCGTCCGCGACCAGCAGCGGCAGCTCCAGCGCCACCGCGGCGGCGATATTGGCCCGTTGCAGCATCCCGCCCGACCATTCGTGCGGATAGAGCGCCAGCATCCGGGGGTCGAGGTTCAGCAGCCGGCACAGGCCGGCGATCCGATCGGGGTCGGGCGGCAGGCGGCGGGCGCGCCAGGCCTCCTCGACATGGGCGCGCACCCGGCGCAGCGGCGCGCAGGCGTCGAACGGGTTCTGGGCCACGAAGCCCACGCTGCGGCCCAGCCGCGCCCGCAGCGCCGCGCGGTCGGCAAGGTCGAGCACCCGGCCGCCCTCGACCAGCCGCCCCTCGACCCGGGCGCTGCGCGGCAACAGGCCGAGCAGCGCGCGCAGCACCGTGGTCTTGCCGCAGCCCGACAGGCCGACCAGCGCCAGCGTCTCGCCGGGGGAGAGGGCAAAGCTCAGCCCGCGCAGCACCTCGCGGCCGCCATAGGCGACCCGCAGCCCCTCGACCGAGAGCGCCGGGGCGCTCACGACCGGCCCTCGGGGGTGGCGAGGTCGCGCAATGCGTCCCCGAGCAGATTCGAGGCCAGCACCGAGGCGAAGATGCACAGGGCCGGCGCCACCAGCAGCCAGGGCGCGACGGTGAAGTAGTAGCGCGACTCGGCCAGCATCGCCCCCCATTCCGCCAGCGGCACCTGCACCCCGAGCCCGAGGAACGAGAAGGACGAGATCGCCGCGATCTGCCCGCCGAGGCCGAGCGTCGCCAGCACCATGAGCGGCCACAGCACCTGCGGCATGACATGGCGCAGCACCACCCGCCATTCCGGCACCCCCAGGTGGCGCGCGACCTGCGCCGCCGGGCTGCGGATCGCCTCGAAGGCGCAGGCCCGCGCGATACGGGCCTTCCAGGCCCAGTCAGCCGCCGCCAGCGCCACGAGCAGGTTCACATAGCCGGGGCCGAGCAGGCCCAGCACCGCGAAGGCCACGATCAGGCCGGGCAGCGCCATGACCACATCGACCAGCCGCATCACCGCCGTCTCGAGCCGGCCGCCGGCCAGCGCCGCCAGCGTGCCGACCGCCAGCCCGATCGCGGTGATCGCCACCGTCACCAGCACCGCCCCCCCGAGCGAGCGCCGCGCCCCGTCGAGCAGCCGCGCGAGCTGGTCGCGCCCGAGGCTGTCGGTCCCGAGCCAGTGCGTGGCCGAGGGCGGCGCCAGCGCGGCGGCGTAATCGGGCAGGTCGGGATGGAAGGGCGCCAGCAGCGGCCCGAGCAGCGCCATGGCGGCCAGCAGCACCCCCAGCACCAGCCCGCGGCGCCCGGCCGGATGGGCGATCAGGGCCGCCAGCAGCCCCGGCACCGGCGCGGCCCCGCCGGGCAGCGCCGGACGGCGCGGCCAGCCGATCATGCCCCCGGCCCCCCGGGCGCGCGCAGCCGCGGGTCGAGCCACAGCGCGAGCGCGTCGATCAGCAGGCTCGCCGCGACATAGGCCAGCGCCGCGACCAGCACGAAGCCCTGGATCACCGGCACGTCGCGCACCGACAGCGCCTGCAGCACCCACTGGCCGACCCCCGGCCAGGTGAAGATGGTCTCGAGCACCGGCGAGCCGCCGATCAGGCCGCCGAGGCTCACCCCCACGGCGGTCAGCCAGGGCAGCAGCGCCGGCGGCAGCGCATAGGTGACGAGGATGCGGCCCTCGGCCGCGCCGCGCGCCCGCGCCACATCGGCCGGGCCGCGCGCCAGATGATCGAGGAGCGTGGCGCGCAGGAGCTGCGTCCAGCCGGCGGCGCGGTCGAGGCCCAGCACCACCGCCGCCAGCAGCAGCGTCGCCCCGGCCCCGTTCGAGAGCACGAGGCCGAGCCCGAGGCCCACGACCACGAATTGCAGCACCAGCAGCGCCAGCACGAAGCCCGGCACCGCCGCCGCGACGCGCGTATAGGCCAGCACCGCCCGGTCCGGCCACCGCCCCGGCCAGCGCGCCGACACCAGCGCCAGCACCAGGGACCAGCCCACCGACAGCGCGAAGCCCAGCCCCACCAGTTGCAATGTCGCCGGCAGCCGCTGGAGCAGCCCGGCCAGCACCGGCTGCCCGGTGCGCCACGACAGGCCGAAATCGCCGCGCAGCACCGCGCCGAGCCAGTGCAGGAAGCGCAGCCACAGCGGCAGGTCCAGCCCGAAACGCTCGCGCAGCAGGGCGATCTGTTCGGCGGTCGGCTCGTCGATGCGCCGCGCGGCGAGGATCATCTCGACCGGATCGCCGGGGGCGAGCGGCAGCATCAGCCAGACCAGCAGGCTCGCCCCCAGCGCCGCCAGCCCCGCCTGCCCCAGCCGCGCGGCCAGGGCCCGTGCGCGCGGCGGCAGGAACCGCCGCCGCGCGCCGTATCGTCCGCTCAGGAGCAAGGCGCCGTCTGCCACGAGACATGGTAGATCGTGAAGCCCGGCCGGTAGCAGGCATAGCGGTCGTTGACGATCACCCGCCCCTTGCTGATGGTGAGCGAGACCACATAGGGATCGTCCTCCTGCTGGATCTCCTGAAAGCGGTGCAGCAGGGCGATGCGGGCATCGGGATCGGTGACATGCGGCAGGTCGGCGATGATCTGCGCGACTTCCGCATTGTCGTAGCCGCCGAAATTGCGCCGCGCGCCCGGCGCGACATAGGAGGCGAGGAAGCCCTGCACCTTGCCCCAGCCCGCCGGGCTGTTCGACAGCAGCGCCAGGTCCCAGCGGTTCGCAGGGTTCATGAGCGCGTCGTTGATGCCGTCGAAGCTCACCACATCGGCCGCGATCCCGACCGTCGCCAGTTGCGCCTGCAGCACCGTCGAGAGCGGCACGAGGTCCGGCTGCTGCGGATAGATGGCCAGCGTGATCGCCAGCGGCACCCCGTCGCGGCTGCGCATCCCGCCGGACCCGGCCTCCCAGCCGGCCTCGTCGAGGATCCGCGCGGCCTCCCCGCGGTCGGTGCGGTAGTTCTCGAGCGTCCAGGGGAAGCCCTGCGCGTAGAACGAGGTCGCCTCGCCCACCGCGTCGCGGAACACGTCATGGGCGATCTCGCGGTAGTCGATGGCAAGCAGCAGCGCACGGCGCACGGCCACATCCCCGAGCACACCCTCGCCGACATTCATGTAGCCGACATAGCCCCCGGTCGAGGGAATCCCGAGATTGAAATGCAGCCCCGGCGTCGCCTCGACCGCCGGCATCGCGGCCAGCGGCGGATAAAGGGCGATATCGGCCTCGTCGTTCTGCACCGCGAGGATGCGGGCATTGGCATCGGGGACGAAGCGGACCTCGACCCCGGGCAGCGCCGGAGTCCCCTGCCAGTAGCCGTCCCAGGCCACGGCCTCCATCCCCTCCTCGGTCAGCGTGGCGACCTGATAGGGGCCGGTGTAGATGCCGGCGGTGATCAGGCTGTCCCAGTCGTCGCCGGCGGCCTCGACCGTATCGGCGTCGAGGATCAGGAAGATCTGCTCGTCGGCCAGCACCCCGGGCAGTTCCGCCCAGGGCTGACTGGTGGTCACGGTGATCTCGAGCGGGCCGGTCTGCGCAAAGACCGCATCCCCGGGCACCTCGGCCCGGGCCGAGGCCGAATGCGTGCGCCCGGCCGCGATCGCCCTGAGGATCGCCCCGGCATCGACCGGATTGCCGTTCTGGAAGGTCACGTCCGGGCGCAAGGTCATCACCCAGCGGGTCGGTTCCGGGTTCTCGAGCCCGGCAAGCAGCCAGGGATGATGCTGCCCGTCCTCGCGGAACTGCATCAGCAGCTCGGCCTGGCCGAATTCCTGCATCCAGAACCCGTCCTCCCACGGGTTCATGCTGTCGATGGAAAACGAGGTGGCGATGCGCAGGGGCGCCACGTCCTGCGCCCCCTCCTGCGCGGGCGCCATGCCCGGCAGGACGGCGAGCGCGAGCGCGAATCCGAGCGCCAGCGCGCCGGGAGTGGTCTGGGTCATGTCAGGCTCCGTTCAGGGTTGGAAATCCGTGTCGCGCGGGGCTGCGGCCGGGTCTCGAGCAGCAGCTCGGGCAGGCGGCGCCCGGCGCCGATCGCCACCTCGACGATCCGCGCCAGCGCCGCCTCGTCGGGGACGCGATACCATTCGCCGCGCGGGTAGAGCGCGATCACCGGCCCCTGGTTGCAGGGAAAGATGCAGCCGGTCGAGGTGGTCAGGCAGCGCTTCGCCAGCCCGGCCCCGGCCAGCCGCGCCTTCAGCCGCTGCGCCAGCGTGCCCGCGCCGCGAAAGGCGCAGCGCGGGCCGGTGCAGACGAGGATATGGGTGTCGTGATCGGGCGGATACTGCCAGCCCGGCTTGCCGAGGCTCGGGGCGATCGCCGCGGCCGGCAGCCGCGCCGTGCCGGCGCAGGCCGAGACCAGCGCCGGCAGCACCGCCCCGGGCCCGGGCGGCGCGCCGAGCAGCACCTCGACCCCCGCGCCGGCCTGCGCCTGCCAGTGCGCCACCGCGCCGGGCAGCCAGGCGAGGATGTTCGCCGCCATCGGCAGGCCCAGCGGCTGCACCAGCAGCCGCCGCGCCCCGCCGGCATGCGCGCGGTCCAGCGCCTGGGCCAGCCCCGGCCCCTCGCCCTCGAGCCGGATCGCCGTCACCGGGCAGGTGACGCCGGCCTGCACCGCGGCCGGCGCGACCGCGGCCAGAAGCTCGCGCGCCGCGGTGGCCGAGAGGCTGGGCTGCGACAGGCAATAAAGGACGTGGTCGACCGCCGGCGGCGCGGGCGGGGCCTTCAATTCAGCACCCGCGCCGGGAGCACCGGCACCGCCAGCAGCACCGGCCCGTCACCCCCGCCGGCAAGGCACAGCACCCGGTCGCGCGAGCAGCGGAAGCTCAGCTCCCCGCCGCCCGCCTCGGGCTCCAGCCGGACCGAGAGGCACAGCTCGAACGCCGCCTCGAGCAGCGGCCGCGCCGCCGCCACCGCACAGGCGAGCCGCGCGGCAATGTCCCCGGCCTGCCGTCCCGCGGCGCTGCCGGGGTCAGGCGGCGCGAGCCGGCCGGGCCGGGGCACCGCGCCTGCGATGCCCGGATTCAGGATGTCGTCGGTCATGATCGTTGCGCCCTCCGCGCAGCGGCGGGACGCGGACGAGCCTGATGTCAGCGGATGGCAGCAATTGCCGTGGCGTCATCTTCAGCCTCCTCCGGACCCCCCGTCCGAATCGAGTTGCGTTGAAGATGGCAGGTCTCCTGACTCGCGGGTCACGGCTTGCCTGCACCTTCCCATCCCCGGGGGGACAGTGGCATTGCAGGGTCGCTCACCGCTCACAGTTGCGGGGGCAGTCACGGATTTGGCCCGGGGGCCTTCACCGTATTCCCTTTTCACCCGGACGTTCCGGGAACCATCTGCCTGATGGGTGGCAGGTTCCCGGGCGGCCGTCAAGAGGGGTGACGGCGGCCATGCGCAACGGGTGGTGGCCGGGACCGGACCGGCCACAAGATCGGGGCGGAGCGGGGATTGCCTAGAATTGAAGCTATTTCCCGCCTTGCCTGCGGGGCGGGGTTGTCGCACCCTCGCCGCGGGTGGAGGAAAGGCAGGCAGAACATGCCCCACACCCGCGATTCCGCGGCCGGAAACCCCGGCGACAGCGGTTTCGACGCCGCCTGGTATCACGCCAGCTTCCCCGACGTCGCCCTGCTCGGCATGGCGCCCGAGACCCATTTCCGCCGCTACGGCCGCCTCATGGGCCGCGCCCCGAATGCACGGGCCGCGCAGGCGGGCGGGCGGATGGCCGCACCTCCCGCACCCCCGCCGCCGCAGACGACCCCGCCGCGCCCCGGCACCGAACTCCTCGCCGCGCATGAAATCGCACGGCGGGGCGATCACGAGGGGGCGCTTGCCTTTGCGCGCGGGCACCTGCCGCCGGAATTCGCCCATACGCTCCATGTGCTCGC
>Ga0172382_10011609_pt1 | contig 11623 bp, 12 predicted proteins | sample Leawel138RmetaG_FD_122245 | JGI IMG/M metagenome (GOLD analysis project Ga0172382, IMG submission 122245) | Leachate microbial communities from a municipal landfill in Southern Ontario, Canada - Leachate well 138R metaG | ecosystem: Engineered > Solid waste > Landfill > Unclassified | place...
CAGGGCCTATGGCTTCAGAAACTTTGAGAATTACCGCATGAGAGTCTTGGCTCAATGCGGTTGGAACGGTGTCATCAACCGTGTCTAGTGAATGCCCATCCCCCGTTTATGGGGTAGAGCCCGGAGCGGGCGAATTGCGCGAACGACGCCTGTAGTGGCCATTGGCGGACAGAGGGGGATTCGAACCCCCGATACGCTATTCACGTATACACGCTTTCCAGGCGTGCGCCTTCAACCACTCGGCCACCTGTCCTGCTGGGCGGGCAGACACGCCCAAGAGAAGCTCGCCATTTTAGCAGAGTTCAGCCAAGCACTGAGCCGCCGGCCAATGCCGCCACCCCCAGCCCGCCCACCATGCGCTCGACGTAACGCGCGATCAGATCGATTTCGAGATTGACCGAAGAGCCCACCTGCACGTTGCGCAACGTGGTGACCTGCACCGTGTGGGGGATCAGGTTGATGGAAATCTCGGTGCCTTCTTCCTGGTCGTCCACGCGGTTGATCGTCAGGCTGACGCCGTTTACGGTGATCGACCCCTTGTAGGCCAGATAGCGGGACAAGTGGGCCGGCACGATGATGCGCAGATCCAGCGACTCGCCGACTGCGTCCAGGCACGTGACGCGCCCCACGCCATCCACATGACCGGAAACCAGGTGCCCGTCCAGGCTGTCGCCCATGCGCAGGGCATGCTCGAGATTGACCTCGCCCTCGGCATCGAGCCCGCAGGTACGGTCCAGGCTTTCGCGCGAGACGTCGACCTCGAATGCATCCGGATGCAGGGCGACCACCGTCATGCAGGCCCCCTGCACGGCGATGGAATCCCCCACGCGCGTACGATCCAGCGGCAGCCCCCCTGCCTGGATGCGCAGGCGCACGCCTGCGTCGGCCGAATCGCCCAGCGGCGCCACCTGATCGATACGCCCGATGGCCGTGATGATTCCTGTGAACATGATGGTGAACTCTATCCTGAATGAAGCAGCCGGGCCAGCAGCCCGGCGCGGTTAGACCCTGCAGGCGCGCCGCAGGGCCTGCCAATGCCCGGCGTGGCGCAAATGCAGGCGCATGTCCCGGCCCAGAGCGGCGGCGCCGAGAAATTCATAGGCGGGCGCCTCTTCGAGGCGCGTTACCGGTTGCGTGAGGGCAACCAGGCCCCGACCGGCCCCCAGCACGCTCGGGGCCACATAGGCCACCCACTCGTCCACGTAGCCGCCGGCCACCAGCGCACCCGTCAGGCGCGCGCCCGCCTCGACGTGGACCTCGTTGACTTCATGCGCCCCCAGCCAGCGCAGCACGGCCCCGAGATCCAAGCCCCCCCCGTCGGCCGGCATCCGCACGACCCGAGCCTGGCGGCCGGCAAGGCGCGCGATCTTTTCTGGATCGGCTTGCGCGGAAAAAATCCATACGGGCCGACCATCGATCAGGCGCGCGTGCTCGGAAATGGCAAGGTGACTGTCGAGCACCGCCCGCACCGGTTGGCGCTGGGCTGGAACATCGCGTACGTCCAGGCGCGGGTCATCGGCCAGCACGGTGCCCAGGCCGGTCAGCACCACGCAGGCCCGCGCCCGCCAGGCATGGCCATCGGCCCGGGCGGCTTCGCCCGTGATCCACTGCGATCGGCCGTCGGGCAGCGCGGTGCGGCCATCCAGCGAGGCGGCGGTCTTGACGCGCACCCACGGGGTGCCGCGCACCATGCGCGCACAAAATCCGGGGTTCTGGGCCAGCGTGTCTTCGGCGAAGAGGCCGGCCTCGACTTGCAGGCCGGCGGCCCGCAGCACAGCCAGGCCCCGACCCGCCACCTGGGGATTGGGATCGCGCAGGCCCACGACCACCCGGCGGATCCCGGCCCGGATCAGGGCTTCGGTACAGGGCGGTGTACGGCCCCGATGACTGCAGGGCTCGAGCGTAACGTAGGCGGTGGCGCCCGCCACGGAGATTTCCTGGCGTTCGGCCTCGTGCAGAGCCTGGGCTTCGGCATGGCGCCCCCCCACTTTTTGCGTGCTGCCCTCGGCCAGCCAGTGCCCGTCGCGCACCAGTACGCAGCCCACGCGAGGATTGGGGTTGCTTAGGGTGCAGGCCTGTTCGGCCACTTTCAGCGCGCGGCGCATCCAGCGCTGATCGTGGGTGGAGAACACCGCGGAGTCAATCGGTGCCGTCATGGTGATCCGTACCCAGCTCGTCGATAGCGCGCACGAATTCGCTGAGGTCCTCGAAACTGCGATACACCGAGGCAAAACGCACGTACGCGACCCGATCCATGGCACGCAGCTCGGCCATGACCAGTTCGCCCACGAACTCGGACGGGACTTCGCGCTTGCCGCTGGCCATAAGGCGATCCTGGATGCGCACCAGGGCGGCATCCAGCGCCGACGCACTGACCGGGCGCTTGCGCAAGGCCAGTGCCATGCTGCCGCGCAACTTGGCCGCGTCGAACTCGACCCGGCTGCCATTGCGCTTGACAATGGCCGGCATCATGAGCTCGACCCGCTCGTAGGTGGTGAAACGCCGCTCGCAGGCCATGCAGCGACGCCGGCGCCGAATCGTGTCCCCCTCTTCGGAGACCCGGGAGTCGACGACCTGCGTATCAGCGTGCTGGCAAAATGGGCATTTCATATAAAAAGGGCGTCTGAGCACGCCCTGGTTGGTGAAGATCAGCGATACACCGGCAAGCGCTGCGTGAGTTCGTGGACCCGGGCGCGCACCTTGGCCAGGTTCTCGGCGTTGTCGGGATCGTCGAGCACGTCGGCGATCAGGTGCCCGGTGAGTTCGGCCTCGGCCTCGAGGAACCCCCGCGTGGTCATGGCCGGCGTACCCAGGCGTATGCCGCTGGTGACGAACGGTTTTTCCGGGTCGTTCGGGATGGCATTTTTGTTGACCGTGATGTGGGCCTGGCCCAGGGCGGCTTCGGCCGCCTTGCCGGTAATGCCCTTGGCGCGCAGATCCACCAGCATCACGTGGCTTTCGGTGCGCCCCGACACGATGCGCAGGCCGCGCTTGACCAGGGTTTCAGCCAGGACCTGGGCATTGGCCAGGACCTGCGCGGCATAGACCTTGAAATCTGGCTGCAGGGCTTCGCCGAATGCCACCGCCTTGGCCGCGATCACGTGCATCAACGGCCCGCCCTGAATGCCCGGGAAAATGGCCGAGTTGATGATTTTCTCGTGCTCGGATTTCATCAGGATCACCCCGCCGCGCGGACCGCGCAGGGATTTGTGGGTCGTCGTCGTCACGAAATCGGCATGCGGGACCGGGTTGGGATACACGCCCCCGGCGACCAGACCGGCGTAATGCGCGATGTCCACCATGAACAGCGCGCCGTTGTCGTGCGCGATACGGGCCATGCGTTCGAAGTCGATCCGCAGAGCATAGGCCGACGCACCGCCTACGATCAGCTTGGGCTTGTGCTGGCGGGCCAGCGCCTCGAGCTGGTCGTAGTCGATCGCTTCTTGGGCGTTCAGGCCATATGAATGGAACTGGTACAGCTTGCCCGAAGCGTTGACCGGCGAGCCGTGCGTGAGGTGCCCGCCTTCGGCCAGGCTCATGCCCAGCACGGAATCGCCGGGCTTGAGCACCGCCATGTACACGCCTTGATTGGCCTGTGAGCCCGAATTGGGCTGCACGTTGGCCGCTTCTGCGCCGAAGATCCGCTTGACCCGATCGATGGCCAGCTGCTCGATCACGTCGACGTGCTCGCAGCCGCCATAGTAGCGCTTGCCCGGGTACCCTTCGGCGTACTTGTTGGTCAGCTGCGTGCCCTGTGCCTGCATCACGGCCGGGCTGGCGTAGTTCTCGGAGGCGATCAGCTCGATATGCTGTTCCTGCCGAAGGTTTTCATTCTGGATGGCCGCCCAGACGTCTGGGTCGGCCTGATCGAGCGTGCGAGAGCGATCAAACATGGAGGTAGGGTCCTGACAGAGTAAAAAAGCTTACAGGGCGTGCAGCCTGGGGTTGAGGGTGTAGGTTCCGGTGACCGAGGCCTGTGCCAGAATGTGCCCCTGCATCGCCTCGCGCACCCTGGGCCCGTCGAAACGGCCCGTGACGGATAGCTCTGCGACGTCGAGCGCATACACGGTGAATACATAACGGTGCACCAGGGCGTCATTCCAGGGCGGGCAGGGGCCATCGTAGCCGAAGTAGTCGCCGTTCATGTCGCGGTCCGAGGCAAACCAGCTGGTGAAGTCATTCAGGCCCTGGCGGGTGCCGTCCAGCGCCATGGGCCCGGCCTTGCCGCGTGGCGTGATGCCGTCGGAATAGCTGCCTTCTTCGATGCTGCGCGCATCGGCGGCCACGTCGACCAGCACCCAGTGGAAGAAATCCGTGCGCGGCAGATCGGCGGGCACTTCGCGCCCGGGCTGGTTGACGTCGTCGGGCTGCGAAGGCACGTCTGAGTCGACGCACAACACGACGAATGACCGGGTGCCCTCGGGGACATCGGACCAGGCCAGGTGCGGATTGCGGTTGCCGGCCAGGGCCACGCGTGCCTGCGGATCGATGCGACCAAAGGCATTGCTCTCGGGGATCACCCCCTGATCGGGGAAAGATTGGCTATGCAGTTTCATGAGGCCTCCGAAGCCCGGGCCAGGGTCACCCGGGCGAATTTGCGCTTACCCACCTGCATGACGTAGGTGCCGGCAGGCAGCTGCAGGGATTTGTCTTCGATGCGCTGTCCGTCGATGCGCACCCCCCCTTGTTCGATATTGCGCTGCGCTTCGGACGCCGAGGCCGACAGGCCGGCTGCGCGCAGCACCTTGAGTATGCCCAGCGGCGCACCGGCCACCCGGACCTCGGGGAGGTCGGCTGGGATGGCGCCATCGCGGAACTGGGCATTGAAGTGCGCCAGAGCGCGCTCGCCCGCACCGTGGCCATGAAAGCGGTCGACGATCTCGGTGGCCAGCAGCGCCTTGATGTCGCGCGGATTGCGCCCTTGGGCGGCTTCGGCCTGCAGGCCGGCGAGTTCTTCGAGCGTGCGAAACGACAGCAGCTCGAAATAGCGCCACATCAGCGTGTCGGATATCGACATCAGCTTGCCGAACATAGCGTCGGCCGGTTCGCTGATGCCGATATAGTTGCCCTTGGACTTGGACATTTTCTCGACCCCGTCCGTGCCTTCGAGCAGGGGCATGGTGAGCACGCATTGCGGCTCCTGGCCGTATTCTTTCTGCAGTTCGCGCCCGACCAGCAAGTTGAATTTCTGGTCGGTGCCGCCCAGTTCGAGATCGGCCTGCAGGGCGACGGAATCATACCCCTGGAGCAGGGGGTACAGGAATTCGTGTACCGAGATCGGCACGCCCGCCTTGAAACGGCGGGTGAAGTCGTCGCGCTCCATCATGCGGGCCACGGTATAGCGGGACGCCAGCTGGATGAGGCCGCGCGCCCCGAGGGGATCCGACCATTCGGAGTTGTAGCGGATTTCCGTGCGGGCCGGATCCAGCACCAGGCTGGCCTGGGCATAATAGGTTTCGGCGTTCGCGCGGATCTGCTCGGCCGTGAGGGGCGGCCGGGTGCTGTTGCGCCCGCTGGGATCGCCGATTTGCGCGGTAAAGTCGCCGATCAGGAAAATCACCGTGTGGCCCAGATCCTGCAGCTGGCGCATCTTGTTGAGCACCACGGTATGGCCCAGGTGGATGTCTGGTGCGGTTGGATCCAGACCCAGCTTGATGCGCAGCGGCGTGCCGGTGGCGCGGCTGCGCGCCAGCTTGACGGCGAATTCCGAAGCCACCAGCAGCTCGTCGCAGCCCCGTTGCACGACCTGCAAGTCGTGCACGATTTGCGGATCGGCAGGGTCGATAGGGGACGACATGATGAACGCTTATATCAAAAAAATTAGAAAAAAGCTCGAAAAAACTGCCGACATGCGTTAGCATAACGTGCGATTGCAGCTTGTGTACAACAGTTTCATCGGCTTCAATAATTTCAATCGCTCGTTCCGAGTGACGGGGTCTCATGTTAGCAGAGCCTGCCCCGCCGGTGCGCATTCCCACAACTGATTATCTGGTCCATGATGCCCTACACACATCACACGCCACGCCGCCGACACATCACACGCAATCTGCTTCTGGCCGCATCCGGGCTGTTTCTGACAGCCGCCGCGCTGGCCGTCGTCCAACCCCCCGCCCCGCCTCCGGGCCCCCTGATCGAAGCGCGCACCAGCCTCGACCTGGCCATCGACGACATGCTGGTGCAGCGCCACCACACGCCATACATCACCTCCACACGCATCCGGCGCGGCGATACGGTGGTCGACGTGCTGCGCCGCCTCGAAATCGATGAAGACGGTCTGCTGGCCTTCCTCACCACCGACAAGAACGCGCGCTCCATCTACAAGCTCTACCCGAACCGCAACGTGCGCGCCGCACTGGACGATGCCGGCCGGCTGGTCTGGCTGCGCTACCTGCACACCCCGGGCATGCGCACCGACGGCGGCATGGACGCCGGCTGGCTCGAAGTGCGCCCCGATGGCGCGGGCGGTTTCACGGCCCAAGAGCGCACCGAACCCGCCCTGGCCGAAACCCGCCTGGCCGAAGGCGAAATCAACTACTCGCTGTTCGGCGCGGCCGATGCGGCCAACATTCCGGATCACATCACGCTCGAAATGGTCGAGATCCTTGGCAGCCGCATCGATTTCCTCACCGACCTGCGCAAGGGCGACCGCTTCCGCATCGTCTACGACGCCTACACACACGATGGCGCCCCGGTTGGCGCGGGGCGCATCCGCGCGCTCGAATTCATCAACAAGGGCAAGACCTACAGCGCCGTCTGGTTCGAGAACAGCGAAGGCCAGGGCGGCTATTACGACTTCTCCGGCGCAAGCCTGCAGGGGGCGTTCCTGCGCAACGCCATCAAGTTCACGCGGATCAGCTCGCGGTTCGGCATGCGCAAACACCCCATCCACAAGAAATGGATCGGCCACAAAGGGGTCGACTACGCCGCCCCTTCCGGTACCCCGATACGGGCGACGGCCGATGGCACGGTGCAGTTCATCGGCCAGCAGCGGGGCTATGGCAATGTGATCATCCTCAAGAACCACGGCCAGTATTCCACTCTGTATGCGCATCAAAGCCGTTTTGCCAAGGGGCTCAAGAAAGGCGCCAAAGTGCGCCAGGGCGAGGTCATCGGCTATGTCGGCGCCACCGGCTGGGCCACCGGGCCGCACTTGCACTACGAATTCCGCATCGGCGACCGGCCCGTCGACCCGCTGGCAGTCGACCTGCCCGTGGCGCGCACGCTGGACGCATCAGAGAAAAAGGCCTTCGAAGCCACGGTGGCAGAGTACCGTCCCCAGATGCAGCGGTTGGCCCAGCTGCAAGAAAACCGCCTGCTGCTGGCCGGCACAGAGGCCATCGAGCCCACCGAAGAACCCTCCCAACCCTAGCGGGCAGCGCCTGCCCGGCCCGCATGCTCGGGCGCGGGCGCCATCCGCTGTCGCATCCAACATGGCCGGCACTTACTGCATAGGGCTCATGTCCGGCACCAGCACCGACGCCGTCGATGGGGTGCTGGCCGATCTGTCCGCACCGTCTATCCAGCTATTGGCCCAGGCCAGTCTGCCGCTGCCGCCCGCGCTGCGCGACGAGCTCCTGGCCCTGAACACGCCCGGGGCCGATGAACTGCATCGCGCCGCGATGGCGGCCAACGCGCTGGCCGACTGCCAGGCGGCCGTCGTGCAATCGCTATTGGCTCAGGCCGGCCTGTCGGCCCGGCAGGTCCAGGTGCTCGGCACGCACGGCCAAACCGTGCGCCATGCCCCCGAAAACGGCTATACCGTGCAGATCAACGCCCCCGCGCGCCTGGCTGAACGCTGCGGCATCGCCACGGTGGCCGATTTTCGCAGCCGCGACGTGGCGGCGGGCGGCCAGGGCGCCCCGCTGGTTCCCGCGTTTCATGCCGCGTACTTCGGCACGGATGCGCGCCGCGCCGTGCTGAACCTGGGCGGGATTGCAAACCTGACCGTACTCGAATCACCGGTGCGCGGCTTCGATACCGGCCCGGCCAACATGCTCATGGATGCCTGGGCGCAGGCCCATCTGGGCGAGCCCTTCGACCTGGACGGCCGGTGGGCGGCCCGTGGACACTGCCAGCCCGCGTTGCTGGCCAGCCTGCTGGCCGACCCCTGGTTCGCCCGGGTGCCGCCCAAATCGACGGGCCGGGATCTGTTCAGCCTGGCCTGGCTGCACAGCCATCTGGACAGGCCTGGGCCCCAAGGGGCCCGGTGTGCGCCCGCAGACGTCCAGGCCACGCTGCTCGAGCTCAGTGTCCGCTCGATCGCCGACGCCCTGCAGCGGCACGCGGCGGGGGTACAAGAGATCCTGGCGTGTGGCGGTGGCGCGCTCAACCCCGTACTGATGGCCCGCTTGCGTGACGCATTGGCGCCCGTTCGGCTGCGCACGACAGCCGACGAAGGGGTGCCCGTACAGGCGGTGGAAGCCCTGGCGTTTGCCTGGCTGGCACACGCGTGGCTGCAGGGTCAGGCCACTGGCCTGCCCGAGGTCACCGGCGCACGCCATGCCACGGTGGCCGGGTGCCTGTACCCGGCCTGAATAACGGGCTCAGGCCGGGGGATCAGGCCGTAAACGACGAACCGCAGCCGCAGGTGGTCTCGGCATTGGGGTTGTGGACCACGAACTGCGAGCCTTTCAGGGCCTGCTGGTAATCAATCTGGGCCCCGGCCAGATACGGCTGGCTGAGCGGATCGACCAGCAGCTGCACGCCATCCTGCTCGATGGTGGTGTCGTCTTCGGCGGCCGACTCTTCGAGGGCAAAGCCGTATTGAAAGCCCGAACAGCCGCCCCCTTCGACATAGACGCGCAGTTTCAGGGCCGGGTTGTTTTCATCGGCCCGCAATTGGAGCAACCGCGCACGGGCGGCGGGGGTGAGCCCGATGGACGTGGACGGGCCGGAGCGGGAGAGGTCTGAAGATGCCATCATGGTTGTGTTCCGTTCTGGGCCACAGGGGCCTCTTGTGCAGCGCGTACGGTATCGCCTTCGAGGATCTCGAGCTGCACGGTATCGATCGATTGCCCCGGTACGGCCTGCAGTAGGCCCGTACTGCGCTGGAACTGGCGGAAATCCAGGGCCAGCGGATCAGCGTGGGCTGCCGGCGCGGCCGAATCAGGCGCGCCAGGCGGCAGCAGAACCATTTTAACGGGTTTGCCGTCCTGCATGCCATGCGCCACAAAGCGCAGGCGCCCCTTGAATTCGGCGGCATCCGGGCGCGCATTGCGAGTGAGCAGGACCCGGTAGGAAAGAAATTCGCCCTCGGCGGCGATCTCGAAGGCCCGGATGGCCACCGAGCCGGCAGGCCCAGGCGGAATCAGCTGCTCGTAGAATGCCAACTGATCCTGGGTCTGGCCCAGGGCTTCTTGGAGTTCGGCGGTTTTTTCCTGCAGGCTGCGCAGGGTGCCCGAGTCGATGGCGGCGCGGCTTTGATCGGCGGCCCGGTCTGCCTGGGCCTGCAGCCGTTCGGCCTGCAGGGCGGCCACCTGGGCTTCGAGCATCTGCATGTGCTGGGCATCGCCCCCGTGCATGCCGACGTGCATGGCCACCGCCCCGGCCACAAATGCCAGCACGAGCAGCAGCAACCGCCTGAGCATGCGCACCAGCCAATGGCTGAAACGCCCGCCCGTCGCGTTGGATGGCCGGCTCATGGGCACGCACCGTAGGGAAAGACTGGATGAACCATGATCGCCTGCCTTCAGGGCAAGATCGCGGGCTGTTGCAGGCCGGTGGTTTCTGGCAGACCGAACATCAGGTTCATGTTCTGCACGGCCTGGCCCGCAGCCCCCTTGACCAGATTGTCTTGTACCACCAGGACGACCAGCGTGTCACCCCCCGAAGGCCGGTGCAGCGCCAGGCGCAGCATGTTCGACGCGCGCACGGAGCGTGTCTGGGGCAGGCTGCCGGCCGGCATGACGTCGATGAACGGTTCCCCCGCGTAGCGTTCGGCGTACAGCGCCTGGAAGTCTGTATCCAGCGCTTCGGGCAGAATGCGCAGGTAGAGCGTCGAGAACATGCCACGGATCATGGGCACCAGGTGCGGCACGAACGTAATGCCTACGGGCTGGCCCGCAATGCGCTCGAGACATTCGGTGATTTCGGGATGGTGCCGATGGCCGGCCACACCATAGGCGGCGAAATTGTCGCCTGCCTCGGCATAGAGGGTGCCGACCTGGGCGCTGCGGCCCGCCCCGGACACGCCCGACTTGGAATCTGCGATGATGTGCGCGGTATCGACCAGCGGGCGGCCCGCCTGCAACACCGGCGCCAGCCCCAACAGCACGGTGGTGGGATAGCAACCCGGATTGCCGACGACCCGGGCCTGGCGGATGCGTTCGCGGTCGAGCTCGGGCAGGCCATAGACCGCTTCCTTGAGCAGATCCGGGCAATGATGCGGGATCTTGTACCAGCGTTCGAAGGTGGCGACGTCCTGGAGGCGGAAGTCGGCCGCGAGGTCGATCACCCGCACCCCGTGTTCGAGCAGGCCCTGGGCCTGCGCCATCGCAACCCCATGCGGCGTGGCAAAAAAGACCACGTCGCACTGATCGAGCCCGGCGTCTTCGGGAGCCTGAAAGCAAAGATCGACATGGCCGCGCAAGTTGGGGTAGAGGTCTGCCACCGGCAGACCCGATTCCTTGCGCGACGTAATGGCGTGCAGCTGCACCCGCGGATGCTGTGACAACAGGCGCAGCAGCTCGACCCCCGTATAGCCCGTGCCGCCGACGATGCCTGCCCGTATGCCCTGCCGTGTATCCATGACCCCCCCAGATGACCTGCGTCTTCCACATATTGTAGTGGAATGCGCTTGAAACGAAGCGGGCCCGGATGCCCGGGCCCGCTTCTGTTGCACCGCGATGGGCGCCGCAAGGCGGCTTATCGCTTGCTGAACTGCTTGCGCCGGCGCGCCTTGTGAAAGCCCACTTTCTTGCGCTCGACCGCCCGGGCATCGCGTGTGACCAGCCCGGCCTGCTTGAGCGACGGCTTGAGGGTTTCGTCGTAATCGATCAGTGCGCGGGTGATGCCGTGGCGCACCGCCCCCGCCTGCCCGGATTCACCCCCGCCATGTACGTTGACGTGGAAATCGAACGATTCCAGGTGATCGGTGACGACCAGCGGCTGGCGCACGACCATGCGCCCGGTTTCGCGCGCGAAGTATTCATCGACAGGCCGACCGTTGACCACGATCTTGCCTGAGCCCTTTTTAAGAAACACGCGCGCCACGGAAGTCTTGCGGCGGCCCGTGCCGTAGTTCCAGTTACCTGTCATGATGCTCGCCCTTCGATTTCGAGAATTTGCGGCTGCTGCGCGGCGTGCGGGTGCTCGGCGCCCGCGTAGACCTTGAGCTTGCGCGCCATGGCATAGCCCAGCGGCCCCTTGGGCAGCATGCCCTTGACGGCTTTTTCGAGGGCGCGCCCCGGAAAACGTTGCTGCATTTTTTCGAAATTGGTTTCGCGGATGCCGCCCGGATAATTGGTATGGCGATAGTAGCGCTTGTCTTGTGCCTTGGCACCGGTGACGACGATTTCGGCCGCGTTGATGACGACGATGTAATCGCCGGTATCGACGTGCGGCGTGTATTCGGGTTTGTGCTTGCCCCGCAGGCGGCGTGCGACTTCGCTGGCCACACGGCCCA
>Ga0172382_10011610_pt1 | contig 11622 bp, 11 predicted proteins | sample Leawel138RmetaG_FD_122245 | JGI IMG/M metagenome (GOLD analysis project Ga0172382, IMG submission 122245) | Leachate microbial communities from a municipal landfill in Southern Ontario, Canada - Leachate well 138R metaG | ecosystem: Engineered > Solid waste > Landfill > Unclassified | place...
AGATCGTGCCCACCACATTCCAGGGGATCAGCAGCGACAGGGATACGATCACCAGGACGGCCGAGGCCCGCCAACTGCGCGCCGGCATGGACAGGGCCAGCGCCACCCCGAGAGGGATCTCGATGGCCAGTACAGCGCCGGAAAACAACAGTTGCCGCCACAGCGCTGCATGCAGGTCCTCGTCGCGCATGATGCTGGCGAACCACTCGGTGCCGACGAACACCGCATTGTCCGGCGAAATAATATCCTGTACCGAATAATTGACCACGGTCATCAGCGGGATGATGGCGGAGAACGCCACGCACAGGATGACAGGCAGGATCAGCCACCAGGCTTTCTGGTTGACGGGTTTGACGGTCGCACTCATCCCACGAGCTCCTCGTTGCGGTAATAGCGGGTATGGGGGCCGACCAGCGCCAGATGCACGACCTCGCCCTCGGCGGGCGGCTCGGCGTCGGCCGGCAAGTGGATCTTCACCTCCCGATCATCGACACGGACGCCCAGCAACTGGCTGGTGCCGATGTGCCGCACCTGGGTCACGGTGGCCGGCACGGTCCCCGCGTCATCACCGGACGCAAGACCCAGGTATTCGGGCCGGATGCCCAGGGTCAGCGGCCCGGCCGGCAAGGACAGAGCCTCCGGTTGGCCGAGGCGCCGCTCGCCCAGCCAGAGCGCGCCGTCGGCGCGCACGTCGACCGGCAACAGATTCATGCCGGGCGAGCCGATGAAATGCCCCACGAAGGTGTGGCGCGGCCGCTCGAAGAGGTCCGCCGGAGTGCCCTGCTGAACCACCCGGCCGCGCGCCATCACCAGGACCTGGTCGGCGAAAGTCATGGCCTCGACCTGGTCGTGGGTGACGTAGATCAGCGTCAGGCCCAGTTCATGATGGATCTGCTTGAGCTTGCGGCGCAGCGCCCATTTCAGATGGGGATCGATCACCGTCAGGGGCTCGTCGAACAGCACCGCCGAAACGTCCGGGCGCACCAGTCCCCGCCCCAGGGAGATCTTCTGCTTGGCGTCGGCCGCCAGATTGGCCGCGCGCTGATCGAGCTGGCCGGACAGATCGAGCATTTCCGCGATGCGCCCGACGCGTTCGCGGATCCGGTCGGCCGGCACCTTGCGGTTGCGCAGGGGAAAGGCCAGGTTTTCTCCGACCGTCATGGTGTCGTAGATGACGGGAAACTGGAACACCTGGGCAATGTTGCGTTCCTGGGGCGTGGCGCGGGTGCGGTCCACGCCATCGAAGCGGATGGCGCCGTGCGATGGCGTGACCAGGCCCGAGATGATGTTGAGCATGGTGGTCTTGCCGCAGCCGGACGGCCCCAGCAAGGCATAGGCTCCGCCGTCTTCGAAAGTGATGTCCAGCGGCAGCAGCGCATAGTCGGCGTCGGAGCGGACGGTGTGCACGTAGCTGTGGGCCAGTTGAAGCTCGATGCGCGCCATATCAGGCCTCCCGCGCCCGGGGCGACCGCAGCAGGGATTCGTCCGGACCGAACACATAGGCCCGGCGGCTGGAAAAATGCAGGGTCACGGGATCTCCCAGGCTGTAATGCTGGACGCCCGGCATCTGGGCCACCAGATTCCCGACCGGCGTCTCGGCATGAACATAAGTGGCGGACCCGGAGATTTCAGCGAGCTGGACTCGCCCGGGAATTCTGCAGTCTGCGCCCATGTCGGTGAGCGACAGGTCGGCCGCGCGCAGGCCGACAGTCACGTCGCCATCGGGCACATCCTGGCCGGACGGGAGGCTCACGTCGGCCAGTGCCCGCAGGCTGACCGCCGCGCGGCCGGCGCGGGCCGCCAGGAAGTTCATGGGCGGATCGCTGAACGCGCGCGCCACCCGGATCGATGCGGGCCGCCGGAACACTTCCAGCGTCGGGCCGTACTGCAGCAGCTCGCCCTGATCCAGCACGGCCGTATAACCGCCGAGCAACAGCGCCTCGCCAGGCTCGGTCGTGGCGTAGACGACAGTGGAACGGCCCTGGTCGAACAGGGCGCCGAGTTCTTCACGCAATTCCTCGCGCAGCTTGTAGTCCAGGTTGACGAGCGGTTCGTCCAGCAGCATCAAAGGCGCGTCTTTGGCCAGGGCGCGCGCCAGGGCGACCCGCTGCTGCTGACCGCCGGACAGTTCGGACGGCAGGCGGTCCAGAAACTCTTCGATATGCAGCGCGCGGGCAATCTCGCGCACCCGGGGCATGAAGTCCGCCTCGCCGCGCAGCCGCAGCGGCGAGGCGATATTGGCGGCGACCGTCATGGACGGGTAATTGATGAACTGCTGGTACACCATGGCGACGTTACGGTGACGCACCGGAAGGCCGGTGACGTCGACGTCGTCGACCAGAACCCGGCCGGTGGTGGGCACGTCCAGACCGGCCATCAACCGCATCAGACTGGTCTTTCCCGCGCGGGTCACCCCCAGCAGGACCGTAACGGCGGATTCCCGCAGCGCCAGATCCAGAGGGTGAAGCCAGGTTTCGGCGCCGACTTTCTTGCCGACGCGAGCCAGCTTGAGCTGCATGGGCCCTTACTCCATAAGTTCCTTTTTGTGAATTATTGTTCGTTTTCACTCTTTTTTCTGTCCATATAAACCCTAAGATTCTTTCCTTTCCTTTCGCTGTACAGTGTGCCGGTCATGACGAAGGCCGATTCCATGCACCCCAACCCCCGCCAGATCAAGCTGCTCAACCGCCTGCAGAGCTCGGGCTCCTGCAGCCTGGAAACACTGGCCGGCGACCTGGACGTCACGGTCCAGACGGTTCGCCGCGACGTCCAGCGTCTCGCCGAAGCGAACCTGCTGGTCCGTTTCCACGGCGGGGTCCGGCTGCCCAACTCGACCATCGAGAACATCGCCTATCGCCAGCGCGCCCAGCTGCATGCCGCCGAAAAAGAACGCATCGCCCAGGCCATCGCGCGCGAAATTCCCAACGACTGCTCGCTGCTGATCAACATCGGCACCACCACGGAAGCGATCGCACGCGCGCTGTCCAGCCATACTGGGCTGCGGATCATCACCAACAACGTCAACGTGGCCTACACCCTGGGCCGGCAACCCGGCTGCGAGGTCATTCTGGCCGGAGGCAACGTGCGCGCCCGCGACCTGGGCATCGTGGGGGAAGCCACGGTGGAATTCATCCGCCAGTTCCGCGCCGACATCGCACTGATGGGCATATCCGGCATCGAGGCCGACGGAACGCTGCGCGACTACGACTTCCGCGAGGTCAAGGTGTCCCAGGCCATCATGCAGTCGGCCCGGGAGGTCTGGATGGCCGCGGATACCAGCAAATTCCACCGGCCGGCCATGGTCAGGCTGGGTGAACTGTCCCAGATCGGCCGCCTGTTCACCAACGCGCGCCCCCCGGAACCTTTCCCCGGCCTGCTCAAGGCCGCCGGCGTGGACTGCGTCATCGCCCCCTGAGGACATCCAGACATGACTTACCTGCTCGCCCTGGACCAGGGTACCTCCAGCACCCGCAGCATCGTCTTCGACAGCCAGGGCCGCATCGTGGGCCTGGCACAGCGGGAATTCGCCCAACACTATCCGCAGCCAGGCTGGGTCGAGCACGACCCGCTGGAAATCTGGCAGACACAACGCGACACGATCGGCGAGGCCATTCACCGGGCGGGCGTGGCCGCGCGCGACATCCGCGCCATCGGCATCACCAACCAGCGCGAGACCACCGTGGTCTGGGACCGCCGCACGGGGGAGCCCATCCACCGGGCCATCGTCTGGCAGGACCGCCGGGCCGAACCGACCTGCGCCGAACTGCGCGAACAAGGCCTGGAACCGGAGATACGAAAACGCACCGGCCTGCGCGTCGACGCCTATTTTTCCGCCACCAAACTGAAATGGATCCTGGACCATGTCCCCGGCGTGCGCGCCCGCGCCCAGGCCGGGGACCTGTTGTTCGGCACCGTCGACAGCTGGCTGATCTGGAAGCTGACCGGCGGCAGACACCACCTGACCGATGTCAGCAACGCGGCTCGCACCATGCTGATGGACGTGCACACCAACGCCTGGGATCCGGAGCTGCTCGACTGGCTGGACGTGCCGGCGCGCATGATGCCGGGCATCCTGCCTTCATCGGCCGATTTCGGCGCCACGGACCCGGATCTGCTGGGCCACGCCGTCCCGATCTGCGGCGTGGCTGGCGACCAGCAGAGCGCCTTGTTCGGCCAGGCATGCTTTCGCCCCGGCATGGCGAAGAACACCTATGGCACCGGTTGCTTCATGTTGATGCACACGGGCGACCGCTTCCAGATATCCGGCAACGGCCTGGTGACGACCAGCGCGGCACAACCCGACGCCCGCCCCGCTTACGCCTTGGAGGGTAGCGTGTTCGTGGGCGGCGCCGTGGTCCAGTGGCTGCGCGATGGCCTGCGCGCTTTCGTGCGCAGCAGCGACATCGAAGAGCTGGCCCGCAGCGTGCCGGACTCGGGCGGGGTGATGTTCGTGCCCGCCTTCACCGGCCTGGGCGCGCCCTGGTGGGATCCCGAGGCACGCGGTACCATCACCGGCCTGACGCGTGGCACCTCGATGGCCCATATCGCCCGGGCCGCCCTGGAAAGCATCGCCTACCAGAGCGCCGCCCTGCTGCAGGCCATGAGTCGCGACGCCCAGGCGGCCGGCGCGGCCCCGTTGCGGGAACTGCGTGTGGACGGCGGCGCCTGCGTCAATGATCTGCTGATGCAGTTCCAGGCGGACCTCCTGGGCATTCCCGTGCTGCGTCCCACCATGGTGGAAACCACGGCCTTGGGAGCGGCTTTCCTGGCCGGCCTGCAGGCGGGTGTCTACGCCGACCTCCGGGAGCTGGAATCGCTCTGGCGGGTCGAACGCCGCTTCGAGCCTGCCATGCCGCGCGACGAAGCGTCCGGACGGCTGGCTGAATGGGACCACGCGATCCGACAGGCCTGCGCGCGCTGAACCAGCTCGCCCGCAATCCCGATAAAATAAGGTCTTGCACCCGCCAGGTCGGGCGCATGCCCGGCGTCCGGCCGGGCCTCACATGCACAGGACCCCCATGCTGAAGAAACTGATCCTGGTCGTGGCGATCTTCCTCGTCATCCTGCTCGCCCTGAGCTTCGGGGAAACCGTCTTTCGCGAAGTCTTCGCCTGGATCTCGTCCCTGACGGGCGTGCTGATCCGCAACTTCGGCGACCTGTACCACGCCGCAGCGGGCTATCTGCACGCCCACACCGGCAAGGTCCTGCTGGCACTGGCCCTGACCGTTCCCGCCAGCCTGTGGATTCTGCGCTCGCGCGGCGAAACCCTGGGCCAGCCGGCCAGCCAGCGCAAGATCGCCATCGTGCTGGCGGTTTTCCTGGGCTGGCTCGGCGCGCACCGCTTTTACCTGGGCCAGATCGGCTGGGGACTGGGCCTGCTGATCCTCTGCTGGCTCTTCTTGCCCCTGGCCGTCGTGGTGGGGCTGATCGACGCGATCCGCTATCTCTTCATGGACGACGACACTTTCGCGACGACCCAACTGTCCCGGTAAGACTCACGCCCATGTCGGCCCCGCATTCCGGCTACCGCTTGCTGGACATTCCTTTCGGCGCCGGCCCGCTGGCCGACGAAGTCCTGCTGACCCCCGCCATCCAGGAACCGGTCGCCTGCCTCTGGCGGACGGCCCCGGGGCTGGTGGTGCCGCGCACCTATGCGGCCCGTCCGGAGTTCGCGGCGGTCCGGGCCGACTTCGCCGCCCGCGGGTGTCCCATCCACGTGCGGCAATCGGGCGGCGGCGTGGTGCCTCAGGGGCCGGGCATCTTGAACCTGAGCCTGGCGCAAGTGTTCGCCGGCCGTCCGCTCGATCACGCCGAAGCCCTCTACCGGCACCTGTGCGCACTGATCAGCGACGCGCTGGCCGTCTTCGGCATCGAAGCCCGGGCACAGCCGGTCGAGGGCTCGTTCTGCGACGGCAGGTACAATCTGGCCGTGCCGTCCCCGGACCGCAAGATCGCCGGTACCGCGCAGGTCTGGCGGCGCATCCCGGGACACGCGCCCGACCGCCACGTGGGGCTCGTACACGCCCTGATCCTGGCGCAAGGCGATCCCGCCGAACTGACGGCACGCGCCAACGCACTGGAAGCCGCGCTAGGATCCAGCCGCCGCTACGATGCGGACCGGATCACGACGCTGGACCGGCTGCTGCCGCCTGACGAGCACCCGGACTTTCCATCGGCCCTGGAAGCGCGGCTGCAAGAAACCCTGCGGGCCCGGTCGCCGTTGCCGACGACCGCACCGGCCCGACCGAGACCCGAACCATGAGCCCGACCCCGCTGGAAAACAAGACCGCCCGCTTGACCGTTCTGATCGATCCGAACAAGAAAAAAGCCTTCGAGCAGCTCTGCGCCCGTCAGGACCTGACGCCCTCGCAAGTGGTACGGCAACTGATCCGGGAATATCTGGCCCGCCACGACGTGGACTGGACTCCCAGCAAACCGCATCCCCGGTCGTAGCGCCGACGGATCAGGTCCGCGCCGAGGCCAGCGCCGCGGCGAGATCCGGCTGGAAATCGTTCGCACCCAGCCTGGACAAGGTGCCCATGCGACTCAGTTTGGCGCGGATCCGGGCTTCGGCGCCGCACAGGATCACGCGCACCCCACGGGCCTGCGCGGCCGAGATCTCGTCATCGAGCGCCTGCAGCGCCGTGGCGTCGGCGAAAGGCGACTGGTCCAGGCACAGGATCAGTACGGGCGCACGCGCATCCCGGAACGCGGCCCGCAAAGGCTCGACCGCGGCGAAGAACAATGGCCCCCGGACCCTCAGCGCACGGATTCGCGGCTCCTCTTCGCCGGAGGTTGCGTCCGGGATCTCCACCGGCGCCACGTCAACGCTGGACGCCATGCGGCGCAGAAAATGCAGGACGGACAGCACGATCCCGATGTTGACCGCCACGACGAGGTCGGCGAAGACCGTCAGCAGCAAGGTGAGACACAGAATGACGGCATCCGCGCGCGGCGCGTGCCGGACCAGACGCGCCACACGGTGCGCCTCGCTCATGTTCCAGGCGACCACGAACAGGATCGCGGCCAGCGTGGCCAGGGGAATGTTGCGCGCCAGCGGCGCGAACGCCAGCAGCACCAGCGCCAGCACCAGGGCGTGGACCACCCCGGCCAGCGGCGCGATGCCGCCGCTGCGGATGTTGGTGGCCGTCCGAGCGATGGCGCCCGTGGCCGCGATCCCGCCAAACAAGGGGCTGATCACATTGGCAAGGCCCTGACCGAACAGTTCGGCGTTCGAATCGTGCCGCGTCCCGGCCATGCCGTCGGCAACGACGGCCGACAGCAGCGATTCGATGGCCCCGAGCAACGCGATCGTGAACGCCGGGCCGATCAGCGGCACGATCCGGTCCAGCCCGCCCTCGGGCCAATGTGGCATCGGCAACCCGCGCGGCAATTCACCGAAAGTGCTGCCGATGGTGGCCAGTTGAGGGAACTGGGCGATCCCCTGCAGGATCGTCGCCACGACCAGGGCCAGCAGAGGGCCGGGGATCCGCCGCAGGAGGGACACCCGCCGGGGCAGCAGCACCAGCGCCAGCGAACCGAGACCGAAAGCGGTGGTCACCGGATCCAGCTCGGGCAGATGCCGCACCAGGAACCAGAGCTTTTCATGGAAGAAATGACCTGGCACGGCCGGCAGGCCGAAAAAGGCCTGCCACTGGCCAACCCAGATGATGATGCCGATGCCGGCCGTAAACCCCAGAATCACCGGCAGGGGAATGTACCGGATCACGCCGCCCAGGCGTGCCAGGCCGAAGGCGCACAGGATCAGACCCGCCATCAAGGTGGCGAGCTGCAGGCCCGCGACCCCGTGCTCCGCGACGATCCCCGACAGGATAACGATGAAGGCCCCCGTGGGGCCGGCGATCTGCACCCGGCTGCCGCCGAACAGGGACACCACCACGCCCGCCACGATGGCGGTGTACAGACCCTGTTCGGGCTTGACCCCGGAGGCGATCGCGAAGGCCATGGCAAGCGGCAACGCCACCACGCCGACAATCACCCCCGCCACGATATTCCCCGCCCAATGCCTGGGTGACCACAGCCCTGCTTTCCAGGCTTCCTGCGCAGCAAACATGATGTTCCGTCCGATGATCCGCATGTCCGAATCCGGCGCTCATGCCGCCCATGCGAAACATGACCGCATTCGATACACATTTAATTATAATGACATGCGCATACCCGGGTAGGCTTTGTGGGCGGGGACTGATGCTGCAATGCAACGCGCTAAAATGCCGGCTGCTCAATTTTCCCCTCCGGATTTCAAGTGAGAAAAATCGTCCGCGCCAAACTGCATGGTATTCGCGTCACCGGGGCCGACCTGGACTACCACGGCTCCATCACCCTGGACCCCGACCATTGCGAGGCCGCCGGCATCCTGCCCATGGAATTCGTGGACATCTGGAACAAGAATTCCGGCGCCCGCATCAGCACCTACGTGATCTACGGCGAGCGCGGATCACGTTGCTGCATTCTGAACGGCGCGGCGGCACGCACCTGCCAGCGCGGCGACGAGGTCATCATCGCCAACTCGGAATACATCCAGGCATCCGAACTGGAGCACATCAAGCCAGTGGTACTGACGTTCAACCCCGACAACAGTGTGCGCGAACACCTGGGCTATTCCGTCGGTCGCGACGATCAGGGCCGGCTCAGTTTCGAGATCGTGCGTTTCGATTAGGCTCAGGCCTGGCTTGCCCCCGGATCGGGGCAATCCTACAATCGAACCCGATACGCCTTTTATCGAGCCTCGCTAGGGGTGCCGCCACGGCGGCTGAGACAGTCCCTTCGAACCTGATTGAGATCATCCTCGCGCAGGAAAGCAGCTCGCTCCGGCGGCTGCCCGCCCGCCGCCCGCGTCTGCTTCCCGCCTTATTCCGACAGGCACGCCATGCAGACATCCGCTTCCCACCCTTTCCCCGCACCCGAACGCGTCTTCGGCTGGCGTGACCACACCGCCTTGTGGTTCAGCCTGGGCGTGGGCCTGCTGGTCATGCAGGTCGGCGCCTATCTGGTGCCGGCGCTGGGCACACGCGACGCCCTGGCGGCCGTGATCGCCGGCTCGATCCTCGGGGCCGGGCTGCTGGCCTGGGTAGCCCGCCTGGGCTGCGACAGCGGCCTCTCCAGCGCCGGCCTGATCCACACTGTCTATGGCCGGCGATTCGCCCGCCTGCCCGTGCTGCTGAACATCGCGCAGCTGCTCGGCTGGGCGACCTTCGAACTGGTCGTGATGCGCGACGGCACCGCCGCCATCGCCCGCCAGGCCCTGGGCCTGGACGTGGGCCTGGCGCTGCCCACGCTGTTCTGGGGGCTGATCGTCCTGGCATTGCTGCGCGGCTCCATGATCACCCTGGTGCGGCGCATCGTCAGTCGTATCGGCCTGCCCCTGGTGGTCCTGTCGCTGATCTGGCTGACCGTCCAGTTCGCCCTCAAGCTGGACGGCGAAGGGCTGCGCGCCCTGTGGCTGCGCACCGGGGACGGCAGCATGAATGCCTTCCAGGCGCTGGATCTGGTGATCGCCATGCCGGTTTCCTGGTTGCCGCTGGTCGCGGACTACGCCCGGCATGGCCGCAGCGGCCGGGGCGCGCTTGCGGGCACCTGGCTGGGCTATACGGTCGCCAACATCTGGTGCTATGCGCTGGGCGTGCTGGTGATCACCGTCACCGGTCCGGATCTGGACATGGTGAGCGCCCTGCTGCTGGCGCAGGGCGGCCTGGTTGCCCTGGGCCTGATCCTGATCGACGAGCTGGACAACACCTACGGCGACCTGTATTCAGGTTCGGTATCCGCCCAGAGCCTGCGGGGCGACGTGAGCCTGACGACCTGGGGCACGCTGCTGGCCGCGGTCTCCATCGGGCTGGCGATGGTGCTGCCCATGCACACGCTGGAACCGTTCCTGCTGACGCTCAGCTCGGTCTTCGTGCCGTTGTTCGGCACCATCCTGGGACGCCTGGGGACGCAAACCGCCCGCCTCGCCGAGGCGCCTCGCGCCCTGCACTCCGCCCCGGCCCTGATCTGGGTGCTGGGGATCGGGGTCTACCACGCCCTGGCCCAATGGGCGCCGCAATACGGCAGCGCCCTGCCGACACTGCTGCTGACCTTCGCGCTGGGGGCGCTCAGCGCGCGCGCCGGCGCGAGGGCCGCTCAGGCCGCCTGAGTCGCGTCGGGAACGGCCGGGGGCCGGCCGCCTCGTGCCGTCCCCGGATTCCCCGGGACGCGCCGCGCCCTTATCATGGCAGGCATCGGAAACTTTCCAGGAGACAGAGCCATGAAAGACCCCTTCATGCAGGCAGCCATCGAGGAAGCCCGCCAGGGACTGGCCGAAGGCGGCATCCCCATCGGCTCGGTGATCGCCTATCGCGGCGAAATCATCGGCCGGGGCCACAACCAGCGGGTACAGAAAGGCAGTGCCATCCTCCATGGCGAGATGGACGCCCTCGAGAACGCAGGCCGGCGGACGGCCGACGTCTACCGCGAATCCACGCTCTACACCACGCTTTCGCCGTGCCCGATGTGCAGCGGCACGATCCTGCTGTACGGCATCCCGCGGGTGGTCATCGGCGAAAACCGGACATTCATGGGCGAAGAAGCGCTGCTGCGCGCGCGCGGCGTCGAGATCGAGGTCCTTCAGGATCCGGAATGCCTGGATCTGATGCGCCGTTTCATCGAAACCAACCCGCGCCTCTGGAACGAGGACATCGGGGTCTGAACGCCACGGGCACAAGACCGGGCCGGCCCATGAAAAAAGCCCGCCTCTTCCGAGGCGGGCCGGGCCGGGGACCCGTTTCGGGCACCCCTTTGCAAGAAGATGAAGCGGCTTATGTCCGCTGCGCGGCCAGACCGGCATCGGAGGCGGGCAAGGCCGCCTTGCCGTCGAACAGGGCGGTGACGACTTGCCACATGACGCCCAGGCCGCCGACGATGAAGACCACGTCGCCGAACGTACGGGTCCAGCGCAGCGTCTGCAGGATGTCCTGCTGCATGAAGGTCTCGCTGCGCGCCCACCAGGTGCCCACGCTCACGCTGGCGTGGAACTGCATCAGGCCGATCGGCAGCAGGCTGAGCGTGATCATCATCACCAGGCCGATGTTCATGCACCAGAAGGCCGTATTCATCAGACCGTCGTTGAAGCGCATGTTCGGACGCACGTAGCGCAGCACGAACAGGGTGAAACCCAGGGCCAGGAAGCCGTACACACCGAACAGGGCCGCGTGCGCATGCACCGCCGTGGTGTTCAGACCCTGCACGTAGTAGAGTGCGATCGGCGGATTGACCATGAAGCCGAACACCCCGGCGCCGAGCATGTTCCAGAAGGCCACGGCGACGAAGAACTTCAACGGCCAGCGCAGGTTTTCCATCCACGGCGCGCGTTCCTTCAGGCGCCAGTTTTCCCAGGCTTCGTAGCCCAGCACGACCAGCGGCACGACTTCGAGGGCGCTGAACGAGGCACCGATGGCCATGATCGGCGTCGTGGTCCCGGAGAAGTACAGATGGTGCATGGTGCCCGGGGTGCCGCCCAGCATGAACAGCACAGCCGAACTCAGGCTGGCGATCGTGGCGCCGCGCTTGGACACCAGGCCCATGGTCGAGAAGATGAAGGCCAGCGCCGTGGTGGCGAACACTTCG